>OBEQ010709712.1_pt1 | contig 11695 bp, 9 predicted proteins | sample 1670901 | NCBI WGS metagenome assembly OBEQ01 (sample SAMEA104232315, study PRJEB22302) | groundwater metagenome | biome: forest; feature: aquifer; material: groundwater | place: USA | collected 2011-08-07 | depth 5.4 m | reverse complement strand
GTCCACGCGCTCCTCCTCTTTCAGAGCGTTTTGGAGAAGCGTGACGATCTGCTGCCGAATCGTGTCGCGGTCCTCGACGAACTCCACGTCGTCGCTGTTTACCAGTAGAGTTGTGACCGCATGGGACAACCGGACGATCTTCTCGCGGCTCAAACGCATCTGCCTTCCCTTCTCTTCCCCCGGAACGCCCAGCCGCGCGCTCGCGGGCAGCCTAGCGGAGAATCAGTTTCCGTTCCCGGGCGAGCTGCCCTTTCACCTTCTTGTACATCTCCTGATAAGAGGCGCCTGTGCGGCGCATTTCGTCGGCATACTGGCTCAGAATCTCGCGGACTTCCTCATTCAGGCGGTCTTCGACCGTGAGCTCATCCATCATCACCTGGCGCACGCGCTGGATCAGCGCTTCGGGCGCCTTCGTCTCGATCATCTCCGCTGCGCGCAGGCGCTTGACGATCTCGCTGGCGATGTATCCGACGTAGTCGCGCGACAACAGCATGACGCTTCGCTCCCGTGCAGCGCAAAAAGCAATGCAGTCTACTGTCTCCCTGCGAGATGTGTCAAGAAAGCGGCTGCGTTGACGCTCCTCGCCGCTTCCTGTACGATGATGCGGGGCGGTTAGCTCAGCGGTGAGAGCGTCCGGTTTACACCCGGAAGGTCGTCCGTTCGAATCGGACACTGCCCACCAGCCAGCCAAGCGGGGCCGTAGTTCAGTTGGTTAGAACGCCTGCCTGTCACGCAGGAGGTCGCGAGTTCGAGTCTCGTCGGCCCCGCCATTTCTCTGCGGAGGAATCAGTGACGCCAGCGTTCGCCTCACGACGGCCTTCGTGAGCGGAATCTTGTATCCATTCTTCGCCAGGGGATTCGCGCCTTCGACCGCCGCTTCACCGGCCATGGCCGCAAGCTCCGGCGTGATGCGCTGGCCGACCAGCATCGCCTCTACTTTCGGCAGTCGCCAAGGGATCGGCGCGACGCCTCCCAGGACGATCCGCGCGCTCCGGCAGATCTGCTGCTCCACTTCAAGGACGACAGCCGCGCTGACCACCGCGTGCGTCCACGCCTCGCGGTCGAGCAGCTTGTGATATGTGCTCCGCGCTCCAGGACGCGCGGGCGGCAAATGAACCGCGACGAGCAACTCGTCTTTCGCCAGCACGTTTTCACGCAGGGGATCCACTCGGGGAAGCGTGAAGAACTCGCCCGCGGGCACGACGCGCTCGCCGGAGGGACCGGCCACGCGGAACTCCGCGTCGAGCGCCACGAGCGCCGGTGCGGTATCGGACGGATGGATGATGTAGCTCGGGCCGCCCCCGAAGATGGCGTGGAACTGGTTTTCGCCTGCGGCTGCGAAGCAGAAATCTCCACCGTTCTTGAGACACGGAAAGCTGTTGCGGAAGTACCAGCACCAGGGGCGCTGGCAGAGGTTGCCGGCCAGCGTCCCGACGTTCCGGATCTGCGGCGTCGCCACGCTCTCGGCCGCCTCCGCCAGCACAGCGTACCGGCCACGGATCAGAGGGTCGCGGCGCTTCCACTGCCGAACGGGTAGCGAACCAGGAGAGACAACGAACTGACCGTTGAGGAATCATCATCCCATGGGGAGGAGTGCCAGCGTCGAGCTAGGTAATAGGCCGGAGCGGTCAGCAGAACCGCGAAAGGAGCCGCGCTTGCCACGCAACCGGCGGCCAGGGCGATTTGAGGTTGACGCGAGAGGGCGGCTGGCGTACAGTTTTGCGCAGAAATGGAGTTGAAATCGGAAATTCCGGACTATGCCGGATTTACATTATTTCATTCGGGTTCGCCAGTCATCCGGAACGGTGAAGTGATGGTCTGAAATCGGCTCCACCGAAAGCGCGGTTACATTCGAGATTCTGGTACCGGAGCCGACCTTGTTGAGGAGTGCCCCTAAAGCACCTTTTTCAAATTTGATGTTCGTGTCGATAGCGAAGGGAACGCCCCGCAACTCCCCGATCATGCGATACAGCTCGGTTTGCGCGTGCGCCAGCGCGACCAAGATCAGATTGTCACTATCTCCTCCGAGCTCCAAGCCTCGTTCGCTCGCCACTTTGGCGAACCGGACATATTCATCCGCACCGGGAGCCGTCCGCGCGATCCAGGCTGTCCCCGTCATGAGAAGAGCAATCTGGGCATCCTTACTGAGTGGCACTCTGATCGCAAAGGTGTGCTCTTCGCAAACATTGCCGAAGAACTCTTTCTGATGCCCCGTGGGCACCATCGAGGTAGTCACATTCCGGGTGCGTATTTTGCGTTCCGCAGCGGCCTTTATCGCGGCGAAGTCCTTTACCTTGGCTTCTCTGTGCTTGGCGTCTAAAAACATCACCTTGCCGGCCGATACGTCATAGACTCTTACTATTCTCTCTCCATCCAGCACAGTGTCCACTCGCATCTTTAGACCTTTAATGAAGGTTACACGCTCACCCTGCCTCTTTCGTCCCGCGGTTGTGTTCGCTATGGTTTCAGTGATCTTGACATCGGCCGTGAGCTCGCGGGTGACGAGCAGCGCAGCCGATAGGGCCCACAGCATGAAACGCTTCTTCAAGGGTCTTTTCCGCCGCATGTCTTGACTGAATCTTACCGAGAGTCTGAAACCCTGAAGGACTGATTACATAGAGAGCGTATTGGGAAAATTCGCGACACGAAGCTATTCCTCAAACCGATAGAATGGGTTGGGTTTGATTTCCTCGAGCCAACACGTCGTTGCCGAGCGACTGCGTGCTCAGAGTCTTTGTGCAATTTCTTGGCGATATCCCTCGCGCGAACCTTCACCGCATCGCCGCTGAAAGTAATCCTCCAAAATGGCTCTTTGAAATTCCCACTCCATAATTCTGAGCCGTCCGCCGCTTTGAGGCTCATGCTGGCGTAAGCCTTGGAGTGCCCCCCTAGGACTCTGACTGACAGCACTCCACTCAACACAGCATCGGCCGATGACGCATCCTCAACTATCGTAAAGCCCTCCTGGGCGAGGTCTTGTTCAAGCAAATTCCGGAACCGCACGGTTTCGTCGTCATGGCCCACGGCGCTGACATAAATTCGGTGGACATCCGCCAGCGAGTCCACTTTCTGAATCCCGGCAACCGCTTCCAGTGTCAAGGCAAGAAGGCAAATCAGCTGGACAGCCATTTTACCCCTCCTGAAAATTCGCTGTTAGTTCTCGGGGAGCAGGCCAGCAGGAGTATGTCACGTCCCCTGGGACCGACGACTTCAATCATTTGTGGGCTGGTGGGCCCTGTATGCATACTCTGTGCCATCCAGCGTACCTGGATACACGAAGTCATCAGCCTGCCGATGCTGCGGATCATTCCTTTGAACTTCTGAGACCACTGCTGCGAGCCGTCGCTCAGCTTATACGCGACCAGAGTCCCGTCTTCATTCCCAATAAGCATCATGCCGTGCTACAGATACACTCTTGATATGGTCCGGGTGGATGCGCGCTGACTCCAGCGAAGCTTCAGAGAACGATCGAGACAGATCAGCACCTATGCTGCGCCGACACCCCCAGGTCGGTCTAGTAAGAGCTTTGGTCTGGTTACAAGGCAGTGTGGTGCCACTATTTTGAATCACGCCTCCACTCACTGATATTCAACAGGAAGATCTATTCCCCCCAATGCCATCAACTTAAACGCTACTCGACCAACATCCGGAACCACCAGCGCTGAGAAAGCACAGCAACATCCTTACGCAGCATAGAACACAGAATCACCGGTCACTCCATTCAAACAACTTCGCCGCAAATCATTTTGTGAAAATCGGTCCACCTCAGCCACTGCGAGGGGTCGTTCGAGACCACCTCTTCAAGTCTCCGATACACTCTTGCCGTTACTTCAGCCCCATCGCGATGAGCGGTTATCTCTTCATCCACAGTCAGGAGATGCCGGCCGTCGGGTTGGGTTTGCAGGTAGATCGGGAATACGGTTGTATCCGACCTCTCGCAAAGCCATGCCAAACCCGCACTCGGCCGAAAGCGAGCCCCTAAAAAGTCCACCGGCCGGCCCTTGCCCGCCTGCCCCAAAAACGCATCTGGCAGGATCAAGGCTGTGCAGCCGCCTTCGACAGCACGCACCAGGCTGCGCATTCCGAAGTTTCCGTACACCAGAGCCAAGTCGGAGCCCAATCCGGCGCTGCGGAGATGTCGCACCGTGCGTTCGGCGGTCGCCTGTTCACTCTTGTGAGCACTGGCCAGTGCCGTAACACGGTATCCCCAAGCGGCGAGCACGAACGGTATCAGGGTGTAAGAACCCATGTGAAACCCACAGAGTACCACACGCTTGCCGGCTTTGATCGCATCGTCAAGTTGGTTTCCGCCGGACATGACAAAGTACTCGCGGAACCATTTGCCGAGCTTTCGTGGCGACAGTCCAGCTAGCAGCAGACGGTCGATATAACTCCTTCTAAGTAACTCATAATTCCGCCCAGATACGGCTGAGCGCTCTTGCTGGGACAGTGGCAAGCGAACAGCGCGCGCCAGATTAGCTTCGATGCACTGCAACGTCCGCTCATTGCGCATATGCCGCGGAGCGTATAGCAGTCGCAGCAGAAAAGACAACGGAAGGCAGCGAACCGCCACGGAAATCCACTTCGCAGCAATCGCGTTTTTCGCTGATTTCCAGACCCTCTGCCAGAATGGCGGCAGCTTCACCGGAAAACGAACCGTCCCTATCTTGAGAATTAGTTCCTTAACGGCCAATGAATGAAGCAGCGGGGTAAGGTTCACCGCTTCGGCGGCGCAACCGTACTTGCGTCCGAGAGCCACTTTGACGGCGCCTATAGAGTTTCCCTTCCGAAGCAGTTTCACCGCTTCAGCACCCACGGCGCTCGTTCGAACCATTGCTCCGTTGTCGAACCGGAAAATCAGATAATGACTGCCGACACTGCGAATCGTAAATGGCAAGAACGCGACTCGAGCGCTATCTTCTACCGACTCACACGACTGCCTCAACTGCTTGTCAAACTTGTCTGTTGCGTGGGCTTGTGTCACTAGAGCGTCCCAAGGCTCCGAATGTGATAGACGGTTCGGTCGCTCCGCATTTCTCTGTACTTCGAATAAGCGACCACCGCGATTGCGATGAGTAACGGCAGAGCAATTGCGATTTTGTCTGCCCCGTCCAACCGCAGGGCTCGAGTGGATGCCATTGCGCCTGCGGATAGGACATAGAATGTGCCTGCTAGGTAGCTCGCAAAATAGACCGCAGATAGCGCGTAGCCGATAGCGACCACGATGGCATACATTCTTATCCTCAAAGCGGGCCGGTGCCGCATGGCGTCCCCTCCGGGTAGGCCAAGGGCTCTCGCTATTCCTGCCGCAAGCCCCCTGAGATATGCCTTTGCATCTCCGTGAAGGTTGCGGCAGTTGAGCGCGTTGGCGAGAATATAGTAAACGTCGGTCCGCACAAAGATGTTGAACTGCCAGAGAATCTGCGAGGCCGCGAGAAGGAACGTCAGCGTCAAGACCAGAGGGACAGCTTTTTCAATAACGGCAAGATGACTCATGCGGGCAAGCCAGCTCGCCAGGGGCGACACAATGATGATGGCAGCCATCGTGAGCAGGTCACTGATCATACCCGCGGCGTATGCTATGAACCGCTTGTTTCGACTGACTGTCCAGAGATCAGTCAGGTCTGTCTGTAAGACCGGAAACAAGAAACGATGACCGATACTGAACCGGGCTGTCACTCCTAAGTATGCCGCTGCGACCGCATGCGCCAACTCGTGTTTGGCTCCGTTGACAATTCCGATCACGAATACAAGCGCTCCGAGGACAGAATACTTGGTGTTGGCGAAGATCTCAGATGGTCTCAGAAGGTATCCGTTTTGCAGAAGCAACAAGCCAACTGCCGCGCTGACAGCAAGGATGTATCCGGCGATTGCAGGACTGGAGAAGAGCCCCGAGACGTAGCGTTCGTGGAGTTGGAAAGGAATGCCAGCCTGCCGTCGGTTCCCCTGCTTTAATTCCTGCTCGCCCACAGCCCGCACCAACCCGCTGGCGAGCAATTTCTCGAGTAGGGGTACCAGAGTAAAATTGGATGTTCCCAGGACTTCTTCCATGCGCTTGTGAACTGCCCCGACGGCAAGCCCCTCGCTTAGGAGACGAACGGCCATCGCGCCTGACTCGGATGTAGAAACGTACCCAGAAGCGGCTCTAGCGCCTACCAGGTATACGCCCTCCTCTCGGTGGACAGAGAGGGGATGTAGGTGCAAGACATCACTCGCGGCTACCCGAAGCTGAAGGCTTTTTACCCGCATGGACCCTCGTGAGGCATTAAGAATCGAGATCTAACCATGGCCCCTCTGGAGACAACCCGGGTCATGAAGGGGGACCTGAACCTTCCAGGCCCCCCGTTGCAACGTAACTTTGTGAACCAGCGCCTCAGGATATAGCGTGAGCAATAGCGACGCCAAGCGCAGCCGCTGCGCCGACGATTCTAAAGAAGTCTTCCCAGGTTACCGGCGCTTCGAGTGTTTCCAACGGCTCAGCGTCGATAACTAGTGTCTCATTTATTTTCATAGTGAATCTCCTCTGTGGGGTACCCTCATTAAAGGGCGAGCGCTTCTCATATCCCGATTAATAAATGCTGTCAAGTATAATCTTAGCAGGACATTCGTCATTTTTAGGCCTCCCCGCCCAATAGGAGCTGGAGCTGAGGAGTTTGCGGTGGGTCGGCAGGCGTATGGTTTTCGCGCAGAGACAAAGTTGAAATCGGAAATTCCGGTTAATTACTGAATTTGAGCAGATAAATGAATTTTTCCAAGTCCCCTTTCTCCATACCGAGGGCCCGGCGAAGTTCTTCGGAGTTCTTGAAAGGGCCGGCTTTGCCGCGGGCTTCGAGGATGCGGGCGACAATTGCGGGTTTCAGATTAGGCAGTTTTTCAAGTTCCTCACGGCTGGCGGTGTTGACGTTCACGAGCTTGGGAACTGCCGCCCCGAAAGCTTTGGAAAGATAGATTGTGATCGGCTCGATTTCTTCGGGGAAAACGGGCGCACCGCGCTGGATCATGTCGTTGATGCTTTTCGTCCACTCCGCGCGGCCCATGCGCGCGTGGACGACGATCTTCAGGCTGTGACAACTGGCGCAGGAGTTCAAAACCAACTCCCGGCCATCGCCCGGAGGCAGCAGTTCCAACCAGCCTTCCTCCTTCGCTTTCTGGCCCTGTGTTGATGTCACAGTCAAAATCAGGAGAGCTGCCGCGAGCAAGAGCACTCTATTGTGCATCGTTCCCCCTGCGCGCAGAGTTTGAAGCCTGTGTGCCTTCTGACTAGACTTTGCGGCTGCGCATTTCGGCCACCGACAATTTGGGATACCAGGCTAGGTCGGCTCCGCGGCCGGTTCGACCCACCACCGCGTCAATCAAATATGGCTTCCCCTCTTGTGCTGCTCGGGCCGCACGCTTCATGGCCGGCTTGATCTGGTCCGGTGTGGCAACCTGTTCAGCGGAGACACCGAAGGCGCCGGCCAGTTTCACGAAGTCCACGTCCGGATCGCCCAGGTAGCTCAGCATGTCCTTGCCGGTTTGGGCCTGTCGGCCGCCTTCCGCAAAGGCGCGCTCGCGGGTCTCGTTATAGCTGCGGTTGTTGTAAACGACGGTGATCACCGGGATGTGGTAGCGGGACATGGTCCACAGGGCCATGGGCTGGCCGCCGAAGAGGAAGCCGCCATCACCCTGCAGGGAGATTACCTGCTTGTCAGGCTGGGCGATCTTGACGCCCGCTGCCGCACCCGCGCCCCATCCGAGCGCACTGCCTGATGTGCGGCCGATCAGGGTCTTCTCGCCTTCCGCAAATGTGAAGCACTTCAGCGCCTTGGGGCCTTCCGTGCCGAACTCCGCGACGATGTAAGCATCGCGCTCGAGGGCCTCGTTGATATCACAGGAAAGACGCTCCCAGGTCAGCGGAGCTTTGTCCCAATCCGCCTTCATGGCTTGCAGCCGGGCCTGACGCAGGCGGGCGACAAATTGGCGGGTCTGCTCCATGCGGTCGCCGCGAATTTGCTCCAGGCGCTCCGCGGTCACCATGGACTTGATCGCCGCGACCAAGTCCTCCGCCACCTTCTTCACATCGGCGGCGACTCCCAGGTACAGCGGATAATCGTTTCCGATATCGGACGCCTCGATGCGCACATCAATGATCTTGACGGAACGCGGGATCTGCGGCTGGCCGGCGCCCGGGTCGGGCAGCTTGCCTCCCATGTTCAGAATCAGATCTACATTGCGCGGATAGCGCATGCTTCGCGAATAGCCTCCCAGGAAGAGGGGATGATTGGTGGGAAAGTTGCACGAGATGCGGAAACCCTCCCTTTCTTCTCCGCTGGTCACAGGGATGGCGAGCAGTTCGGCGAGTTCGACGAGCTGAGGAATGGCTTTAGAGCGCCACACGTCTGCCCCCGCGCGGAGCAGAGGGCTCCTGGCCTCGATGAGAGCGCGAGCCATTTTGTCGATGGTGGCCGAATCCGCACGCACGGACATGGGGATGTGAAACGTGCCGGGAAGGAAGATTTCCGCCTCCACATCGCGGGACACGAGAAGGTCACGGGGAAACATCAGGAAGGTGGGGCCTCCCGGCGGCGTGGAGGCCAGCTTGAAGGCTTTCATCGTCCATTCGGGAATGCGTGTGGCGGCATCGACATTCCAGCGCCATTTGGTGAACTGCTTAACCGGCTCCAAGGTGTCGTCGAAATCTTCGTGGCTATCGCGTCCGGAGGCCAGCGATTCGATATGGTCGCTGGCAATCACCAGCGCAGACCGATCTTTCATCGCGTTGTACATGTTGGAGGAGGCGCTGGGGACTCCGACGCGGCTGAACATGGCAAAGGCGGTCTTCCCCGAGGCCCTGGAATACCCGTCGGCCAGGGCCACGCAAAGACCTTCGTTCACGGCCAAAATGATCTTCATGTTCGGGCGGTCCACCACGGCGTCGCAGAGCGGGCTCACGCCGGTGGCATTGCCCAGAAACAGGTACTCGACGCCCGCATCGTGCAACTGCTCGGCCAGAAGCTCGCCTCCCGTGCCGCGGAAGATGCGCGTGTAGGACTTGGCTTCCTCCTTTTTGGACTCATCCTGCGCGAAGGAGGGGGGCAGCGAAGCAAGCACGGAGTTGGCGGCCACCAAACTGAAGCCGGACTGGAGCATGGACTTTACGAAACCCCGGCGGGTCAGGCCGTTCTGAAGATAGTTGCGGACCAGTTCCCTCATGCTTTCCTCCTCGCCACGCGGCCGGGTCCGAACCGTTGCCGGTCCATCACCAGATGAACTTCATACCGAACTGGATCTGCCGGGAAGTCGTGACGGTTGGCGACTTAAGCTGTCCGGCATTACGGATCAGTTTTGGGGGGACACGTGGTTTCACGTTCGCGTTACCACTGTCAAACAAGGTCGTCGTTGCGGCCTGAAGATTCGGATGGTTGAGGATGTTGAAGGTCTCGGCCCGGAACTGCACCTTGAGCTTCTCGCCCCAGAGGCGATGATTCTTGAAAATAGAGAAGTCAAAAGCTTGTACTGCCGGACTGCGCAACGTATTGCGACCCAGATTGCCCAGAGTTCCGAGTGCGGGAGCAGCAAAGCACTTCGTATTGATGTAGTTGCTGGGATCGCCAGTAACCACATTAGGCGTACAGCCGGGCGCCGGGTTGAAATCGGGCCTCTCCCCGCTGGTTGCTTGCCTCGTGCTGGTCCCCGTTCGTGCCCAGTCGGCGGCGAGGCCCACGCTGAAAGGAGAGCCGCTTTGCGCTGTGAAGATCCCGCCTAACTGCCATCCGGCGAGCAGAAATTTGGGAACGCCCGTGAGGGATGCTGCCGAAGGAACCTCCCACACGAGGTGGATTGCCGCGCTGTGCGGAACGTCGAAACTGGAAACCCCGCGGTTGATCCGCGGGTCGAAGATATAGCCGCTGTCGGCGGAGTTGAGGGTCTCGTTCTGAGAGAAAAAAGTGGACGCATTGTCGATGTTTTTCGACCACGTATAGGTGCCCTGGAAAGTCAATCCGTGACTCATCCGTTTGGCCAAATTGGTTTGCAGGGAGTGGTAGCTGGAGTGACCGTTCCACAGAGTCGTATCGATCCTGCCAAATTTGGGGTTGATCCTGGTGATGGCACCGGGGAGACTGGGGGCGGGGTTGGTCGGGAACTGCAAGTGTCCGTCCGAGGTCCGTGTAACCAGAGCCGGAGGAACCATATCCGCGTCGTTTTGGCCGATGGGCAAATGAACCGAGGAGGAGCCCACGTAGCCTACCATCAAGCTGAGGTTGCCAGGGAATTGCCGTTGGACGTTGAAGTTCCATTGCATCTTGTATGCGCGGTGCGGTTGGAACTCGATGGACGCCACCCGGAGGGTGCTGGGGTCCGCTTTGATCAACGCAAGGCCCTTATCGGGGAAGCTGCGGGCCAGAGGATTTTCCACGACACCGGGAGGCTTGCTTACGACACCGAGCTGGAAGAAGGGCAGCCCATGCGTCGCTCGGTTCCAGAATAGATGGGGGAGAGGCAGGACATCGTAGATCCCAAAGCCAGCACGGATGGCGGTCTTGCCGTCTTTGAACGGATCCCAAGCCAGTCCGACGCGGGGCTCAAAATTCAGCAGCGTCGGATTCAGGAAAAGGGGGTTGCCGAGTGCGGGCTGCGCATCCGTGAAGTTGTGAAGGTTGGCAATTTTGCCTTTGACTTCGTTGATCGAGGTGGAGGTCTCGTAACGCACGCCGAGATTCAGGGTCATGTTCGGACGCAGGCGAAAGTCGTCTTGCAGGTACCCGGCGATAATGGTGGAGCGCAGGCCGCGCACAGTGTCTGAGCCTGGAACACCAGCGGTAAATTGTGATGGGTTGGCCATGAGGAGCTCGCGGATCGAGCCAAACCGCCATAAACCATTCGGCGTGGTCTGCGGGTTGACGTTGTCGTAGATGCGCTCCAGGCCGAAGCCGAACCGCAGACTCTGCCGCCCTCTGGTCCACGACAAATCATCGTAAACCTGCGGAGCCGTATATCCGACGATATCCGCACCGGTGTCGCCGATCCCACCAAAAGTGTCGAGTCCGGAGACGGCGAACTCGCCCGCCGGAATCCCCGGCAGAAAGCCAAGGGAGACGTCAGTGAGAAGAGGCGTTTGGGGTGCGAGGTCAAAACCGTCGCTGGCCCATGCCCGCGTGACACCAGCGCGGAGGTTATTGATGACGGTAGGGGTGAAAACATGCTGAAGACTGAGGATAAAGTTCTGGTTGCGTGATTGTGCCGCGGTCAGCTTCTGGTTAAACGCGTCCGGAGTGGTTGCCTGGGCACCGTCATATCGGTAGGTGCCGCTGAGCGTGGTCTTCTGCGAAAACAAGTGGTCCATCTTGCCGATGACGAAATCCTCCGTGCCATTTCTTCCTCCGCCAAAAACAAACTTTCCCGTGTCTCCGGAGATCCGGCCGTTGGGCGGCGGATACAAGGCGAGATAAGGCTTCACCCGGGCGTCAATCGTGACCGCGCTGGTGGCCGTGCAAGCAGGGTTCGAGCAGAGGATGCCTCTGCGGGCGTTGGGCGATAGAGTGTCTGAAGTGAAGGACAGGCTCTTGAACTCCCGCAAGCCCTCGTAATTGGCGAAGTAGAACGTTTTCTCCCTGCGTATCGGCCCTCCCAACGACCCGCCAAACTGGTGGCGGCGGAAAGGCGGAATCGGCTGATCGAACTTATCGAAGAAGTTGCGCGCGTCCAGGGCGCTGTT
>OBEQ010202372.1_pt1 | contig 11698 bp, 15 predicted proteins | sample 1670901 | NCBI WGS metagenome assembly OBEQ01 (sample SAMEA104232315, study PRJEB22302) | groundwater metagenome | biome: forest; feature: aquifer; material: groundwater | place: USA | collected 2011-08-07 | depth 5.4 m | reverse complement strand
CTCCCAACAACGAATATTTCTTTCCAGACCCCCACCCCGCCATCACGATTCCCAAATCTGAAACGCCAGAAAGAGCAAAAATGTAAAGAATCCCAATATCTAAATCCGCAGAAATTAACCCCTCGCCAAAAGGTAACGCCGCATAACATAAAAAACAAGGTACAAAAGCTAGAACAGGAGCCAAGCGATGCACCCAAGGGTTAGCGGCAGCAGGAATAATATCTTCTTTAAGCAAAAGCTTAATCGCATCGGCAATCGTTTGCGCCCAACCATGCCATCCTCCTGTATACATTGGCCCCAGGCGACTTTGCATATGAGCAGAAATTTTTCTTTCCCACCAGACCATGAACATCACGGAAACCGATATAAATCCAATGAGTACGGAGCACTGTAGAACCATAGAAACGAAAGAAAGCATAAAACTTGGAATCGAAATTTTAGAAGCAAATTCACTAACGAAACCCCAAACTTGAAAAATTCTTTGATTTAACTCGCCAATTAAAAGAGCAATCGTAGAACCTATGGCGCCCATCGCAACAAGAACACCCACAGATCTTTTTTGACTTTGCGTAAATACTGGAAGAATCATCGATCTACCTCTCCTAAAACAATATCAATGGACCCCAAGATTGCAATGACATCGGCTACTTTCATGCCAACTAATATCTCTTGTAATATAGCTAAATTAATAAAGGAAGGCGGTCGCACATGAACTCTATAAGGTTTTTCAGTTCCGTCAGAGATTAAATAGATCCCCAACATTCCCCTAGGAGCTTCTAGATGCGCATACGCTTCTCCCTTAGGAGGACGAATCAATCTTGGAACTTTAGCGTTGCACTCTCCCTCCGGCAAATGATCTAATGCCTGTTCAATAATTTTCACAGATTCTTTCATCTCTTGAATGCGAACCCAATAACGGTCCCAGCAGTCCCCATTCTTTCCAACCGGAACTTCAAACTGAAATTTATCATAACCTGAATAGGGCTCATCTTTCCTCATATCAAAAGAAACTCCACTCCCGCGTAAATTAGGACCCGTAACCCCATAACTCAACGCTTTTTCTTTAGTCAGAATTCCAACACCCACAGTTCTATCTTTAAATATAGGATTTTCAGTTAAAAGAATATCGTACTCAACAAATCGAGGCTTTATCCATTCCAGAAAAGATCTACATTTTCCGACCCAATCTTGAGGCAAGTCTGCCATCACTCCACCGATTCTTATATAGTTATAAGTTAACCGGGCGCCGCTCACCTCTTCAAATAGATCTAAAATTTTTTCTCTTTCCCTAAAAGCATAGAGAAAAGGAGTATAGGCTCCAATATCTATTCCATAAGTCCCAAAAAAGACCAAGTGGGAAGCAATACGATTTAACTCCACCATAATAATTCTTAGAGTTTGGCCCCGTTGTGGGACTTCTAACTGCATTAACTTTTCCACTGCCAAGCACCAAACCAAATTATTCGACATTGCGGATAAGTAATCCCAACGATCGGAAATGACCAACATCTGCGGATAGGTTCTATTTTCCGATAATTTTTCTGTCCCGCGGTGCAAATATCCTATATCTGGTTCGCTGCCCGTAATCACTTCCCCATCCATTCTTAACACCACTCTTAAAACTCCATGAGTCGATGGGTGTTGAGGACCCAAATTCAGAATCATCTCTTCTGAACTTAAATCTTGACCTGGGAGTCTAATTATTTCAGTCGTCATAGCGATCCGGAATGTGGACATAATCTTTTCTTAACGGCCAACCGGGAAAACCGTCCCACATCAATATCCTTTTTAAATTAGGATGTCCTTCAAATTTAATTCCAAACATATCGTAAACTTCCCGCTCCTGCCAATCCGCGGCTTTCCACAAATTAGCGCAAGAAGGGAGTTCGGAATTTTCTCTTACAACTGGAATTTTAATGACACATTTATGACGGTATTTAAATGAAAATAGGTGATAAACAACATCCATGCGCGGAGTTTCCCCGGCTGGAACTTTTAGGTAATCAATGGCAGTCATAAATGTAAGAAAATCAAAAGAAAGTCTATCGTCCTCTTTTAAAAACTTAGCGCAATTTTTCCAAATCTCCACAGGACAAGAAATGTAGAGATGAGAATCGCGATAGGGCTTCCCCTCATGCGCGGGAGCGTTGGCTGGGGCTTGAGGATAAGGAATTTCCTTAACTTGTGGAATCTGATTCTGAAGAAGAGAGAACATTTCTTGAGAAGTCATTTTTAGTCTCTAACTCTTGTTAGAGGAGGAAGTACAATTTTTTTGGCAATGGACATCTGCTCGATCTTTTTCTGTAATTCCATTAACCCAAACTGCAAAGCTTCTGGTCGAGGCGGACACCCTGGAATATAAATATCCACGGGAATAATTTTATCGACTCCCTTACAAACAGAATAAGAGTCGTAGTAGGGCCCTCCTTTATTCGCGCAAGCGCCCATAGAGATCACCCAGCGGGGTTGAGGCATTTGGTGATATAAGCGTTCAATCATTGGCGCCATTTTTTTTACCACCGTCCCCGCGATAATCATAAGATCCGATTGTCGAGGAGTGGGCCTAGGGATCACTCCAAATCGGTCAAAATCAAATCGAGGAGCATAGGAACCCATCATCTCAATGGCGCAACAAGCTAAACCAAATGTCATGGGCCAAACAGAAGATTTTCTAGCCCAATTAATAAAATAATCCACCGTAGAAAGAACCAGTTTTCCACCGGGCATATTAAAAACAGTCGCGGGAAGTTTTTCTAACACGCTATCATTCATATTAATACCACTTAAGCGCTCCTTTTTTCCAAGCATAAATCAATCCAAGAAAAAGAATAGATATAAATATAAACATTTCAATAAATCCCACAACCCCTAAACCCTTATAGGCAACGGCCCAGGGATAAAGAAATAAAGTTTCCACATCGAATATAACAAAAAGAAGCGCGAAGAGATAAAATCGCACATTCATTTGTACGAAGGATGAACCAATAGGATCTGGACCGCACTCGTAGGTGGTTGTGAAGATTGGGTCGTGTCCTCGAACTCGGACTAACCAGGCTAAAAATAAGGAAAAAAAGGCAAAGAATAATCCGAAGAGAAGAAAAACTCCGACTTGACTAAATCCTGCTAAGAATGAACCAGAAGAAACCATAACTACTTAGTCGCGGTATGTAAAACCGCGACTCCTCCCAATAATATTCTATAATTTATTTCTCTAAAACCCGCGACTTCCAATTTTTTAGAAAACTGATCTGGACTCCCAAATTCAAGTATCGTTTGAGGCAGATAATCCCCAGACCAACTAGAACCACAAATCCAGCGCCCCCAAAGTGGCAATATCCTATTTAAATAAGCTCGATGCAACGCTTTTAATACAAAATTTTGAGGGACATACATCTCTAAAATAGAAACTTTACCACTATGCTTTAGAACTCTTTTTATCTCTAAAAGAGAACTGTCCAATACTTTTTTTATGTTTCTCATCACAAAAGCGCTAACAATCCTATGAACCGAGTTAGAGACCAGCGGTAAAGCGCTGGCGTCTGCCTGCAAAAAGGAACTTTGACTCCCCTTCCTCTGCCACTTTTCATAAGCTACATTCAACATTTGAGATGAAAAGTCCATGCCTATTAAAGAACAATCTTTCCGATCCAAAACTCCTTCTATATCAAATAGAAGATCCCCAGTTCCAGTTCCTAAATCTAGAATTACACTTCCCCCTAGATCCTCTTTAAGTAGAGAGGAGACTAGATTTTTCCTCCAACCTCGATCTAAACCCAAGGAGGCAAACCGGTTAAACCGATCGTAGCTCTTTGAAATCCCGTTAAAGAGGTGCTTTACTTTTTCCGGTTCAGGAGCGCTAGGGGTAGGAGAGGAGAATCCTTGAGGGTTTTTTAAATTTATATTAACTCTATTTCCTAATGCTGATTGTTATTTTAAAATCGTTCTTAAATATCTTCGGCTCCAAGGGTCTTCTTTCCGCCGCTTGCCTTAACTTTTTCTATAGATTCTTTAATCATTGCCTCTATCTTGGTAGAAAGAGCCTGAACATAATCTAACCCAGTTCTATATCCTGCTTCTTTGACCATTTTTTTTACTTTGCTTACAACTACAAGTACTTCTGCCATAATAATTAACTCCTTGTAATTAAGATATACCTACGCCAAATCCCTTAAGCCGCGCACTCTCCCTTGCCTATAACGACTTGAAACTCACCTTCTCCGCCCCAATCGGCAAAAAACTCTTTATCGGGAGTTTCACCTATGACAGTTAAAGGTTCCAACTCTGCTTGAAGCGCCTTCAATCCTACACGCGCTACAAATTGACGAAACTTCTCGTTCTCCAACTTTCTTTCCTTATATATATCTAATAACCTCTCCACAACGGCGGGAGCTTTTTTTGAAGGAACTCTTAAAAAGTGATGTCCATAGGAGTGACCTTCGGGTCCAATAAACCCTCCTAACATCATGGTATAGGTTGGAACCTGGTGTCCTGAAATAGATTTTGATCCACCATAAAAACCAATATCGGCAATATGGTGTTGCCCGCAAGAATTGGGACAACCAGAAATTTTTATTTTAATGTCCTTAAGATCCGCGTCCTCGGAATGGCCATTCATAAATATTTTTCCTATGGCCGTTGCCAATCCTCTGGAAGAGGTAATTCCCAATTGGCAGGTGTCCGCGCCCGGACATACCGTAATATCCGCAAGCCGCTCTGCCGAAGGAAGAGATAAACCCGCCTCTTTTAAACCGCAATAAAATGAATAAACCAACTCATCTTTAATCCAACCTACAACAATATTTTGTTGAACGGTCGTGCGCACAAATCCATTTCCATATTGATTCACTAAATGCGCCAACGCGCGCAATCCTTTAGAAAGAATATCCCCCAAAGGTAATCTTAAAGTAAGAACATTATATCCCTTCTGTTTTTGGGCGATAACATTGGTAGATTTCCAACGCAAATAAGAAGCATCCTTAGATTCAGTCAAATAAGGACCCGCAAATGGCAAAGGAGCTTTTTCTTCAAAAATTTCTATCTTTGGATACTCGATGGCTTTAAAATTTTCTCTTTCCAGAAAAACCCGTTTTCTAAATTCTTCTAATCCAATTTTTTCTAAAAAGAACTTAATTCTAGCCATGTTGCGGAATTTTCGTCCGTAGTCCCAATCTCGATTATAGACAAACAATACCGCGTGAACAGTTTTTAAAAGTTCAGTTTCAGGAGTAAACTCTTCCAACAATTGCGCGCTTTTTGGGGAAGCGCCCAATCCCCCTCCAACAAATACTTTAAATCCACGGACAGATTGACCGTTCACATTCCTTATTTCTGCCAACGCCCCCAAATCGTGCATAGGAATTAAACCACGATCCTCGGAGCTGCCAGAAAAAGCAATTTTAAATTTACGCGCCATATTTTGGCACACAGGATGGCGTAAACAAAAACGGGCCACCGCCTCCGCGTAGGGAGAAATATCAAAAACCTCATCTCGCGCGACTCCAGCTAAAGGATCGGCCGTAACATTTCTTACGGTATTGGCGCAAGCTTCGCGTGTGGTTAACCCAACCTTTGCCAAACGATTTAAACACTCTGGAATTTGATCCAGTTTAATAAAGTGAAATTGAATATCTTGACGAGTGGTTACATGACTAATCCCACCCCGATCTTCACCGGGATAAGTATCTGCCACATCGGCGAGCGCTTCCAGTTGGGTAGAATTTAACCTTCCCCAAGGAATTTTAACTCGAACCATTTGGATATCTGGTTTTTGTTTTTGCCCATAGACCCCTCTTTGCAGACGATACTTCTTAAAATCGTCTTCACTCACTGCCCCCTTTCTTAACTTTTGAATTTCAACTTTTAACTCTTCTATATCTTGAAGAGAAAGCGGAATTTCCCGCAAAGCTCCGGAGGTTAAGTTGGCCAAACTATTCTCTTTATCTTTTTCCATTTACTTCCTTTGCTGTACTCTATTATTTCTTGTAGAAGTTTGCGTTAATTTCAATAAAGTTTTTCCACTGATCGGGAACCTGTTCGTTAGGAAAAATTGCTGTTACAGGACAAACCGCCTGACAAGCGCCGCAATCGATACAAGTGACTGGATCAATATAAAGCATCTCCGAGGTCGCGAACGCAGACTCATTCTTAGTAGGATGAATACATTCTACGGGACAAACTTCAACGCAGGCAGCATCTTTCACATTGATACAAGGTTGAGCAATCGTATAAGCCATTTTTTCTACTCCTTTATTTTCTAATCTAAATTAAAGCCAGTTTTAACTTTGGCTTTAAGGTTCTTATTTTATCACAATATTTTCTTCTTGAAAACTAGAATCTTCTAACTCTCTATACCAAGACCGAGCTTCCTTAAATTTTCCCTGCTCAATCCTAACAATAATACTGGACCACCCCGCCATCATGGGCTGGGCGGCATCCGTAGAGCTGGGCTGCGCGGGATGATCAGGATGAGAATGAAATATTCCCACTTGATCTAACCCTTCTTTCTGCGCTTGAAGAATCTTAGAGGAATGTTCCAATGGATCTATAAAAAATTCCGTTCCCCCTCCCAGCAACGCTCTCGATTTAGGAAGAGTCACCACCCCCATTTCAATAAGCTTCTGTAAACGATCTTCATGGTTCCCATCTAAAATATTCTCCAAAACTTCAATTTTTTGGACCTGAACGGTATTGTTTTGAGTGGACCCTAATAGCAACCCACAAACTTCCTTCGGATACCCCTTTTCACAAACTTCCCGAAGAGACTGCCATGGGTCTGTTTCAAAAATAACTTTTCTCATGGACACAATTCTCTTAAATAGCGAAAGGTAAATAGCCCCGTGTTATGGCCATCGCTAAAATCTACGCGCAGCGCGTACTGCCCAACAATAGAAACCTTTAACCCTTCCAAATCTTGATTCACTTGTTCCTTATTCAAAATTCCCTGCCCCGTCCTTTCATCCACACAAAAAGCGCACTTACAACTTTGCCTTAAAAACCTAAAAGCATAAAGACTCTCGTGCTCATCCCCCCAAATAATTTTTAATTCCTTACCCCCCAACTTCCGAATTTCCTTAGGCTGAATGTCCATAGGGGAAATAGGGACAGCGTCCTATCTTGATGGTTCTTCTACCACTTCCAATTTTGGGGTGGAAAAATTGGCAATGCTCACTTGTGCTGCTACACGCCGCGCGATCTCTCTATAGTTTTTAGCGATTGGGGATTCTGGCAGACCAATGACAATGGGAACTCCCTCATCTGACTTCATTCGGATAGCGGTATCGAGAGGAATTTCGCCCAAAAATGGGAGCTCTAATTTGGCGCTGGCATCCTTAGCTCCCCCGTGACCAAAAATATCTTCCTTAGAGCCGCAGTGAGTGCAAACATGGTAACTCATATTTTCAATAATACCCAACAGCTTAACATTTGTTTGCTGAAACATTCTTAATGTTTTCATGGAGATCATGAGGCCTACATCTTGAGGTGTGGAGACAATGACTGCGCCCGTAATAGAAACTGTTTGCACTAAAGTAAGATGGACATCTCCCGTTCCCGGAGGCAAATCTACAATTAAATAATCGAGCTCTCCCCACTCTACATCCATTAAGGATTGTTCTAACGCTCTATGGGCCATGGGACCTCTCCATATAAGAGGTTGATCCCCTTGAGCAAAAAATCCCATAGACATAAACTTAATTCCGTGAGCAATCTTAGGCTGTATTAAATTTTCCCGCAGAGTCGTTTCCCCCGGTTGCCCCATCATAATAGGAATAGACGGCCCATAAATATCTCCATCTAAAAGCCCGACTCGAGCCCCATCTAAAGCTAGAGCCACAGCAAGGTTCGCGCTTACGGTTGATTTTCCTACGCCCCCCTTACCACTTCCCACCGCTACAATATTCTTAACTCCTTTTAAAGCGGAAGCATCTAACCCCTGATGAGCTCTAACTTCAGATTTCATAATCACTGTAACTTCAGTGACACCGGGAATAGCAGAAACTACCTGACGCGCTTCTGCCTGCAACTTTTCTTTTACAGGACAGGCCGGAGTTGTTAAATGAATTTCAAACACAACATTCCCTTCACAAATGCGAAGGTCCTGAATAAATCCCAAGGAAACAATATCCTTATGTAAATCTGGATCTTGTACCAATTTTAATGCTTCCAATACGCTCTCTTTTGTAATTTGATTCATCTCTATTCAATCCCCAATTCTAATTTTGCTGCTTCCGACATCATACTTGGAGTCCATGTGGGTGTCCAAACTACCTCTACGGTCACATTCCCTATCCCAGGGATCGCTTTTACTTTACTTTGGACTTCTCCCGGCAAAGAAACCGCGGCTGGACAGTTAGGGGAGGTTAAAGTCATCTGTACGGACACATTCCCACTTGGGTCTACTTTAATACTATAAATAAGTCCCATCTCATAGATGTTCACTGGAATTTCTGGATCATAACAAGTACGGATAACCTCCGTGACCTGTGATTCTACGATTAAAGGATTGATCACTTTGGTTGGTTGACTTGGACTGTTCTGTAAATTTTCATCCATATTCACTCCGTTGAAATAACTTCTCGTTTAGATTCTAGCGCCGCCTTTAAAGTATGCCATGGTAGAGTCGCGCACTTTACGCGTATGGGAAACTCTTTCACTCCGGCAAAAGCGCTTAATTTCCCCAAATCTTTAAAATCTTCTTGAGAACCAGACCCTTCCGTAACCATGTGATGAAATTTTTCAAAGAGATTTTTAATTTCATCCAATTTCTTATTTTTAATGACTGTCGTTAAAATTGAAGCAGACGCTTTGGATATGGCGCAGCCAGAACCTTGAAAACTAACCTCTTTAAGAACATCCCCTTCGCATTGGGTATAGATTGTGACTTTATCTCCACACAAGGGATTAAACCCTTCCGCGGATTGCGTATATTTTTCCAATTTTTTAAAATTCCGCGGGGTTCGGCTATGATCCAGAATTAGATCTTGATAGAGATCTTCTATTTCACCCATTAGCCCATCACCTGAATGACTTTCTTTATCCCTTCCATTAAGAGATTGACCTCTTCCTTCGTATTATAAAGCGCGAAGGAGGCTCGACAAGTCGCGTCCACTCCCAACCTCTCCATTAAAGGCATGGTGCAGTGGTGCCCTGCCCGAATGGCAACCCCTTCTCGATCCAGAATAGTGCCAACATCGTGAGGATGGATTCCATCGATCGTAAAAGAAACAACTCCTACCTTATTTTGAGCGGAACTATAAATGTGAATTCTTTTCTCCTGTGAAAGTAACTGGACGGCATAGTTTAGCAATTCCTCTTCATGAGCCCCAATAGATTCAATTCCCACTTTTTTTAAATAGCGAATAGCGGCAGCTAAACCAATCGCTCCGGCAATGTGCGGTGTTCCCGCTTCAAATTTATAGGGAAGAGTATTGTAGGTGGTCTTTTCAAAACTGACGGATCGGATCATATCTCCGCCTCCTTGGTAAGGGCACATTTCTAAGAGGTGTGATTCTTTACCATAAAGCACGCCAATTCCTGTAGGACCATAGAGTTTATGGCCAGAAAAAACATAAAAATCACAATCTAATTTTTGAACATCTACAGGAATATGAGGCACCGCCTGCGCTCCATCAATTAAAACGGGGACACCACATCTATGAGCCATCTGTATCATCTTTTCGATCGGGTTCACAGTTCCCAAAGCATTGGAAACATGGGTGATCGCCACCAGTTTAGTCTTATCATTAAAAAGTCTTTCGTACTCTTCTAATATGAGTTCACTCGTTTCATTCATGGGTATCACTCGTAAAGAAGCGCCTACTTCTTCACAAAGCATTTGCCAGGGAACAATATTGGAGTGATGCTCTAGTATAGAAAGGATAATTTCATCCCCTTTCCCAATTTTCTTGCGACCAAAACTAGTGGCCACTAAATTGATCGCTTCTGTGGCTCCTCGAACAAATATGATTTCCGAACTTTTGGCCGCTCCAATAAAATTTTTTATATCGTTCCGGGCCGATTCAAACAAATCAGTAGCGCACTCACTTAAGTAATGAACTCCTCGATGAATATTCGCGTTCTCTTCGCTATAGTAATGATTCAGAGTATCGATAACCGCTTTTGGTTTTTGCGTGGTCGCCGCATTGTCTAAATAAACCAGAGGTTTTTTATACACCTTCGCTTTCAAAATAGGAAAGTCGGCTCTTAATTGATCTAAGTTTAAGGGACTAAGAGTTCTTAAATTAGAATTCACGGTTGGCCCTCCATCATTTTTAAAAAGAGCATCTTAGTCAGGGCTTCTTTTAAAGAGGGTATTGTTATTTTATCGATCATCTCACTGGCAAAAGCGTAGATTAAAATTTTTCTCGCTTCCTTTAACGGGATCCCTCTAGATCGTAGATAAAAAAGAACATCGTGGTCTAATTGGCCAATAGTAGCGCCATGCTTACACTTTACATCGTTGGCAAAAATCTCAAGTTCAGGTTTTGTATAAACTAGAGCTTCGTTAGACAAAAGAAGATTCTTATTACTTTGCAGAGCGTCTGTTTTTTGAGCCCCTTTTTCCACGACAATCCTTCCATTAAACACAGCCCTAGATTTACCTTCTAAAATTCCCTTGTAAGATTCTCGACTAAAAGTATGTGAGTTTGCGTGCTCAATTAGAGTATGATTATCCACCCACTCATTCGCCCCTGCCATATAAAATCCGTTCAAGGCGCATTCAGCCCCCTCCCCCTCCAAAGTAGTCACAATATTATTTCGAATTAACTTGCCGCTTAAAGAGATGGAATGGAAAATGGCATGACTATTTCGTTCTTGAAGCGCCTGTATTTGGCTAAAGGAGTAACCTTTAGAAGTGGACCGTTGAATTCTAATATGTTCTAGGTGAGAATCTTCCCCCAGATAAATTTGAGTATAGGAATTAGTTAAAGTCGTTTGAGAACCAATAAACTCTAAATCTATATAGTTTTCTATCACTTTAAGCTGGCTGTTTCTTTCCATATAAATAAGCGTCTTAGGGTAAGTTACAGTTTTTATTTCAACTTCAGGATAAGAAAAATAATAAATTTCTACGGGAGTTTCTAAAACTGTAGATTTAGGAATATAAAGAAAAGCTCCATCTTTAAAATAATCCGTATTCAAATGGGTAAAAGCCGTTAATTTATCTTCTGGAAAACGGGATAAACACTTTTGCAGCAGCGGATCTTTAAAAATTTGAGCTATAGAATCTAGACGGACTTCCTTAATGGGTGAAACAACTAAAGAAAGCGCTGGAATAAAATGTCCATTCACAAAGACAAATCTTAATTTAGAAGAAGTAAGAAAATAGGAAGGCAACTGATCTAAAACAGAGTTTGAATCCATTTTAGAAGCCATTTGAAAGGAAGGATCTGTTAACTTATCAACAGGAAAAAATCGCCACTCCTCCATTTCTTGCGTAGGTAAAGAGGGTTTTTCCAGCACTTTCATTTTAAAGCGCTCACCTCACTACTCTCTATAATCCAACCGTATCCTTTTTTTTCTAATTCTAAAGCGAGCTCTTTGGAACCAGATTTAACCAACCGACCGTTATAGAGCACATGCACAAAATCTGGCTCCACGAAACTTAATAATCTCTGGTAATGAGTCACAAGTAAAATAGCGCGGTCCGGACTCCTCATAAAGTTAATCCCTTTCGCCACCACCTGCAACGCGTCAATAT
>OBEQ011380211.1_pt1 | contig 11699 bp, 2 predicted proteins | sample 1670901 | NCBI WGS metagenome assembly OBEQ01 (sample SAMEA104232315, study PRJEB22302) | groundwater metagenome | biome: forest; feature: aquifer; material: groundwater | place: USA | collected 2011-08-07 | depth 5.4 m | reverse complement strand
ATTCTCATATTGCCGATTAATCCAATTATCAACCCCGCCGATAATAAACCGCTGTGGATTCGCGCCAAAACTTGCACCTCCGGCGAACCGGAGGGCAAACGTGTAGTTCTTCCAAAGTTTGAAATAGCGACGGTAATCGCCTGTGAAACTGTAAAAGCCGAGTGAATTACTGCCGAATTTCGGACTACCCATTAACGAAAGATTGTACCGCGTACCGTTCATGGGAGAAATCATTCCCCATAACGAGTTATCGTGCACATACGTTACTTGCGGTGTAAAGACCGAACGACTTTGCATCGGTTGCGATCCATCGGAAAGGTTTTCGCGACTAACATTTAACCAGCCAAGTCCAAATTCAATCCTGCGGAATCTATTAATCGGATAAGAAGCGCTTAGCATGCCGCCGTAATTTCGGAAACGGTATAAATTTCCATCTATTGTGTTATCGTCAAGCACAATAAATCGTGCGCTATGAAATCCTTGTATGGACCAATCAATTCGTTTGGGGAGATAATTGTATGCTATCGCGTAATCGCTGTTCTTCAAATCAAACATTAAATTGGTAAGCAAATAAATTTGATGGTCGCCAAGCATATCGCTGAATGCCATCACGGTTGAGCCTTGCACACCGTAAAACGTATTATATCCTGCCGCTCCATACACAATATCTGGGGAGAAGTTTAATTTATATTTACTGACAATGTAACGCCCTTCTTTATCAATATTATTTATCACTTCAACGGGATGTGTTGAGTCACGTTGCGAGTCAATTTGCTTAGAGCCACGTTCATCAAAAGTAAAATGGCGTAGATCAACAGTAGATTTATCTTCCGGCTTCACCGGAGATTCCGTAACATCTGTTTTAATGACAACATCATCCGATACAGGAAATTCACTGCTTACTACAGATGTAGAATCGTTTTTACCATGTACCGATGTTAATCGTTTAATAAATTCTGTAGGCTCAATGGTGGTATTACGTAACTTTCTTTCGAGAGGGGTTCGCATCAGAAAGAGATCGAAGCCGCCTTTTAGCAACGTAACGTATGCCAATTTATTCCCATCACGAGAGAGCGAAAGTTGATACACGCCGGTTAATGAATTTGTTATCGCACGCGATGAATCGGTAGTAAGATTGTAATCGTATATATTATTAATTCCGCTTACATCCGATACGTACAGAACATGTTTTCCGTCAGTTGAAGGGGCAGGTGAAGATTCATCCGCAAAGGGTGTGTTTGTTAACCGTGTGATAACGTTATTTGTTACATCGAACTTATATAAATCAAGATGTCTGTTAAAATACTTTTGCATCTTGAAATTTTGTTGGGTGTTAGTCAAATCTAAATGCTCGCCACGATCTGAAGTAAAGAACAAGGTCTTTCCATCGGCTCCCCACGAGGGTTCCCCATCGCTGAAAATATCATTGGTAAGGTTATGAAGCTCTTTACTCTTTAAATTATACGTATAAATGTCGGATTGACCATTTTTTGTCCCACCAAATGCAAGCGTACTTCCATCCGATGACCAGTCAACCGAGAAAATTCCGTCAAGATTAAACTCATATTTTTGTTCTTTTTCGGTTTCTACATCAATAACAATAATGGCATCCTGTTCACCGCTCTTTGTTGCAAGGGCTATTTGTTTCCCATCCGGCGACCATGCCATACCCGGCGTAAGAAGATGCAATTCTTCAAAATCGGCTGTGCGCTGACCGTCAACAAGTTTGTGAGGAGTCGAACCCTCAATCGTGCTAACTACATAGACATCAAAATAATCATCACGGTTAGAGATGAAGGCAATTTTATCTCCTTGTGGAGAGAGCGACGGACTTGTATTATAAAAACTTCCGTCTTCCACATGATCGGTTAGGCGTCGCGAATAATCTATCGGGTCTTCACGTTTTGCAATATCGGGCCAGTATAACACTTTTTGTTCCTTCTCCCACCGCTCGGAAAGTTCTTTAATGTTCAAACCGATTGCCGCACGAAATCCTTCGTCAACACTGCGGGTTGCCCGCACACGCAAAAGAATATCACTGATTTTTTCTTCACCGTATTTTGATGCGATGTAATACCAGAGCGCTTGCCCGCCGCGATAGGCTATGTATCCATCCAACTGGTTGATGGGAGGGAGGTACTCGTTTATTGTGGCATCGCGCAAAAACATATCGGAGTTGGTATCCCAATGTAAGGCTTCGTACTCGGAAAGTCCTTCATTAAACCACATGGGAAGCTGGAGCGTAATATTATTGGTGATGATGTTCTGCAACGAGCCGCCGTAAAACATATCATTGATGACAGCGTGAACAAGCTCGTGATGAATGACGTGACGGAACTTTCCGTAATCGCCTTCAAACGGGAGCACGACACGGTTCTTGAACATTTCGGTAACGCCGCCGATACCCTCTTCGAGATATTCGCTTACCACATTAGTTTGCTGGAACTCGTTATGCGAGTTATAGACGATAATCGGGACGCGGTTGGTAAGATGATACCGGAACGATGCGCTTATTTTATTGTACGACGACTCGGCAACATCGGCAGTGTATTCGGCGAGGTATTTTCCCCCTTCGTCAAAATAGACATCAAAATGGGAGGATTGTATAAAGAACCAATTGAAGTTTTTGTATTGGACTTTATTCTTTCCGAAAGAGGTTGCCTGAGCAAACAGTGAACCGGAGGGTGCGAATGCACACAAAAAAATGAGTATTAAAACGAGTTTTTTCATGAATATAATGATTTTACCATAAGTTAAAACTTACAAAATGCCGCGTGGATTTCCAATTATACTACAACATAATTAGACTCAAAAAAGTGCATTTTTGTTTAAAAGAGTGAAAATAGTGAGGTTGGTGTATGAATTGGGGTCGGGGAAACCCTAACTCCGCGAAAGACATTCTTTTTTTATGGGCTATCATGACCCGTAAAGAACTGTCAGATCATAAGAAAACACAGGTAAAAGAATAAATGGCATTTTATCTCTATTTTACTGTATTACATTTCTAATTTTTGTATATTTATTATCATTAAACTGTTCTCCTGAAATTGGCAGTTTCAGGATTTTGAAAGAAAATAGGCATTCTTATTAAATAACAGTTACAAAAGATAACATATTCATCGAGGGTGTAAATTATGTATTTTTCTAAACCCAACAAACAGCATACGGGAGCGTGTCTGTTCATTTTCAACAGTATTTTTGTTAAGCATACATTTGCATGGAAAATAAATAAATTTCTTCATACAATAAGTTTAACTACTCTTCTTTTATATTCTACCTTTCCCGGTTTTGCACAAAAACCTGTTATCACAACATTTACACCTTCTTCCGGACATATTGGTACAATTGTTAATTTCACAGGAGAAAACTTTGCGAATGTGAGCAGTGTCTATTTCTATCGGGGAGATAGAGATACAATCCCCGTCACATTAACCAATACGTTATCAATAAATAATACTGACCTTCGATGTGTAGTGTTTAGCCCTGATGGGAAGTATGTAGCGGCGACTGATGTTGGTTACAAGATAAAAATATGGAATAGAAGTAACGGAAACCTTGTACGAACACTAACAGGGCACACTTTCCATATTAATACTATTGCATACAGCGCCGATGGGAACTATCTTGTAAGCACAGGAGAGGACTATAATATAAAAATCTGGAACACAAACGATGGAAGTTTGGTACAAACAATTTTCTTCTCAGGATACACATTTTTCACTGTGGCATTCAGCCCTGACGGAAATTATGTTGCAAGCGGGGATATTTATGGCAGGATTTATATATGGAGAGTAAGCACAGGTACTTCGGTAAAAGGAATATTTGCACATTCTAGTACCTTAAGTTCGCTTGCATACAGCCCTGATGGAAATACTATCGTTAGCGGAAGTTGGGATAATACTGTAAAAACCTGGAGCGTAAGCGACGGTACTAATCTTCATACCTTTACCGGGCATACGAGCCGGATTACTTCTGTTACTTTCTCACCTGATGGAAATTATATAGCCAGTGCGAGCTATGATAGTACGATACGAATCTGGAATGCTAATGATGGAACTCTTGCCGCTACATTGTTAGGAGAGAATAGCCATGTCAATGCAGTGAAGTATAGTTCTGACGGGAAATATTTAATTAGTGGCGGCGACGATATGAACATAAGGATATGGAAAACGAGTGATGGTAGTTTACTTCGGACTATTTCGGCACATAGCCATTATGTTAAAACTGTTGCAATATGTTCAGATGGCAATTACATTGCAAGCGGCTCCTTAGATGGTAAACTTAAACTTTGGAATTGGAATGGTGATTTGAGCGCAAATTTCACCGTAAACTCATCAACAGGTTTGAGGGCAACTGTTCCTGCGGGATTCAAAACGGGTGCAATCAAACTGGTAAACAATTATGGCACTGGAACAAGTAGCACTGATTTTTCTTATGTTCCCAATCGTCCACCTGTTGCTGATACACAAACAGTCTCGACCGGATTAAATTCATGGAAGGATATAACATTAACCGGCTCGGACATTGATTATGACAGCCTTGGTTTTTCAATCATAGTTTCTCCCCGTCATGGCGATATTTCAGGAACTACTCCCAATGCTCGGTACACACCAAATTTCGGGTATGTTGGGATTGATACGTTGGCGTTCAGTGTTTATGATGATGAATTTTATGATACCGCTCAAGTTTTTATCACCATTACATCAACAAGTACTCCCCCAACCGTTACAAACCAATCAGTCACAACACCGGAAGATATTCCACTCGGTATTACATTAGCAGTGATTAATCCTGTTGAAGGTGATTCGCTACGTTATACAATTTTTCATAATTCTACCAATGGCGATGTATCAGGTACACCTCCGGAGCTTACCTACACTCCACATGCAAATTTTTATGGGAACGATTCTTTGCTTTACTATGTGAGCACGAGTGCAGGCTCTGATACAGCAACGGTAACTATCACGGTGACATCAGTAAATGATCCACCTGTTACTGTGGATCAATCAATTACGACACAGGAAGATATTCCCGTTTCTATTTTGGTAACAGGAAGCGACGTCGTAGAAGGTTCTTCCGTAACATTTGGAATAGTCACAAGCCCTGTGCACGGAACATTGAGTGGGGAAATTACGGCTCTAACATACACCCCGGCATTGAATTTCAACGGTGATGATTCACTACAATTTTATATTAGTGATGGAAATCTGCTCGATACCGGTACAGTGAGAATTACAGTTAGTCCGGTAAATGATAAACCGGTTGCCGTTGATCAAACCTTAACAACCACTGCCGATTCATCGAAACTCATCACGTTCACTGCAACTGATGCTGAAAACAGTTCACTTGTTTATTCAATACTTACACCACCCCTAAATGGAAGCATTTCAGGAACGCCTCCTGTCATTACTTATACTCCCGACGCGGTGAATCCCTTAAGTGATTCGTTAGTTTATCAAGTTAGCGACGGCGAATTATATGATACTTCAACCGTAACGATAATAGTGATTTTGCCTTATTATGTACTCCAAAAACCAACTATTACCTCATTCACCCCGGCAACTGGTCACCCGGGGACTACGGTAGATATACATGGCGGGAACTTTACAAATGTAAATAACATCTACTTTTCGGGGGGGAATAGAGATACTATTCCCATTACAATTACCGATACACTACTCGATCATCATAATTGGGTTACCGCAGTAACGTTCAGCCCGGATGGTGTACATTTTGCAAGTACCGGATATGACCAAACGATTAGAATCTGGAATGTAAATGATGGCAGTTTAGTCAGAACAATATCAGGGGGAGCGACTTATAGTATAGCCTATAGCCCTGATGGGAAATATGTTGTAGGTGGTGGCACCCTTGAGACAAAGATGTGGAAAACCGATGATGGAAGTCTTGTTTGGAACCTTCCGGTAACCGGATTATATGTTAATGCAGTTGCCTTTTCACCCGATGGGAAATACATTGTATGGGCAAATGCTTCAGGTACGTTACGAGAATGTAAGATTAGTGACCACAGTATTGTTAGAACATGGATTGGACATACTAATGGAATTAGTTCAATAGCCTATTCTCCGGGAGGACAATTTCTTATAAGTGGGAGTTCGGATACAACTGTGAAAATCTGGAATATGAATGACGGTAGCCTTATGAAAACCTTGGAAGGAAATGGTTATTCAGTACATGCAGTTGCTTATAGCCCTGACGGAAAATCAATTGCGAGTGCCGGTCGCTTCCTCGGAGGAAACCTCAAAATATGGAACGCAAGCACCGGAAGTGTGTTGTTTACACTTTCCACAGGCTCAGGAGAATGTAATGCAGTTACCTATAGCTCTGACGGGAACTATCTCCTCGCAGGAGGCACTACTGGGTTTGTTAAAATTTTTTCAACAAAAACAGGAACCCTCGTAAAATCGTTGACAGGACATACAGGGTTACTTACCACTGTTGCAATAAGCAGTGAAGGAAATTATATTGGCACCGGAAGTTTTGATAACACTGCTCGACTCTGGAAATGGAATGGTAGTTTGCCGGCAAGTTATACCGTGGTGTCACCAGTAAGAATAACTGCAACTGCACCAACGGGATTTACTACAGGTACAATAAGAGTACAAAATGACTATGGTGTCGGTGTTAGTGATTCTGTTTTTACTTTTATTCCAAACCGTACACCTTTAGCGGGAGATCAAGCATTATCTACCAATGAAGATATATCATTACCTTTTACTGTAAATGCAACTGATGCCGATAACGATCCGTTAACATTTTCTATTCTTGATTCAACGAGGAACGGTTCAATAACGGGGATGCCACCGGTGTTCACCTATTCCCCTGTTGCCAATTTTCATGGAAATGATTCATGTACGTTTCTTGTCAGTGACGGTGAATTTATTGATACAGGCATAATACGAATTACCATCACTTCTATCAATGATGCCCCTGTTGCAATTGATCAATCATTCACCATGAATGAAGACACATCTCATCAAATTACTTTATCAGGTACTGATATAGAAAATGATACGTTAACATTTTCTATCCTTGATTCCGCCGTTCATGGTACGATAAGTGGCACACCTCCCGTTGTAACATATATTCCCAACGCAAGTTATTATGGCAATGATGTGTTCAAATTCCTTGTGAGAGATGGTTCACTTAATGATACAGGAACAGTGAATATTACCGTTACACCAATCAATGATCCACCTTTTGCAATTGATCAATTGGTAACAACAGGAGAAGATTCATTAAAACAAATTACTTTAACTGCAAATGATGTTGATAACGATAATCTGACATTTTCGCTTCTTGATTCAACACGATATGGGATTATTACAGGAACTCCGCCCGCAATTATGTATATACCTAATGCAAATTATTTCGGGAGTGATTCATTTAAGTTTCTAGTTGCCGATGCTCAATTTACAGATACAGGAATAGTGGCTATTACGATCACTTCTATCAACGATGCTCCGGTTGCTACCAATCAATCATTTACCGTAAATGAAGATACATCTCATCAAATTACTTTATCGGGTGCAGATGTTGAAAACGATACGTTAACGTTTTCTATCCTTGATTCTGCCGCTCACGGTACAATGAGCGGTACACCTCCGGTTGTAACATATACTCCCAACACAAATTATTATGGCAATGATGTGTTCAAATTTTTTGTTAGAGATAGTTCGCTTAGAGATACAGGAACAGTGAACATCACTGTTACTCCAATCAATGATGCGCCCGTTGCAATTAATCAATCGGTAACAACAGAAGAGGACACACGAAAGCCACTTACCCTAATTGCTTTTGATGTGGAAAATGACCAACTAACATTCTTGATTCTTGATTCAACACGGCATGGGATTATTACAGAAACCCCTCCGATAATTACATATACACCCAATGCAAACTATTTTGGGAGTGATTCACTCAAGTTTGTTGTTGCTGACGCTCAATATAGAGATACCGGAATGGTGAGCATTACCGTCACTCCTGTCAATGATGCTCCTGTTGGATTTAATCAGTCCATACCAATGAATGAAGATACATCCGTAAGTATTACACTAACAGGTTCAGATATTGAAAATGACAGTTTGTCGTTTGTGGTTGTTGTTTTACCGCATTTCGGTAACATCGTTGGCACTCCACCTAACTTATTGTACACTCCGAACAGTAATTATTTTGGGAGGGATTCTCTGGAATTTTCTGTTTTAGATGGCATGTTAGAAAATAAGGCATATATCAAAATTGCAATACACAATCGTAATGATGCTCCTGTTGCTGTGGACTTTAATGTTACTACCGAAGAGGATTCATTGCTTACGATTACTTTAGAGGGTAGCGATGTAGATAATGATAGATTACTATATACTATCCATGATTCAACAATGCATGGAACGCTGAACGGGTTCCCTCCCAACCTTACATACACACCCTCAGTTGATTATTATGGAAATGATTCACTCACATTTACCGTCACAGATGGAGTTCTTACCGATACCGGAAAGGGTACTATTGAAATCACCCCAGGTTACGAACACACTCCTTTAATGTTAACAGGGAACTTGAAGAGTGGATGGAATTTGGTCTCAGTGCCTCTTAACGTTAGCGATTATAGAAAGAGTACATTGTACCCTAATGCAATTTCAAATGCCTTCTCGTTTATTAGCGAAGGAGGTTATGGCATTCGCGAGACTCTAAAAACGGGAGAAGGATATTGGTTGAAGTTTACTACACAGGATAGCGTTCAGTTCGCCGGATTGCCAATTGTTTCTCAACATATTCATGTTGTGGTTGGATGGAATATTATTGGATCAATTACTTCACCAATTCATATCGGTAGAATTACTTCAGAACCGGCAGGTATAATCAACTCGCAATTCTTCGGATATAATAAGGGGTATCAATCAGTAGATACTTTAATACCTTTTGAAGCATACTGGGTGAAAATCCGTCAAGCAGGAATATTAATTCAGAACAAAGCAACTTTAATCCCCAAAAAATAGAATAAGGATAATTCTGCAACAATGCCTAATGCCTTGAAATAGATCTGCCACTTGCCAAATTCTCTAAAAGAGATTGGCAAATGGCAGAAGATGTCTGAACCGTGATAATAGTTGTTAATATTACCAAAATCTCAGTCAGAAGCGCATCAGTCTCTCGAAAATTCGCCACAGGGGAATGGCTGACTATTCAGACGATTTTCACCAATATCTACATGTTGCAAAGTTGCAATTTGCTGGAGACTTGCAACATTGCAATATCGAAAAAAAAGTATCACCATCCCCTCATCCACGATTACATAGTAGGTAGTTAATATTTTTTTATTGATACACACGTGTCACAGAATGGTCCGTGACACCCCAGAAAAAGAGTTCACGGGCAACTCATAGCTATAATACCTGCAAACAAAATATTATTCTGATGACAGAATTAAATTACCATCCTGCTTCACTTTTATCCAATAAGAAAAACCGGGAGTAAGTGTATCCTGACTTACATAATGATTGAAGTATCCGAATAGATCCGAATCAATATTATTAGGAGGATTCTGAATAATGGTATTTTTATGTATCGGCGATGATAGAGCGCCGATCAGATTCCATCCGGTTTTAACAACAACTGTATCTTGTCTATGTGCTCTACCTGTAATACTAACGATTTGTGATGTATCGAACTTAATCCAATATCCTTCACAGGGAAAAATATTTGTTGCCGTTTCATAGCCGGAACCCTGCACATAACGGAAGGGTGAGCTAATTGCAGTGGGAAATAACGTAGATACAGAATTATCATCAACAATCCTCGGATTCGAGAGTAAATTCCATCTATTATTCAATACTATATCAGTTGTCCCAAACTCTATTCCGATGCCTTGTACTAAAACTGTTTCAGGAGATGAGCCTGTATTATGCGTCAGGATGAGATGCCCGGTTTTGATTCCGGGGCTCAATGGCGAAAATGTCACTGCAATGGATTGTGTCTCTCCAACTGAAAGTGTTGCGTGGTCCGGTGAGACAGTGTATTCAGCAATATCTGAAACAATATCGGATACGATGAGAGGAAGTGTACCGGTATTTGTAATTGAAAAGTTCATTATCCGTGAGAAGCTCTCGTTGACTTCACCGAAATTTAATTTTGTATTTGATACGTTACATGCTGTAAATGTGCCATACTTAAGGATGGTGCCGTTGTTTCCTACAGCCCAGCCATGATTAGCATCACGAAAGTAAATTTTGTTCAGATTTTCACTAGTTCTGCTTGAATCTGGCATCCATGTGATGCCTGCATCTGTTGTATGTAGAATTGTCCCACCATCTCCAGCGACATACGCCTCCAATGAAGAAAGACTAAACACACTTCGCAAATTTGCTAGTGTGTTGCTCTGTTGCTTTTGCCAGGTCAATCCACCGTCTGATGATGTTGTAATAAATCCATGATCGCCGACAACGATCCCGTTCACTGTGTCAGTAAAGGCAATACTATTCAGGAGAATGCCGCTCGTATCAAATTGGATATTCCAATTCTCAGCATTAATAACCATTCGAAGTATTGAGCTATTAGATTCATTCCAACCAAGTACTCTCACAAACGAAGGGCTTTTAATGACGACATCCTTAAAAATTTTGTGTAATGTGAAATTAGAATAATGCTCCCATGTCTCTCCGCCATCCGACGTGCGCATAACACCCATATAAGGTTGCCCGGCAATACTCCAGCCTCCACCAACAATAATGCCTTCCATTTCATTATGAAACGAAATTGCAGGTTCATCACCGATACCATCTATTCTTTTCCAACCTATACCACGATTATCGGTTTTAAAAATAAATCCGCAAGCCGCATCAAGACAATAATATCCATCAACAATGAGAGCATTTGTTGAATTAAGTATTTCAATATCACTAAATGGATTTTCTGAAATGTCATTAAGAGATAGCCATGAAATACCACCATTGGTGGTTTTTAGAATAGTGCCCGCAGACCCGACCGTGATACCTGCTACGCTATCAAAAAATGATATCGAGTTTAATTGTGATAGTGAACCACTGTGTTGTACTGCCCATTTGGGTTGGCCAATTGAAATGACTTGAAGAATCTCGAAGAGAACAGTTACAATGATAGATGTCTGAAACGTTTTCATAACTATACCTCATTAGAATTTGAAAAAGGATTCCAACAACAACGGTAATTTATGAAATTCATTATTCATTGTCAAGTGAATTATTAATGATAGAAGTTGCAGTATTTTTATTGTTTTAGCCAATTTTACGCTAGACTAAGAATTTGTTTACAAACAACGGGGTCTTTAACCGGAACAAAAAAAATACCTTCCTGTATACAAAAAAGTAGTAGGAAGGTATTTCAATATTTTTTCGAAAGAGTAATTACCTAAATACGCCCATAAACACTTTCAAATCAATCAACTGCTGGGCTTGAGTGCCGTTTGTATTAACTACTGTAATATTGCTCCCATCATCCGATTTTGTGATGTAGGCAATCTTTGTTCCGTCAGGTGAGTAGCGTATGTAATGCGAAGAAATATTGAGGAGTTCTTTTTTATCCGTGCCATCATAATTAATGGTAAAGGCTTTTGTCTTTTCATCATTGAGAGATGAACTATATATGATTGAACCGTCAGGCGTCCATGCTGGATAAATATTGTTGGCTTCATCTTTTGTAATGTT
>OBEQ011259984.1_pt1 | contig 11701 bp, 8 predicted proteins | sample 1670901 | NCBI WGS metagenome assembly OBEQ01 (sample SAMEA104232315, study PRJEB22302) | groundwater metagenome | biome: forest; feature: aquifer; material: groundwater | place: USA | collected 2011-08-07 | depth 5.4 m | reverse complement strand
TCCCACACCTGGCGCGCCGTTATCCGGCTCTGTTTCAGGAAGTTACTGACCACATCATGGCTGACACCGTCCAAATGCCCGGACAGGTTGAAGCAGGCGTAGTTGATCGGTGTGCAGATCAAGTATTCTACGTAACGTTGTTTCGTAATCATGCCTGCTAACATAACCTATCCGGCTAGGGTTGCGAAAGTCCTAACCATAAGCTGTTATGCGGGGTAACGTACAGACCGCTGCCGACCTGAAAGTTATCTTATGTTTAAGTTTATGACGAAGCATGTAAGTATTCGTCTTTAAACTGGGTTTCCTGTAATGGGAATTTCATTCTTTGATACTCCATAAGGAGAATAGCTATGGCTTGGGATCAAATAGAAGGTAATTGGAGACAGTTTAAAGGAAAAGTAAAAGAAACCTGGGGCGACTTGACCGATGACGAAATTGATCAAATCGCAGGCAAGCGAGACGTTTTGCTAGGCAAACTCCAGGAACGTTATGGTATGCAAAAAGATGAAGCGGAGCGGAAGCTCAGAGATTTTGAAGATCGAATTCATTGATTGACCGTTGAATTTGCTTATTCGCTGATATTGCGCACTGTCCACGAAAAGCTATTAGCTGTAGGTTTGTCGTTGATGGTGCGATACCCGGCATTCCGATGGACGAAAACGCCCACCTTGGTTATTGCCGGGCGGGCGTTTCCGGACCATATCCTGGATTAGGGCTACAGCCGAAAATGAAGTGCAGCGTTTTCGTTTTAGGCTGTAAGGGAAATGCAAAACGCAGGGGTGTCAAAGCAAGTTTCGCTGATCGGTTTGTCATGTTGGAGCATAATTGCCTTATTGTTGTCTTTAGACTGGTATAAAGTAATTTCTCCGTACACAGCATGACTACCTGAAAAGAATATTTCTCCGGCCATGTCTTTTCGCACCAGGTTGGTCATTTCTTCATAGATCTTAGAGAAATCATCCAGGTTTATTTCCGAGAACTTTAGCTCTTTCATTGCTTTCCCTTTTGTTTTAAGTGGAGTGAGGCTTTAAATCAAAGTTTCCGCTATTTTTCCACAAAAAAATATAAACTCAACAATAACTTAACAAAAATAAGCAATGTAACTTCTTAACAGCCGCAGGCGCATTATATTTCAACGCGTTACAACCCGCATGATCTTCCTCCGCTCAATTTTGCCTAGGGTCCGCTTTAGCATGTTATTATCCCGAGCACGGTATTAAATTTACTTTGAGCTTATCCGCCATGCCAAAAATCACCCAACTTTCCCAATTGGATTTAAACCGGACTTACAGTTATGCCGATTATTTAACTTGGCAATTTAACGAGACGGTTGAATTAATCAAAGGCAAAATCATGTTAATGTCGCCTGCGCCGAACGTGAAGCATCAGCGCGCATCCATGAATCTTAGCCGTGTGCTAGCCAACTTTTTTCTACGCCAAAAATGCCAGGTTTTCGCCGCCCCGTTTGATGTGCGCTTATATGACCGTAAAAAATCCATCCTAGCGAATAAAGAAATCCACACTGTGGTGCAACCCGATTTATGCGTGATTTGCGACCGCGAGAAATTAGACACTCAAGGCTGCAACGGTGCGCCCGACTGGATCATTGAAATTTTATCGAAAGGCAATTTAAAAAAAGAACTGCAACTTAAATATGCGTTATATGCCGAAAGCGGCGTCAGCGAATATTGGCTGGTTTATCCGTATGAACAAGCGCTACATCAATTTGTGTTAAATGAAAGCGGGAGCTATGAACTCAAACACATGTACGCGGATGACGACATGGCGGTACCGCATTTGTTTCCCGAGTTGTCTATTGATTTAAGCGAGGTGTTTGAATTGTTCGATGATGAATGACCTTAGTGCCGCTCATCAAAAACCACCTCAACTAACGGCAGTTCCCATTGCTCCACTTTACAGCGCGATTGATAGCTTTCTTCGCTGTCATCCCGAAAACGCCTGATCATCGCCAATATCGTAACCGACTCAATAACATTGATTCTAGCCGACCAAAGCTGAGCCGCCTGTTTCGATAACACCGCGACAATCCTGTCTTTATCTTTTAAAACCACCTTGCCGTTGTTATTGTCCATGCCAAGCCGGGAGCCTGTGTTCAGCCCGGCCAGGTGCCGGTGTATCGGATGCGATCCATCAAAACTTCCGGCATAACTCAAATCGACATCCTTCATGCCGAGTATCGCGTATTGCCTGCCAAGCGAACCGTTTTGCAGCGGCGGATTAACGGTTCTTGCCAACAGATGATCGCCGGTAATTTCAGTTAAAAACGGATTGCGCTGGTCTGATCGCTGCATTAAACATAGGGTTTCCTTGGCGCGGGTCATTGCGACATAAAACAATCGCCGCTGCTCTTCGGTGGCAGGCGTCATCCAGCCGCCGTCCAATATCGCCAAATATGCAAACTCCATGCCTTTGACCGAATGCACGGTACTCAAAAAAACTCCTTGCCCGAGGCAGCGTTCACGGCGTTGCTCGGCCAGGACTTCATACAAAAATTCCAGCGTTTGCTGCTTGGGCACCGGGCCGTCGCCGCTTTCATCCTGCCAATCCTGCAAAATGGCTTTGAGCTGATTCAGCCAGATATTGCCCGGCTCGCTGCCGTAGCTGTCGCCCAGATAACGCAGCCAATCGCCGGCCTTGCTTAACGGTTCCGGCGCTTGCTTGATCGCATCCAGCAAATCGGTATTTTCCCTGATCCGCGACAGCGGCGGTTGTTTATCGGCAGGCAGCATGATGCTGACCGGAATATCGTGCAGCTCCAGCAAAGTCCTGACCGGATCGAGCAAGCGCCATGCGGTCGCCAACACCGCGCATTGCGACCAGTCCAGCCGGCTGTCGAGCTGACGCAAGCGCAGCAATTCATCGACCACGGCAACCGCTTGGCTGTATTCATCGGCGGTAACCAGTTGCTGCACCCGGCCTTTGCCGACCGGGTCGAGTTTTTGCCAGCGGCCTCCTGCATCCAGGTTTTTCCGGCCCCGGTTGATGCGGATCGGCTGCTGCTGTTTCATCCGATCCTGGTTGTGCTGGATCAGCTGGTTGGCAGCGGCAATGATGTTGGCGCTGGAGCGGTAATTCTCCACCAGGTAATGCACCTTGGCCTGATAATCGTCTTTAAATTGGCGGATAAAACCGACATTCGCGCCGCGAAACTGGTAGATATTCTGGTCGTCATCGCCGACAGCCAGAATGCCCAGCTTGCGGTCTTCATCCTGAGTGCGCCCGGCGATGGCTGAAACCAGCCGGTACTGCTCGGTATCGATGTCCTGGTATTCATCGACCAAAATATAGCGGTAACCGGCCAACAGCCGTTCCCGCGTTTCGTCCGCATCGACGCCCAGCAACGGCTTGTCGCCGCGCAATAAGGCCGTCGCTTCACTGATAATCTCGGCAAACTGCCGGTTGTCGTCGCTTTGGCTCGTTATCGCGTGACCGGTCAGGCGCAAGCTCAAACCGTGATAAGTCTGTATGGTCACGCCTCGGGCATCGTCGCCGACCAAATCCAGCAAGCGCCGCCGCAATTGAGTCACCGCATTGCGATTAAAACACAGCACCAGAATACCCCTGGCCGGAACGCGTTTGACCCGCAATAAATACGCGCAACGATGCACAACCACGCGGGTTTTGCCGGAACCCGGCCCTGCCAAAATCAATAAATTGTCGTCTTCGCCGCTGGCGACCAAGGCCATTTGCTCGGGATTTTGCAGGTCGCTGACGATGCGCTGGAACGATTGCTGGCTGGTCGCGCGCTCCAGTATGTCTTTGCGATCCGAAAAATAGCGTTTCACAAACTCGGTTTTATCGCTTGAGAAATACGCAACCACAAACGCCAACGCATGACTGATCTTGTCCAGCCCGTATTTGGCGTATTCGTTGATTACATGCACCTGAAAAATGCGCTCGCTGTAATGCTGGGATAAAGGCTCGAAATCGCCTTTGTTGTATTGGCGGCCTTTGGCTTCGGGCAATACCTCTATGGTCATCGCCTGGCGAAATACCGCCAAGCCTTTTTGCAGAGTGATGATTTTTTGCTCGTGCAGAAAATTCAACGCCCGCTCGACGGCGGCCAACGGGTCTTTGACTTCCGCCATTGTCACCAGATCCCGGTTTAACACAGCGAGCAAATCTTCGGCGGAAAACTCGACCAGTAAATCGGCGGAGGGCTTGGTGTGATCGGGGATGCGCTGCATAATGCCGTCCAACACCACTTTGGCGACCGCCTGCCGTATATCCGCCGTCGCATTCAGCGCCGCCCAGTCCCGGTTAAGCTTGACCGCATACTGATCGAGCCCTTTATGCCTGAGCGTCAGGCTGCCTTTTTTCCCGGCCAGGCCTTTGCCGTCTTTCGCCAGACTGCCGAGCAACAGGCGCAATATCTCGGGATTGCTGTCTTTGTGGCCGTCGTTTAACAGGCTTTGATTCAAATGGCGTAGCGATAACGTTTGCCATTGCCCGTCCTCGGCATCGGGCGCCTGCTCTTGCAGCGCCTTGAGCATGACCCGCTCCAACGTACACACTTCTTCCAGCTTGGCGACGGATGAGTTGCTGACTTTATAGCGGACGAACGCCGTCAACAGCAGGCTCTTTTGGATCAAGCCCGCCTTGGCCATATCGTACAGCGTCCTGATCACCCGCTGGCTGGCGGTTTGATCGCTCTTTTCTGGTTTATGATCGTTTTTGCCGTCCTTAAACGCGCTATGCAGAGCCAGTTCGTCGGCGCTAAAACCTTCATCGCTTTCGGCGTTAAACAACGCTTCCAATATCGCCAACCAACGCTGTTGCTGGCGTTGCGACAGGCCTAGTTTTTCAACTTTGCTTTTGGCTTCGTCCATATTCTTAACCAGCGGACGGCCTTGAAAAACCTGGGTAAGGTTCTCGTTGCGCTTAATGAAGCCGCCGCGTTCCAACCACGATACCGCCATTTTGACTTTGGTATCGGCGGCATGATCTTCATTGTCGAACGAAGTCTGCACGGCATCGTCCATCAGCAATTCGCCGGTCGTCAACACCACATTGCCGGATTTATCTTTTTTGCTTTTACGCAGGCCTCTTAAAATCTGGGCAATATCGCGCTGGTTTATTTGCGAGGAGGCCGACAATTTAAACTGGGTCTCGATGTCGTTTTCATCGAACAACAACACGCATTCCGCGTCTTTTTGATCCCGCCCGGCGCGGCCCGCTTCCTGGAGGTAATTTTCAATCGAACCGGGAATATCCGCATGAATGACCAAGCGCACGTCATCCTTATCGATGCCCATGCCGAACGCATTGGTCGCCGTGATAATACGCGTGCTGCCGGTGACAAAATTTTCCTGGATGTGTTTTTTCTCGGCGGTATCCTTGCCCGCATGAAAGGCTTCGACCTGCCAGCCTTGCTGCTGCAAATACTCGGCAATTTCTTCGGTGTTCTTGCGCGTCGAACAATAAATAATCGCGCTGCCGCCGTCGGGCTCCGGGGACAAGCGTTCGCTTAACAAGCTGTTGATACGCGGATATTTGTCCGCGCCATTGACGGTCTGCACTTCAAAATGCAGTTTATCCCTTTCCACGCCGCCTTCGAATACGATCAAGTCCTGCGCCAATTCGGCCTTGAAATAATCGATGATTTCATCTTTAACATCCTGCTTCGCGGTGGCGGTAAAACACTGCACCGGCGGCAACACGGCTTTTTGCCTAAGCGCGAACTCCTTGATAAAGCGCGCCGCATACAAATAATCCGGCCTGAAATCATGGCCCCATTTAGACAAGCAATGCGCCTCATCGAACACCCAGCAGCCGATTTCCCGCTGTTCAATCGCTTTTTGGAAACTTAAGTTTCGCAGCTGTTCCGGCGACACATACAACAGCGCAATATCGCCGTTTTGTATGCCCTGCAACACTTCGCCGCGCTCCGGCGCGGTCAGCATGCCGTATAAAGCCGCCGCATTCGGCGCTCCGGTTTTGTTGCGCAGATTATCCACCTGGTCTTTCATCAACGCCTGCAACGGCGACACGATGATAGTCAGCACGCCGCGCCGTTGGTAGCGCACCAACGCCGGGAGCTGGAAACACAACGACTTGCCGCCGCCGGTCGGCAATATCGCAAACAACGGCTTGCCGCACATCGCGGCCTTGACGATCTGTTCCTGCAAGCTGCCGCCGTCAGCCGCAGCGGGCTCCGGCCTGAATCCGGAAAAACCGAAATAGCGTTCCAGCCAGATAACCGGGTCATGCATTTGCGCGCAATATGAGCAAGCCGGATCATTGCAAGGAACATCCCTGAGCCGGTTCAGCGTCGGCGCGACATCGTCAAAACGCAAACGCACCCACGGCGGCGACACCGAATTGCCGCCCGCCACGCGCAGCCATGCGAGGCAATAGGCTAAAGCGGTTGTGGGAGTAAATTGATTCGCCATTTGGCTGATGGCCGTACTACACGCTTTATCCAGCGTTAAACGCCTGAATAAATCGAACGCCCCGGACGCGTCGACGGCTTTCGCGCCCATTGCCGACAACGCCAATTGCACCCCGGCAAACTGCGGGTTATCGGAAAAAGCATAACGATAAAAATCCAGCAACCTGTCCTCAGCTTGTTGCTGTTGCAAAGCCTGCCATTGATCATGGAACAGCGACACAGCCAGACGCGCGTCGGCCAACGGATCGTTCAAACTGTCGCGCACCAGCTTGTAGTCTTTAACCAGACGATGATAGGGATTTTCAGGAAACGCCAGCGGCGACAATAATAAGGTATCGACGACCGGCTTGTTCAGGAATTTAAACTGCGACGAAATGCTCCGGCAAATCGGCAGGTCATGCTCAAGAAGGTTATGGCCTAACAGGTAAGTTGCATCACCGGCAAAATCGTCAAACTCGGCCAACGTTTTTTGAACGTTGAACGGCGCTTTGCGTTGGAAAGTTTTGTCGTTAAAGACCGCGCCTATCGCAAAGATCTCGCCGTTTTCGTTGGTCTCTAAATCCAGGCTACAGCAGTTGCGTTGAAAGGTTTGCCAGTCCATTGTGTGACTATATTGCCGGTGGGTTGTTTAATGCGGGGTCATCGTATCAGGCTTGGTGAACGTGTGCCATTTATAGGCTATTTCAGTACAAAATGAGTCTAAAGGGTACAGCGCGTATTTCGTCAAACGAAACTACCAACCAACCAACGAATTACAACTTACTGCGCTGTCTTTTCCATGTTCAGCATTTCCAAAAAATGAATAGGAATAGGCATTCTATAATGTCTACATGCAAGAAAAACTATTGGCCATACGCCGAACTTCACTGCTGAGATCTCGTTAAAATGTGAGTTTTCATGACACTCCTTGAAAATTTGTTCCAGAAACTCATCTCTAGTTTTGTGAATAAATACGTCTGATAAGGTTGCGCCATGTTCTAAACCATTTGTGTAGAACTGTTCTTCAGAAGTTTCATCGGGATACCAGAGCTGAAAATTACAGTGCTTTAGCGACTTATTTTTAAAGTCCTGTATTTCGTTATAAATATCATCAAACCCGAGCAGTGCTGAAAATACTGCAATTATCGGATAGAGGATGCTACCAGCAGTTACTTCTTCCCGATATGAATCTGACTGATCTATTGGGTGCTCAATCAATTCATGATACGAATAAAGATTGCAGGGATACGTACCGTGTACATTAAAATTGAAGCGAACTCGGGCGATAAGCTGTGATAACCAAGCATGTATATCCTTGTGGTTTCGATGGTCTAAGGCCAAAAGAAATGTAGCCAGAGTAATATCAATAGCCTGATCATCTTTATATGGTGAAAATAAAACCGGATTGTTTGAAATGAGCTGTTTTGTAGCAGCAAAATAGTACTCCATTTCGTTTTGAATCGCTTGGCGGCTATCACTGTTTTCCACCGGAATCGATTGCATTGTCCATAACGACCAAATTCCGCCCATAGCTACTCGGCCCAGCACATCAAATAATTTAAGGTTAACATCCACTTCGCAAGACGGGTGTACAGCGTTGGAAAGCGCGTGAAGTTTATCCGTATGAGGTAATATTTTGTTCGCTAAATATTGAGTAGATACCAATTGGTATACATTTTGAACTGCGTATAAAGTGCCATGAATGGCTTCGGAAGCTTTACTCTCTTTTCCAAGAAAAGGCTTACTGAGCTCCCACGCATGTAATAGAGTAAATTCACTGGAGAGATAAACGGCTTCCAGGTTATTTGCTTCCCGACACCATGCAAATAGAATCCAAAGACAAATATTTAATTGTCTAATTGCTGTTATTTTATCAGCGTCTTTTTCGCTTTCTACATGTGTTAGTAATTCAACAAGTTGCGTAAAGTACTTATATGAAGCCTCTGGTTCATCCAGTAGCGCGAGCGACTTGCGTAGAAAGTGCCTAAATTTTTCTGGCATTAGCTCCTCTGTTAAAAGGTGTTTTTCAATAAGCAAAGATAGTCGCTCCCCTCCCCACTCAGAAAATGTTAAATCATCAGTTTTTTTAGCATTCTCGTATTGCGAGATGTTTAGCCTTACCTCTTCTTTTAAATCCCCACCAAAACAGATGCAAATCTCAATAGGCTTTGAACGATATTCAATAGGCAAATGAGTAGAAATATAGACTGTAATAATTTCATCCAAAGATGGCTGTAAGTCTTGTAATGAACCACTATTCCAGTCTTTTCTACCTAAGTTACCCGCTTTAACAGAAAACAGATAAACTTTTTCAGGTTGTTCATCAATACTTCCAAATGCAGCAATATCAACACCATATTGACGATTACCAATACCGGGCTTGGAGAAAACCTCAAGCCCCATTTGCGACAGAAGGTCTGGCAGTAACGCATCAAGCTCTTTTCTTTCTCTAAGAGAGGCCAGATATTCTTTAATGATCAGTTTCATCTTTCACAACCCTCAACACGAAAAACGCGCAACATGTAATCGAGGCCGTGAGGATCCATATATGCAAGTCTTGAATGCTCAATGGAATGACTGAAACTATGCAAGGGCATTTCCTGGCGATGCACCTGATCATCTAGTCCATGAATATAATGAATCGACTTTCGACCATACAAAAGAACTGACTTAGAACAAATGGAATTCAGAATAGAAGCCTTTTCGGCTTTTTTACGAGCTTCTGCCATTTGCCGGTTAGCAAGCCTAGAATGCGTTTCACGTTGAGATTGGGAAGGTAATAATTCGGGTATATCTCGAGCAGATTTCAGCCCTTCAAGATAATTTTCCAACTTTTCGAGCGCATTACTTGATATATCTTGAACTTTTGTCGATTGGTTTGGCAATATGCTGTCGAGGTATTGTTTCACTTTACCAGAGTAGCTGATTAACAGTGGGTCAAACAATAGTTCAGTTATTTGTTCAATTTCGTTTTCGCTGGAAGTATCAAGGAGGGAGACAATAAAACTGGCAGCACTGACAGGGTTAATGTACAGCCAGCCAATAGCTTTTCTAGCTGCGAATAAACGGATTCCTTCAGGTTGTTTTGTAAATTGCTCGATATCGGCAATCAAAATAATGTCCTTTTCATGCCCCTGTCCAACAATATCCATTGCGGCTCTGCACAACGGAACTTTTTTGGATAGAAACCAGCGAGTCGTTAATTTATTGAGAATTGGCTTGCCATAGAGTTCGTAAATCAGGCTATCAAAAACTTCAATAGATAATTCGTCTCCGTTACGATCCAGCAGTTTCTCAAGAAAGGAAATGGCTTTGTCTTCTTGATTGCTTTTAACCAAATACTGTAATCCATGATCGATATTATCCAGAGTTCCTTTATTCTGAAGCTTGGTGTCCATCAGAGCCTCCAACAATATATCGAGAATACGAGGCGGAATTTTGTCTTTCTCAAATATAAATAACTCGGATGCGGCATAAAGCACACAATCGCCTCTTTGAATTAGGGCTATTTGAATAAGCGCAACAACTTTACTTTCCATATTGTTGTCAGCAAGATAGAGGGCAAATGCTGAACTTAAGGCAGTACCAAATAAACGATCATCGTACTCTGACTGGATAACAGTTTCCAAAGCCCTGAGTGCATTTGCCAGCAGTGATGTATCGTTGCGATAGTTTATTCTTCCGATAGCAAAAACAGCGCGAATTTTTATCTCAAATTTTTCGTGACCCGAAAGTTTTATCGCTTTGCTAGCGTACTCGGATAACTGTAAATTTGAGCCAGAAAGAATAGCCGGAGAAATAAAGTCTAACCATTCATTTTCCGCACCTTCTGCAATTTGTAATACTTCTTCTGGGCGTTTAATATCAACTTCACAGAATTTTATGAACGGGGTAAACAGCCAGCCTGCGGCCATATCATCGCCAGCTTCAGTAACCAAATGCTTCACGCAACCCATGACAGCTAAAACTGGAGCATTCAACTCGGGTAATGTCTCCCCAAACACACTCCGAACAGAGAAAAAATTCGGTGTTTCTACATTTTTTCTTAGCTGCTTAAACTCTGAAATGACATCAATTTTTCCTTCGTTATGCAAAGAGGCGAGCCGTTGCCCAACAGAATGTCTGTCGTCATCATGGTCAAAATAGGACTGACAAACAACTTCTATAAAGTTTCCATCATTACTTGCTTTTATTAGCCGCTCTCTGATTTCACTCATAGTGATCCCTTTATACAAACCAAGTCTGTGTTTACCGGCCAATAATAACTGCCGCATAAGCGTGTAGCGCATTACACTTATGCATCATCGTTACATACAGTTTTATTTTCTATTTAAACCATAATCAGGATGTCTACGTTGATGCTTAACAACCGTTACACGAAGTATGTCGTTTTTTAAAACTCGAAAATAAATAACATAAGGAAAGCGTTTCATTAACGCCCGCCGTATATCATCTTCAGCAATCCGCCATTGCGTTGGTAGAGATGCAATCTTTAATATTTGACGCTCAAATTCATTGAGAAACTCAAGCCCTAGCCCTTGTGAACATAGATTGTAGTATTCAATAATTTCGCGTAATTCATGCTCGATTGCAGGATGATATTCAACGTGCATCTCGCAGCCTGGACATTAATTGCGGATGCGACAAGGGTTCAACCTCACCGCTTTCAATCTCCGCATCACGCTGTTTCGCTAGCGCTGTCGCTTCATCATCCGACAGTTCAGCAGAAACAATATAGGGGTCATCAAGACTTTCCCATATTGTTTGGGCAAGCATTGCCCGGTCATGCGGACTTAACCTTAAAGCTTCACTGGCAATCTGATCAATACCCATAAAGATACCTATAAAAATATGTTTCACTGGTTCCCAAGCTCTAAGCTCGAAAATCCGGTTACGGAAGGAAGCGTTAACTTCCCGTTTCACGAAGCTAGAGCTTCGTCTGCCAAGTAGGACGAATTATTTATCTACTTAATGTTTGTAGAAGTAAGCACCTCATTTATTACAGCTTTCCATGTTAGCAGTTCGTCTAAAATTTCAGGCTTACTGATAAGTTACTGGATAAAGCGCCCGTAATCAGGCGCTTTATCATGCCGGAGACGAACTATCCGGCCTGATCCTCAACCTGATGAGTTGTTTGAATCAAATCCCGAGCCTCACTTCTGCTGTGTCCCGGAGGCGCGACGAGCAGGTCTGTTTTCGACAACGCCGCCCACAGCTTTTGATCCTGAAACGCGATCGTGCCGCCACCGCGATTTTCCTGCGAAACCATGCGGTTGATGTCGCCGACGCAGATCCAATCGGAATCGACGG
>OBEQ011510196.1_pt1 | contig 11703 bp, 10 predicted proteins | sample 1670901 | NCBI WGS metagenome assembly OBEQ01 (sample SAMEA104232315, study PRJEB22302) | groundwater metagenome | biome: forest; feature: aquifer; material: groundwater | place: USA | collected 2011-08-07 | depth 5.4 m | reverse complement strand
GGACCGGTCGGAATTTTCATCGGATCAAACTCCAAGTCTTTTTGTGTTCGGCCCGTAAACAAGCTCCGATACTGGTAGACTGCTCCGCTCCCATCAGTGTAATCTCCAAGATCAAGATGCGCCTGATCTAGATTGTTCCACTTAACCACCGGCCCTGCCGTGGGCAAGTTTTCCGCCACCGAGATAAAACTGGACATGGGATTAGTCAAAGCCACAGAGTAAATCTTGATGGCTCCAAATTGTTTAGTAAAACTCACTTTACTTGACTGTTTTACTAAGCTCTCCAGCTCTTCAAAATAAAGTGCCTTCGGCGAAGACGGATTAACAATGTTGCCGTCGACCAACAGCCAAGATACCTGATATTTCTCTAAAACACTCTCCAATAGTGGCAAATTCTTGGAATAAAGCGCATTCGAGATCTCCCAATAATAGTTTTCGTTTGTCGGCATCCATCGATCAAACTCCCGATCTAAGATCGGCTGTGGCAGGCCAAACCAACGAAAGCCTGCTCCTTCGTAGCCCCAATTGTAGTAACCCCAACCATAAATTGAATCGACCGGAAAAGGAGCAATCCGACCATTTGGATCCTGATGATTAAACCAATTAAATGTATCAAAATATTGCTCAGGGATACTAACCCGAACACACGAGCAAACCAACTCCCCATGAAAAGCCGGCCACATATAAAAAATCAACAGCACTGCGACAATCGGCACCACTATCTTATGTAGTCGATCAACAGCAATCGCCAAATAGACTGCAAATGACAACATTAATAACAGAGATAGTTTTGTAAACGGAAAACGTAATGCTTCGGTAACTACTCCACCAGGCCAAGATATTAAGTCCAATAGTCCGACCAAGGCAAATAGCAGAACTGGCAGCATTGCTAAGCCAATTTTTTTACGCTTTACACTTGCCAAAATCATTCCAAAAATAACCAAAACAAATGTTCCATAACCAACCAGCTGCACCCCCAGATTGTTTAAATGATTTTTCCAGGCCACCATGAGATCAACAAACTGGCCAGAAGTATAATTGTAATGTCCCCAGTCAAAAAGGTACCCCTTAATAAGGGCGACGCTGGGTAAATTAGCAAATTCTTTATTCGCCGAAATCGCCCGATCACTAAACTGTTGGCTAATATGAGAATTGACCACATCTTTCCCATGATTAACAATGTAATACCCACTGGGCAGAAGCCAGAAGCTATTCACCGCTAGTGCGATCAAGAAAACCTTTATTCCCCAGCGCCAATCAAAAACCAAAGCAAACGTCACTAATCCAGCAAAACTTATAAAAAAGAGGGTTGGGGTATGGGCCATCGGAGCAGCCAATAAAAACAGTAGTGCTAATAATCTAGTCCTTTTTACCACCACTGCCCAAAATAACCACGGCAAAGCCGCATAAGCAGTGGCAAACATTTCTAATGGTAAATAGAAATGTTGTACGGTACCTAAATTTAAAAGGTAAAATAGACCCCCAAGAAAGGCTGCCCCTGGGGAAACAAACCTCTTCAAAAAAAAGTAAATACCTAGTGGACCAAGAGTCAGGGCTAACCAAAAATAGCCATAACGAAACAGATTCAATGGAAGAATTAAATAAGCTGGCAATAAATACCAAATCCTGGCTAACTCTGCCGCATGAGCTTGAGACGCTACTGCTCCCAATCCTTGATGTTGCTGCCAGACACTCCAAAAAATCCTTTGTAAGTATAAAGGCAGATTTAACTCGGGTTGCAGTGAGTCCCAGCCTGACAGAAAAGTTCCCGGAGTATAGTTTTGGATTATAAGAATGACAGAAATACCGATCAAAATAGTCGGCAGAAGAAACTTTTTTAGATGGGCGAATATATTCATAAAAAATTTTAGGGTCGGTACTGGGCTTAAAAAGCCTTTCCCGACCCTAATTGGTCGCACATTGTTGGGAATCAGCGAACGTTGCTGTACTCGATTGTCCACACTCCACTGGTCCCGACTTGAGTCGCTACCGCAATCACACCGGTCTTTTGGTCGATCACGGCAACGCTGACTTCTTCGCAGCCAGTGCCGCAATTCGGCGCCTTGGTATGGGTATTAACGATCTGTTGGAATGCCCAGTCCTCCGACAAGGTCAATCCTTTTGGGAGCAACTGGGTCAAGTTCTCAAATGGAACTACGCACCGGAAGTTTAAATCTTGTGTACTTCCGTCAGTGCGGATAAAAACATTCCATCCGCGACTGGCGGTGCTTCCGCTCATGCCCCGATCTTTTTGGCCGAAGAGATATTCATAGCCTTTAAGGCTGATGATCCCTTCGCCGAAAGAAACAAAGCTGTACTGACCGCCCGACAGTGTCGTAACAGTACCTTCAGACGTCTTCAGTACGAACTTGTTCCTACCTGGTTCCTCCCAGTAAGCATAGCCATTTGCTACGTTTTTCTGGAGGTCAGGACTTCCTTTACCATCCTGTCCATAGACAATCACGCCGGGCTCTTTGAGAACAACCGCGAACACTTTATTGATCTTGCTGCCTTGACCAGACGGGTAAACAAGGCTTGAACCGGTGACCGTCCGTGTATCGGTAGTTTTGAACATCACCGATGGGCTAGTCACATCCGAGCAGGTATACGCTCCCGTGACCACCACTGGTTTCCCAGAATCACCCGTTTTCGGCTTGGTCGTGGTTTGAGTCTGCCCGCTCGATTGCTGTTGCACCTGCTGATCGGCCGACGACGATTGGTTGCCGTAGACATTGACCACCGGCGCCGGCTGTTGCGGCACATTGACCGTTATGTGAACTGGATTCACGCCCAAAAACAACACGCCAAAGACCAAAAAGACGATCGCAAGGCCTACAAGTACTCTGATCACCTCAAGTACAATTAGTACAATTCCTCGAAGTAGTACCATTTTTCCTCCTTTAGGAAAAGATTCCCAACAACATTTTAATGTGCGAATGTCTGGCATTTATTGCCAGCAGAAGATCTGTCAAAGAAGAATTAGCAGATCTTCTTCTGGCGTAAAAAGTACCCCACTGCCCCAATCGCTGGCAAAAGTACTAATACCGCTTGTTCTGGTCCGGTCGAAGGAATAGTCGTCACTCCCTTGACTTTATTCTCAGCACAAACCTGGGCGGTATCCGAATCTTTCGATCCATCAGATGCAGTGGCAACTGCCGTGTTTACATTACAAATCGTCGATACTAACCCAAAATCCACTACTTTTGCCTTAATTGTCAAAGTCGCACTCTGTCCTGGGTTCAAGCTGGCAATTGTCGAAGTCAAACCATCAGCTCCACTCCAAGCCAAAAACGAAGGTAAAGTATCCACAAAGGAAACATTGGTCAGGGTAGTGTCGCCCACATTTTTAATTTCAACTGTAAATGTCACTTCGTCACCCACCTGGAAGCGATGGTTTGATAGGGTAAGATTATCAACAAAACTTTTTGAGTCGACATCCCAAACCTTTTTATTTACCAGAAGTTGGCCAGTACGCACGCACGTTTCTCCCCCGCCATACTGACTTTCGCAATGAACAGCGGCGAAAACTGGGCGGCTATAAGACAACATCGCCACGCCGGCAACTAACAAAAATAGAGCTAAGAAAAGCTTCAACTTATTCATAGTTGCTGTATTATATATCAGACTACAGGACTTGTCAACTATCTTCTTTCTATCCTCGAAAGGGGATGCAGTAGCCTGCCCAACTACCACATCCCCATTCCAGGACAGAAACACACCAAAAAAGCCCACCTCTTATGGGGCTTTAGAGCCTAAATACGTGCTATTTACGTTAGTTAGCATATTGGTCTCTGGTCACGACAATTTATCGCCTAACAGTAATCTGATCGGAAATATCCGACCGTGAAAACCAATTTGACAATGACCAAAAACCTCTGCTACTGTAATTTTAAAGATTCTTGGTCTTTACTGCCTAAAGGCCGGGAATTCTCATCAAAGGCATCACTTTTCGAGATCTCAGGCTGCGGAAGTGATGCTTTTTGATTGGGACAGGCTAGATTTTCTATTTATTAATCGAGATTTCCAATTAGGATCCCTTAGAGTTTCCATAGAGACAAATGCTACTCCCAGATCGATGCCAGCAGTAGACATGACTCGAAACTTCCTCGCCGCCGGAATTTTTTCTGGCATACTCAGCCCTGCGTCGTCCCAAGTTGACCCATCGTAACGATCAATCAGGTGGGGGGATACCTTCTCAACAGTAATGTATTCCACTTTCTCCCCTAATGTTTTCGCTGTTTTCTCGATCTTTTTCATTTTTTCAGACATATTATAAAGTCGTCATGGTGATATAGCCCGAACACGATTAGTGCTCGGGCGCAATCACAATGTCGTCATGGTGATTATCTCTGATCCGCGACTTGACAGGAGTTTGCCCACTTGCACCGATAGGTTACTTTTTTGAAACACCTCACGCTTTTCCCCTCGCCGGTTCAACCAGCGACGAAATTTCTTAATAACGTTTGCTCGAAACGACATGGCAAAAATTTCTAATTCCTAATTTCTAATTCCTAACCGAGTTTTAGGCCCGCAGTCCGATGTGCATCGGACGAGGACCGCAAACTTAACGTGAGTGAAGTTTATAACAACCTTTTTCCCTTTGTCAAGACCGATAGTGATTTTCATACTCCCTATAAGACACACCTATAACTTTATTATAAAGGAGATGTTGTCCCAATAGTCCAACTTTTAACTATTGATCTTTATAATGCATTGTGGATAACTCGAGTATAAGTTTCACTTATCTCCCCAGTCAAGTTTGTGTTAATATTTCTCCATGCCAAAAACCTTGACTAATTATGTTTGTCAACAATGTGGCTACGTTTCGCCATCTTTTTTAGGCAAGTGTCCCAACTGTGATTCTTGGGGTTCTCTTGTCGAAACATTATCTACTGTAAACCCTGCCTCGCCGGCAGGCAGGCGTGAACCCTCTATCCAGCCAGTCAAACTTTCCAGTATCAAAGGCGAAACATTAAAAAGAACCGTTACTGGCATCTCGGAACTCGACTTGGTTTTGGGCGGTGGCATTGTCCCCGGCATGGCCACCATTCTTGCTGGCGAGCCCGGAATTGGCAAATCCACTCTATTATTAGAGCTCGCCAAAAACCTGGCCAATCTGCCATCGGGCGGACCAGGCTTGCCTGCCGGCAGGCAGGTACTATATATAGCGGGTGAAGAGTCCGCTTCTCAGATAAAAATCCGGGCCGAACGATTGGGAATCAAATCGGATAACATTCTAATTTTGGAACAAACCAACGTTGACCTGGTAATTCAGCTGATTAATGATCCCGCCAGTGCCGCAATTAATCTCATCATTGTCGACTCGATTCAAACTTTGACTACCGATGATCTCACTGGTGTCGCCGGCTCGGTCGGGCAAGTGCGCGAAAGTGCCGCCCGACTGATCTCCGCTACCAAATCAAAAAATCTTCCCCTTTTCTTAATTGGCCATGTCACTAAAGAAGGCACTATTGCCGGGCCCAAGGTCTTGGAACACATTGTCGATACGGTTTTAAACCTCGAAGGCGAAAAAACCAACAATCTTCGGCTAGTGCGTACCTCGAAAAACCGCTTTGGGCCCACCGATGAAGTCGGGGTTTTTGAAATGAATGACACCGGCCTCTCTCCTGCTACTGACCTTAGCCGTTTTACTCCCGACCTGGCTAATGGCCAACCTGGCTCATGTATCACTGTCACCATGGAAGGCACCCGCCCCATTTTGGTCGAGATCCAGGCTCTCACCACCAGCACCCCGCTCCCCACCCCGCGACGAGTCGGTAATGGCATCGATTATTCCCGGTTGCAAATGATCGTCGCCGTGCTGCAAAAGCGCCTCAATCTCCCCCTTTATAAAGAAGATATCTATATTAATGTCTCGGGCGGCCTCAAAATTTCTGAACCCGCGGCTGATTTGCCGGTAGCTCTAGCCATTGTTTCCTCTTATCGAAATAAGGCCCTGCCGACCAAAACTGTCGCCATCGGGGAACTAGATTTGTTGGGTAATATCCGCCCAGTTAATAATCTCACCCGGCGTATCAAAGAAGCCAAAAAACTCGGTCTCAAAAACATTCTCTCGGCCGAAAACCTAAAATCACTCGCCAATGTTCGACTCGTTTAATCATCTCGCCTCTATTTTGATTCTTTTCGTTTGGTCTTTTCTCTCGCCAATTTTGCCTAGTCGGCCAATCATCACACATCAAGTGGCCACCCCATCGGCAAAACTTCAAAGCAGCTCCCCTTCTGCTCTGGTTTCCATTCCTGTGGTTACTACTGCCCCAGTTCCCTGGGGCCAAACCGAAAAAATCGGCGACCATCTTTATCGCACCTATGTGGGCTCCGACCCGGCCATGGGCACCCCAGATGAGATCTTAACGGCCATTAATAATTATCGCCACCCCCATGGCGCCCAAGAAGTTCACCGAGACGATGGTCTTTGCAAACTGGCTCAATCCCGCGCCCAACAGCAAGATAAGTTGGGAAATCTGGATGAACACAAAGGCCTGGAAGATTATATGAAAGACGACAATCACTGGCGGGAGTTAAATATTACGGCCATTGGTGAAAATGCCAGCTATGGCTATGTTCTCTCTGGCGTCCATCTGATCGAATGGGTTTTTGACTCCGACGTTGAACACCGTTCCAACCAACTCAACCCCCAATGGAATCTCGCCTGCGCCGGCACTTCCGGAGTTACCGTGGATATAATCTTTGGGAAGAGGTGAATTATTTTCTATTTGTAGCCTATTGGTTTAGCTTTCAAAACCGGTACTAAGGAAATGCGGTGGGCCACACTATCAATTGACTCTACTGTGCAAGTAACTTGATCGCCGACTTCATACGCCGCATCCGCCGGCACCTTGGAAATATGAATCAGTCCTTCGATCCCTTCTTCCAACTCTACAAAAACGCCATAAGATGACACCCGGGTTACTTTTCCTTTGATCTGCTGATCGGTGGCATATTTCTTCGATAATTCCATCCAGGGATCGGGCAACAATTGTTTGATGGACAAATTGAGCTTCCCATCGGTCTCGGAAATACCTAGCACCATCACTTCCAACTCGCCCCCCACCTTAAATAGGCTATTCAAATCGGTCACTTTTGACCACGCCACTTCGCTGATATGAACCAGGCCATCAGCACCTCCGCCAGCTGGCGCATCTAAATTGACAAAAATACCATAAGGCATTATTGCCGATACTTTCCCGGAATATTTTTCACCAATTTTAATCTTCGCTTTCAAATCTTCAAGTTTCTTAGCTAGATCCACTGCCCCCGTCACTGCCCGTTCTGAGAAAATCAATCGATTGGCCGCCTCATCCACCTCAATCACCTTAACCGAGATCGTCCGGTTGACCATTTTGGCAATCTCACCCTGATGTTCTGGAGCCAGCTGGGAACCCGGAATAAATCCCCGAATCCCTTCAAACTCGACAATCAAACCGCCTTTATTAATCTCCACCCCTTTGACATTGACCGGCTCGCCAGTTTTTAATAGTTCTTCGGCCCGCTGCCAACGATACTTCGACCCTGCCCGTTTTATCGACACGATCATTTGCCCTTTATCATTTTCCGCCGAAATGACCACCGCTGAAACTTCATCACCAATTTTTAATTTGGCCACAAAATCCTTGACTTGCTCCCACTCTTTCTCCCCCACTATACCCTCCATTTTGCCCCCAAAATCAATCAATACTTCTTTACCCGAGATTGAAGACACATGACCCTTAAGGGTATCGCCTTTCTTAAATCCACGCACGGAATAACCCTCCTGGGTCAACAGTTGTTCCATAGTCTGAGGGTCTCTTGAAGACTTTGAGACCGACTTGTCGGCCGTAGCTTTAGCGAAGGCCGAGGGTTTCTCTAATTTTCTTGATCCAGATTTTGATTTGATCAATCATCGTCAGCTCCTTCCGTATAATTTCACAGAGTATATCATGACAAATAAGTGAAAACAAGTTAGAATTTAAGGCTACATGACCAAAGTTGCCATTTGCACCGTGAACTGGAACGGGAAAAAAGACACTCTTGATCTCTTAGCCAGCCTCAAGAAACTCGATACCAGTGGCCTTTTGGTCAAAATCTTCCTCGTTTCCAACCAAAAAGAACTGTTCTTTAAGAAGAACAGTTCTTCTAAAAGAGGAGTCCCCTTCGAATTAATTTATAAAAAACAAAACCGTGGCAGCGCCGGCGGGTACAACGATGGCGCGCGCGCTGCCATCAAATGGGGTGCCGACTACATCCTTTTCTTGGGTAACGACACCCTAATAAAAAACTCATCGCTAGTTAAAGACTTGGTCGCCACCGCAAAATCTGACCCTAAAATTGGCCTTGTGTCGCCAAAAATGTATTTTGCCCCCGGATTCGAATTCTATAAAAAAAGATATTCTAAACAAGATTTAGGAAATGTCATCTGGTACGCCGGCGGCACATTTGACTGGGCAAATGTAATGTCTTCCCACCGAGGAATTGACGAAATAGACACCGGCAAATACGAGCAGGTTGAAGAAACCGAATTAAACAATACGACTTGTATCTTTGTGTCGACAGAAGTCTTTAAAAAGAGTATTTTTCTTGACGAAAAGCTCTTTGCCTACTTTGACGACAATGACTGGTCTGAAAGGGTAACCCGCGCCGGTTTTAAAAGGTATTATGATGGCCGCGTGGCCATTTACCACAAAGTCTCGCGCACTGCTGGCATTGGTTCCCCGATTTCAGACTACTATCTCACTCGCAACCGCCTGATTTTTGGGATGCGCTACGCCACTATTCGAACAAAAATTTCCCTCTTTCGCGAGGCTTTGAGGCTACTTTTCTCCGGCCGCCCAATGCAAAAAAAGGGAGTTATCGATTTTTTTCTTGGAAAACGCGGAGAGCTTGATAATCAGATAATTTAGTCACTTTCCTCTGTCGAAATCGAGCGGCTAAAATCCCCGGCCATTTTAAAATCGCTTGAAAATAGGCTTGAAAAAAATCCTCATCGCCATTTTTTATCGCCACCACAAAGTGGTAAGTCTTCCACAAAGAATAAAGTAACAAGTGTTTTACATCCGCATTTTTCCAAACAAAGATTAACTGATTGCGCAAACTGATAATTTTTATTTGCTGTCTTGAATAGTGCTTGGCAATCGCCCCCGACTCAAAATCGTGAAGCAACACTGCATTCGGCTCAAAATCGATTTGGTATCCGGCTTTCCACGCCCGGTAACCAAGATCAACATCTTCCCAATAGAATGGATTATAAAGTTTGTCAAATCCCCCGATTTTCAAATATAAATCTCGCCGGAAGGCGCTGGCACTACCATCAGACCATGCCGAAGTTTTTGCTAAATTGCTTCCACGTCGATTCAAGAAATACCCCTTTTCGAAATATATTTCTCCTGAACCCCTTATTTCTTCTTTGCCATTCTCCCTGGTTTTTAGTGCCGCCGAAACGGAAAACACACTTGGGTTCTTGAGGTGGTCCAACATTACCATGAAGTAGTCTGCAGACTCTGGAACAGAGTCTGTTTTGATGGTAAACACCACCTCCCCCTTCGCCGCTCGTATTCCTGCATCTATCGTGCTCGCAAACCCCCGGTTTTTTTCATTTCGAATTACCGTGAACCGTGAACCGTGAACCGTGAACTTTTCCAGTTGTTTTATCGAGTCGTCGCTCGATGCATCGTCAGCCAAAATCAGCTCATACTCAAGTTTGGATTTCTCCAACAGCCCCACCAGCTTCGGCAAATTCTTGGCCAAAAGTTTCGCCCCATTGAAATTGGGAATAACTACAGAAATCATAGTGATAGGGCTTCTAAATAAATCTTGGCCATTTCTGGTTTGAGGCGAATGAGCCAAAAAATGATCCGGGCACAAGCGGCGATGTCTAAAAGCGAGCCTAAAACGATCTGTTTCCAACCCGGGAAATGCTTACCATAAATATATTTTAACCCTTTAAACTCTCCTAACACTGCATTTCTTGGGACCCCTCCCGAGCTTTTCCGCCCTAAGTGCACTATCTTTGTCACCGGCGTGTAGCCAACCTGCCAGCCGGCGGATTTAAATCGAATGCACCATTCCAACTCTTCTCCATACATAAACATATTGCCATCAAGCACCCCCACTTGATCAATCGCTTCGCGGCGAACAAAGAAAAACGCCCCGGTCACCCAGTCGGGATAGAACTCACTCGAGTATAAACGGGTAGACCGGTTCATAGTAGAAACCTGGGGATGGTAAGATTTAATAAAATTTTTCAAAACTGGCAAATCATCAAGAAAAAACACCCAAAGAAACACTCGAGAAAGCGTCGGGAAGTATCCCCCCGTCGAAGAAATTTGTTGTTCAGAATCAACTAGTTGGCATGATGAAACAGCTATATCTTGGTGGCCTTCCATCCAGTCAAACATTGTTTTTAGGCTGTTTTCTAAAAGCAACGTATCGGGATTTAAAAGAAGGATATATTTCCCTTTGGCCTCTTTAATTCCCAAATTGTTTCCCTTAGAAAAACCTAAATTATCCTTCGAAAATACAGTCTTAATCCCCTTATAATTTTTAAGCAGCTCTACTGATTCGTCGGATGACCCATTGTCCACCACAATGATTTCATAATCGACATCTTTGGTAAATTTCACTACCGAATCCAGACAATTTTTCAGAAGTTCCCGAACGTTGAAAGAGACAATGACTACTGAAACATCCATGAGTTAATGATACCAGAACCTATTTCACTAATTTTTCTTCTGGCAATCAACCGTAAAGTAAACCAGTATCCACTCAAGCCATCGCCCCGATCTCGACACTTCCATTTTAAGGTCGCTGTGACCAGGAGGTTCAGAAAATATCCAGACCCCATCCTTGTCGTCAACACCGTTCTTTTTTTCCCGTCTTTTATCTCGACTATTAACAAATGCGGCCATGTTTTGGTCCACGAACATCGATGCATTATCATCAATTGCCCATACTCCTGGACCAAAAGCCAGAAAATCATGCCAACCTGGATTCCGATTATTTGGTAGATTACAAGTTTGTTCAGTTATCTCAAAAAGACTTGGAATTCTCGTCGGGACTACGGGTGATAACCTAGTTGGTATCGCCACTGTTGGCTCCACCGCCCGAGTTCGACTCGGAGTCGGCTGGACAATTGGCGTCGGGGTAAACACAAAAGAAACTACTCCCTCACAGCCCACTCCCAAAAAAGCTATTACTAACAGGCCGATGATTGGGCCGACATTACTTCGCCGCAGTCTTTCTTTCAAACTCATGTCTGGGATTATACACTACTGCAAATACTTTTCGATGTTTGCCAAATGGCCGTCATATGTTGGACTGCAGTGAATTTGACCCAAGTGATCATGAAGATAATAAAGACAATCTGTTTCTTTGGAATTTAACACTGCATCAATCGCTGCTAATCCTGGGCTAGCAATCGGGGTCGGCGGCAAGCCTTTATATTCATAAGTATTGTACGGCGAGTCGACCAAAGTATAATCAGACACTCTCACCTGGCTCCACCACTGTCCATCCACTTTTCCTTTAGCATATTGGACTGTGGCGTCAATTTTAAGCCCCATCCCTTTCTCTAATCGGTTCCAGATTATCCCCGCAATTAAAGGCATGTCATCCCCGCCCGATTCCCGTTGGACCAATGAAGCGATCTTAAGGGCTGTATCATTTTTAATATTCTTCTCTAAAAATTTTCTCGCGTAAGGGGCAAGCTTT
>OBEQ011314518.1_pt1 | contig 11705 bp, 7 predicted proteins | sample 1670901 | NCBI WGS metagenome assembly OBEQ01 (sample SAMEA104232315, study PRJEB22302) | groundwater metagenome | biome: forest; feature: aquifer; material: groundwater | place: USA | collected 2011-08-07 | depth 5.4 m | reverse complement strand
TACGAAAAAACCTGGAAAACAAAAATGGCAATCGCGCACGCGCTGGTCGAAGACCAAACCGGAAAAATAAAAATGATTTGGTTCCGCCAGCCCTATATCGCGAAAATGCTGCCCCTTGGATCCCACGCGATATTTTCAGGGAAAGTTGGTGTGCGCCGGGGAGAATACTATCTCGCAAACCCAAGTTACGAAATTATTCCAACAAACTTTATACCGAATTTTACAAAAAACGCGGTGTATACATTGCTTCCCATTTATCCGAGTGCCGCTGGCATCAGTTCTTTGTGGATAGAAAAATCAATTAAAAAATTATTGCCGCAACTAACCATTCCGGAATTCTTGCCAAAAATCATTATAGACAAATACCATTTGCCCCCGCGAGACATCGCAATCAAAATCATGCATAGCCCGCAAAATCCATTGCATACCGAGGCCGCCAGAAAACGCTTTGCATTTGAGGAAGTTTTTTTGATACAGCTTTCTCGGATGAAAGAAAAAGAAGAAATCAAAAAAACTTCCGGAATTAATTTTAATAATCTGGAAAGCTTTGAGTCGGAATTTATAAAATTGCTTTCTTTCAAGCCCACCGGAGCGCAAATAAAAGCGATGTCGGATGTTAGAAAAGACTTGGAATCAGGGCATCCCATGAATAGATTATTGGAGGGAGATGTGGGATCGGGCAAAACCGCGGTAGCAGCTTCGGCCGCGTTTATGGTGGCAAAAAATCGCATGCAGGCCACATATATGGCTCCGACTGAAATATTGGCCCGCCAACATTTCGACGGATTTTGGAAACTCCTTAAAAACACTGGGATCAAAATCGGACTTTTAACATCTTCAATTTCAGAAAAATTTCCTTCCAAGGTAAACCCCCATGGCCCAACGCACGCTTCAAAAAGCCAACTCCTCAAATGGGTTCGTGAAGGGGAAATTCAAATACTCATTGGTACACATTCACTGATTGAAAAAAAAGTTGCGTTTAAAAATTTAGCGCTTGCCATGGTAGACGAACAGCATCGATTCGGAGTAGCGCAACGGTCAAAACTATTAAGAAAAAATTCGACGGTGCCACATTTTCTCACCATGTCCGCTACCCCTATCCCCCGAACTTTAGCCCTCTCTATTTACGCGGATCTTGATGTATCGATTCTCGACGAATTGCCTCCGGGAAGAAAATCAATAGAAACAAAAATCGTCCCACCAAAAGATCGGGCACTGGCATACGAATTTATCAGGCAAAAATTAGAAAATGGGGAACAGGCATTTGTGATCTGCCCCAAAATTAATCCAAAAGATGATACAAAAGACGATATACTCAAACTCGATTTAAAATCCGTAAAGGAAGAATATAAAAAATTAAAAGAAAAAGTCTTCCCAGAATTTGAAATTGGTTTGATGCACGGCAAACTGACGCCAGTAGAAAAAGAAGAAACCATGAGAAAATTTCGTGACGGCAAAATAAAAATTTTAGTTTCAACATCGGTGATTGAAGTGGGGGTGGACGTTCCCAATGCCACCGTGATGATCATAGAAGGAGCCGAACGCTTCGGCTTGGCGCAACTACACCAATTTAGAGGCAGAGTCGGCAGAAGCACGACACAATCCTATTGTTTTATTTTTCCTTCATCGCATTCCGAAAACATTCGGAAGCGGTTGCAAGCTTTGCGCGATGCTAAAAATGGATTTGAGCTTGCGGAGTACGATTTAAAATTTAGGGGCCCCGGGGAGCTTTCCGGTAGTAAACAATGGGGCATTTCTGATATTGGCATGGAAGCGCTGAAAAATATAAAAATGGTGGAAGCGGCCCGCGCCGAAGCAAAAAATATCATTGAAACCAAAACACTCGAATCACATCCCCTGCTTTCCGATAAAATAAAGAAGCTCCAAATGGAGCCCCTTCATTTTGAGTAATAAGATTTTGAGATGTATCAAAAAGTTATTGTCTATGTTTTGGTGTGATCCAAAATCCTAAGTATTTGCCGAACATCAATCTTGTCTGCGCATCGATTGCGGGAATGGCGCCAAAAAAAACAATGGTGATGGGAATTAAAAGCCATTGCAATAGCATGCTTGCGTATTTTATTTTTTTAAAACCCGGAGGGCGTGGCGGAAGAAGCGACATGGAAATGATTGCGGAAGTAATCATTCCCGCCATGGCAAATGTCATAATGGTTCTAGTAATAGCAGGAAGATTATAAGCCAAAACCAAGTTGTTAAAATCTCTACCACCCAAAAGAATCGGAAGCCAGCCTAATGCAAAAATCATAATCGCATTGGTGGACCATGACCAATATCCCTCAACCATATTGAAGGTGTAATACAGTTTTTTTTGGAGTGGAATTTTTTTATTTTTCAAAAACCCAAACATAACATAGGGAAAATTTTCCACTCCCCACGCCCAGCGGCGCTGTTGCTTGTATACATTTTTCACCGTCTGCCAAAACGTGGGCGCAAGATTTGCATCCATCGAAACAGGGTAGGAAAGTGGAACCGAAATATAATCGCCGCCATAGTAGAGGAGCGAATTCCAAAATATTCTTGAATCTTCAGAGACAATATTCGTCTGCCAAAAATCCAAATCCACCAGAGTTTGAAAGCTCATGGAGTGGGAAGAAAAAGTCGTGAGCCGTTCGGGGCGCTCTTGCTGCATCATCTGCCAAAATGTTCCAGAACTTGCCACTACGCGAGAAAGCGGGGGCGCCGACCAGATATTATTGTTGTAAACAGGTACCGGCTGATACGAAGACCGCAAAGGATTTTTTGCAGTCAAAAAATGCCACGTGAGTATTTCAAAATACTGCCGATACACCTGTGTATCAATATCAAACGAAGAAATAATAATATGTTCGTATGGAATATGTTGAGGATCAATGTATGTCTCTTTTATTTCCTTTGCCGCCCAACTTTCATTTCCTCCTTTTCCGGGAATTTCCCCGTATATTTTTTTTGGGTGCATGGTTACGAAAAAGTGAGGAAAGGCGTTGCCAAACTCTTCCTTGATCCGAGACGCTATACCCCTGCCCACCTCTTCGTATCTTTCTTCATAGGAAAGGACGACAATCATTTTTTGTTTCGGCCAATCGCAATTTTTGAGCGCCAAAAAAGAATCTCTCACTATTTCGTAATTCTCTTGAGACATCGGCAAAATAACCACGTGCCACATGTGTTCCCAATGAAGTTTCGCAAGGCGTTCGTGCCAATTGGTATTTATATTTTCTTGCATTCGTTTCCAATTGGCGCGAAGATGAAATGATAAAAAAATTGTTTTAATAAACCAATATAAATCGAAAATGATAATAAAAATTGCAGCGAAAACCGGATACCAAAGAGACGCCGCAAGGATCCCTAAAAACGTAGACCACGTTGCCACTCCCGGAAACAATTCCAAAGCTCGATATACCAATGCGTCTCTTCCAGAAAGATCAGGCGAAAAACCTATTTTGAGATACTCCGTTTCTTTCATGACAAAATCATAGCCCTAAATAATGAAAAATAAAACCCCTCCGATGGATACCGGAGGGGTAGTGTTTCTCATTTTACATGTTTGCATTCTCCTTTTTTACAACCAGTATTTTTGGAGTGGCTTACGCCGTCATAGACATAAAATACGCATTCAGCTTCATCGCCAACATTTGTGCGCAATTTTATGGGACGCCCCCACAGAGCAAAAATATGCTCCATGGATTTTATTCTATATTCATCATCCAAATCCCTTCCGTCATACATATGGTAGAGGAGCAGTGTTTGTTTTTCTTTATCCTTGGAATTTATGGTGCTCCGAACAACAACTTTTGGGAGCCCGGAATTCCCTATCATGCCAAGAATAATTTCTTTAATATAGGTTATATTTCTTGTATCAATTTCTATTTTGCCCTCAACAACGCTATACAGATAATACCGCAACTTGTCGATTATTTCTTGAGTTAAAAAATCATCGATAAATCTCCAGTCATTGTGGGATGCTCTCACTTCAAAAATTTTTTCTTTGCCTCGACCCGTATGCGTATTCCAATTTTTCAATTGTTCCGCATCCTGGCAATCTTCATATGCTTTTCCAAAACGTCCCGTATCCCATCGGTCTTCGATTGATTCCCAAATCGCAGCTCCCAAAAGATACGGATTAAAGTGTAGCGGATGATTTGCCAACACATTGCCATTCATTTCGGCATAGGAACTAAACTCTTGGGGAGTCACCAGGCCCTCGCGAAGCAAATCCTTCATGAGACGTTGATGCCAAAATGTGGCCCAGCCCTCATTCATAATTTTTGTTTCTCGTTTCGGAGCAAAATATCTGGCTTGCTCCCAAATCACGGAAATCATGTCGACGACGGCAGCGCGCCAATCAAGATCTTGTATCTCTCGTATCAGGGGGGAATGCTCAATGATATGAAAAAGCACGTCACGTTCGGCAAAATAAGGAATATGCGTTTCTATGCGGCGACGTATTTCTTCATCTTCCTCCCGTAATTTTTCAGCTAATACAGAACTTATGTTTCGATTTTTAATCCCCTGTTTTAATTCTTCAAGAAGCCGCGCTCGGATTTTGCTGTTCGACTCATACGCTCGATCGGGATCAGGATCAACATTGTGCTCAAGCGCCTTAGCAGAAACAATAATTTTTTCTACCGGATCGATTCCGAAACGCCGTTCGTATTCGAAAAATCTGTCGCGGGCAGCGGAAGCAGAAGAAAGCATATTTTTGAAAGTCTTCTTTAAATACGCGTTATTCGTAAAAAAATCATTGTGTCCGTACACATGCGCAAATGTAGCAACTTTTTGCGCAAACGGAATGCTTTTGAGCGTGTAGGCGCGAGAAGGATCTAAATCAAAAACTACTTCGAGTATTCCGGCGCCAAATCCATGTTCGTACTCCGTCCGAAAGCGTTCGTAATCTCTGCCGAACTGCCAAAAAGAAAAATTTGCAGGAAGCCGTGACGCTATTAAACTAAACATTCGGTCGTCAGGAATAATATCAAACCGTTGCGGCACGCACTGTAAATTGTAATCAGAAATTTTTTTTAGAAGAAACTGTTCTATGTCCCGTAGCCGTTCAAGTTCTGTCATGACTTGGTACTCCTTTCTTTTTTCAGAAATTGTTTAACCAATTGATGCAGATGCTTCCGTTCTGAGAAGAGAGCAGCGATAAATGGCCAGGTTGCTGATTCAAAAATATCAATACTGATACTTTTATCAGAAACATTTTTTAAATTAAAACGATTTTTATATTCATCGATCAAAGTTGCGGAACTGCCTCGGTGTTCATTAATTTCTCCATAACAAAATAAATTGATGCCCAATTTTAAGAGCTCCTCAAGTTTCTGGCCAGCTTCTGTGATCTTAAAATCATCTCCATCCGAAAAATGAAATACATACGAATTCCAGCGCGACAACGGAAATTCATCAACGATTTTTTTTCTAGCAAGTTCGTACACAGACGCAGACCGTGTTCCGCCGCTTTCTGCTCTTTTAAAAAAGTCTTCTTCACTAACAACTTCCGCTTCGGTTGAATGGCCCATAAAAACGATGGACACATTTCGATACAGACGCTTGATCGCTTCAGAAAGCCAAAAACACGCCATGCGAGTCAAATATTTTTTTTCTTCGCCCATGGAACCAGACCAGTCTCTTGCAAAAATAATAACCGCATTGGAAATCATTTCTGTATCATCTTCCAATTCTAAAAAACGATAATCCTCAGGAGACATAAAAAATCGTTTAGATAATTTTGTATCCAGCGTCGCTTCTCCCCTTTTTACTTTTTTAAGCAATTCAAAAGCTAAATGAAGATCGCCCTTGCACATATCAAGCGCCGCTTTTGCTTCTTGTTCGGAACAGCCGGTATTTTTTTTCAAAAAAACTAGATAATCCGTGAGGCGCTGAATCGCGGCTCGAGCGGTTTTTCTTTTATCCATGAGCGGCCGAATGCCCGTTTTTTCTATGCTTTTAATCTTGTACCCGAGAAGCGCCTCAAATTCTTGCGTATCTTTTTTCTTAAGATTCGGCAGACCGCAATCTTCCAGGGCAATATCAATTAATTCTTCCAAAGAAAATTCCGCATCAAATAATACTACGCCGTCTTCTGAACCGCCGCTCCCTGATCCCCCGCCTTCGCCACTCCCCACGCCAGAACCGTCTCGTTTGAATTTTAAATAATAATCTTTGAGCGATTGTATCCGCACGCGCACTTTTCGTTTTCTGTCGCCAGTAATAATATCTTCGTTGGCGATAATATCAGCAACGCCTTTTTTGATATGATCCATAACTTTTTGATGATGCCGAGCCACATCTTTCGCAAGGCCCTTCCCGAGAGATTTGCCTACTTCGTATACAGACATGTGGATCCTTATTTTCAAAGATTGACTACATACAGGTATATAACAAAATCCCTACGATGTCTATCGTAGGGATGTATATTTTTTATCCATCTTCATCGAGAAGCTCTCGATACCTTCGTAAAGCGCCGTCAGCGCATTTCTTTTCACAATAGCCCTTATGTTTTATGAGCACTCCCAAAGCATCATTTCTTCTCTTTACGGTGTCGGAATCTTGCAAGGCGGTATCTCCCACCGCATGATCGGCTAATTCTCTTACATCGTCACAAATTTTTTGATCAATTGCTTTTCCCAATTTTGGAACCATGTCCAGCGTAAAATTAGACTCGCCCACAATGCCGCGCTGTTCGAGTATGGTTCTTCGAAAATCTTCGGCGGCGGCTTGTGAGATGCCGACCAAGTCTTCAATAACTCGCATCCGATCTTCGTTAAATTCTTGTTTCTTCCCGAATGCATTTTTCCGCAACTCCTTGCCCCGAAACGAGATTGCATCCAAAATATACGTATCAAAAAGTTTTTTCCGCAAATCCTGGTATCCCGATACGAACGCGGTATTCACATCAATGCGTATTTTTTTATCGAGCCAGGGCCGTATAAATTCTTCGAAACGAAGCAAATATTCTTTTTTCTCTTCAAGAGTTACCTGCATACTGGTATCTTTTTCAACTTGTTCTTTAACTGCTTTAAAAACATCGACCGCGGAGGTACACCCATTTTCCAAACTTCTTTGTTGGGCAAGACTGATTGCATCAGCGATAAACCGATAATCGAGTCCCCGTAAGCCTTCTTCGTTTCTTTCGCCTTCGACATAAATTTCTTCCAGATCAACTTGTTTTTTTTCATTTTCTAAAACCACTGATCCCGTATAATAATCAATGCGCTTACTAAGATCGGGGCAAAGTTCCCCCTTCGCCATTCTGGTTACCAGAGCCATGCGCGCAGCCGTTTCGTAGGCATACGGAGCCATGTGCATATTGGAAAATTGGGTATTTTTTACAAAATTCTTATAGATTTCTATTTCTTCGCTCAATCGTAAATTATATTTCCACCAAATAATTCTGATTCTTGAGTGAAGCATATCATTTGAGGCATTCCCCTTAAATTCCTTATATTTTGCCAAATTGATGTGACCAATAATAAATGCGTCGCAGAAAAGTGGTGGATATGATCCTTCGGGATGCTTTAATACTTTTTCTTCATTTAAAGAACCGAAAAGGTAAAGAATGGATGGATCCGCTCGGAATACTTCCTGCACTTCAAAAACTCCACCCGATGACTGGCATGCCGCTCCACTTCTTAAATCTAACGCATTGGGGTCGCTTGCCTTTAAGCCATATGCCATTCGTTCAGCTTCATCTACTCTACCAGTGATACTCGTGACGTCTTGAGATTTTTTATCTGAAGGCTGAAATGTTCCGATCCCCACCATTGCCCGTTCAGATAAATAATATGTTTCGACAGGAAATTTCTGCCATTCCACTTCATCAGTTTCTTTAACTCTAAATTCTGCGAGCAATTTTTTTCTGCACTGAAAACAAATATCCGCATACTGGTATAGTTTACCAATATGTAATTCTTGTTCGTAATCTTCTCGAAGATGGCGAGGAATAATATGCAGAGGTTCGCACTGCTTCGGACACCCAGCCAACCGATAAAATGGCCCCTCTTTTTCGAGACCGCGTTTTATCACGCTGACAAATGTTGATTTGCCCGAAGAAGTAGGTCCAAGCAAAACGATAAACCTATCGCCCAGTTTGGTTCCGTTAGCTGCAGAACCAATAACCTCCATGATATCCGAAATAGATTTTTCAGAACCAAACATTCCGCGGTTTCTGAAAAAATTCCACCTGACGGTGCTCTCCGGATATTTGAGAGAAGGATTTATTTTTTCAAATCCTTCGCGCGAAATCATTTCCCAAATTCTTTTGCTGGAGGTCTTATGGATCGATGAATCCTTTTTTACGAGCTCCAAATAATCGTTAACTGTTCCAGACCATTTTTCTTTGCGAGGTTTTTTGCTGTCTAGTGTTTTTCTGAATTCATCCATACTGCCAGATTTCTTTGCGTCTTTTTCCATTTTTTTAGCCTCCTTGCCCGCTCCGCCAGTTGGCGGATAGCGAGCTTTTTCGTCTGTCAAAGAATAGTTTTAGCCTGCGATAATGCTATAACAAAGCAAGCCCAACGTCAATTTTTAAATCTGGTACTCGAATTATGGGGCCTTATACAGTAACACTTCTGTGCCATTGGGAGTAATAGCAAAAATAGCCGAATTTTTGCCGTCCGAACCCAGTACATGATCCTCGCTTGCTTCGGCGATTTCTTTTGCTCTTTTTTTGGAATAAATAAATTCAAGTCCGTTCATGCTTCCGGCATAATACCATGACTTCATAGATGGGATGCTGGCTCCATCAATTTTGTGGTACACAAAAATATCATCTTGATCGGGCCTGGCGGCATAATCAGCAATCGCCATGACCGTACCCAAAACTTTCGATTGGTCATCATTTAAAATTTCTACCAGTTTGCGAACTTGATTGTGTTCAGAAAATCTGATTACATATTTCCCCGGCGAAAGAATGATGCTGGGAAATTCAACAGAATTTTTTATTTCAAAAGGGGTTTGATACAGATATCCATTCGAGTAACCTTGCTGTTCTGCATGCAAAAAACCGATATTGGTTATCGCTATAAAAATATAAAAGAACAGATTCATATCGCCTCCAAAAAAATCTTTTTTTACCATAGCACAATCAGCAACTTTGTGCTATAAAATACGTACACGGATGCGTAGCTCAACGGTAGAGCATCGAGCTTATACCTCGGTGGTTCCAGGTTCGAATCCTGGCGCATCCACTAAAATTTAAACGGCTTGCGGAGCGACATTAAATGTTTTGATGAAGCCGGCGAATTCGTCTCGCTCGACAGTTTCTTCTTTGATGAGTTTGTGCGCCAACGCGTCGAGCGCGTCTCTGTGTTTTAACAAAGCGTCCTTGGCAACTTTAAAAGCATTTTTCATAAAAGTGGAAACTTCGTCATCAATCAGCGCAGCTTGCGATTCTGAATAATTCTTTTCTGCCGAAAAATCTTTCCCTAAAAATACATATTCATCTCTTCCGCCAAACGCAACGGGCCCGATTTTTTCTGACATTCCGTATTTAGTAACGAGTGCTCGCGCCACATCTGTCGCTTTTTTAATATCGTCCGAAGCGCCAGTCGTAATTTCTTTAAATATAATTTGTTCTGCGGCATATCCTCCCAAGGAAACAGCAAGTTCGCTCAAAAAATGAGTTTTGGAATACAAATGCCTGTCTTCCGTGGGAAGTTTCAAAGTAAATCCGCCAGCGCGGCCTCTGGAAATTATAGAAATTTTGTGGACCGGATCCGTCTCTGGCATCGCGGCCGCCACAAGCGCGTGCCCGGCTTCGTGGTATGCAGAAATTTCTTTTTCTTTTGGAGTAAACACATGGCTTTTCCGTTCGGGACCCAATAAAACTTTTTCAATAGAATTTATTAAATCGAGCTGGGATATGGTTGTTCTATTTTGGCGAGCCGCCCAGATGGCCGCTTCGTTTACCAAATTGGAAAGATCAGCTCCCGAAAATCCGGGGGTTCGCTCGGCAATCCTTCGCAAGTCAACGCTCGTATCAAACGGTTTTGTTCGTGAATGAATTTTTAAAATTGCTTCGCGATCATTGATATCGGGTAAATCCAACATAACCCGCCGATCAAATCTTCCCGGACGCAAAAGTGCCGGGTCCAGCACATCTGGCCGGTTGGTTGCCGCCATTACGATCACTGATTCGTTTGTTTCAAAACCATCCAGCTCCACCAAAATTTGGTTGAGCGTTTGTTCTCGTTCGTCATGCCCACCTCCCAAACCAGCTCCGCGATGGCGCCCAATGGCATCTATTTCATCAATAAAAATAATGGCAGGTGCCGTTTTTTTTGCCATTTTAAATAAATCGCGAACGCGGGACGCTCCAACCCCCACAAACATTTCCACAAATTCAGACGCAGACATATGAAAAAAGGGCACTCTCGCTTCTCCTGCTACCGCTTTTGCCAATAACGTTTTCCCGGTTCCCGGGGAACCCATCAAAAGAACTCCTTTGGGGATTCGCGCGCCGATATCTAAAAACTTCTTTGGGGATTTTAGAAAATCAACAATTTCCACCAATTCTTCCTTTGCTTCTTTTGCTCCCGCAACATCAGAAAAAAGCACCCGTTCTTTTTTATCATCAGGCAAAATAATGCGTGCTTTCGACTGCCCAAACGTAAACGCCTGCACATTAGATTTTTGGACTTGCCGGGCAGTCAGCCAGAAAAAAGCAACAATCAATAAAAAGGGGATGAGAAATGGAAGGAGTGATCCAATCCAATATAAAATCCCCGATTGGTTTTGCACATCAATCGATACCGTGCGCAATTTGTCTTCCGCGACCGCGTAGTTTTTTAATGTTGCGGTAAGCGATGCTTCGTTTTCTTTTTTTGAAATCAAATTCTTGCCATCTTTTAACGTAATTTCCAAATTTGAATCGCGCACAACGATTTTAGAAACCGCTCCGGAATTAATTTTTGCTACCAAATCCGAAAGCGTAATCTCCTCTGTTTTTTTAAAACTGCCGGATATCGTGGTATAGAGAAACGCCAAAACAAAAAAAATCAAAAGCGCTTTTATTAAATTTTTTGAGATAAGTTGCATTAATATGCATTATACGACAAATGTTATGAGAATGCAAATTAACTCTCCCCAGCCATTCATAAAATTGAATTTTAACTCCCCCTCACCCCCTCTTACATAAGAGGGGGAAACTCGTTATCATAGATTAAAAATTGATTATGACAAAAAGGTTTATTTACAACCAACCGGCGTTTAAAGAACGAAGAAAAGAATTGAGAAAATCGGAAACTAAAGCCGAACACGTTCTATGGCAATTGTTTAGAAATAAGCAATTTTTTGGTTTAAAATTTTTCCGACAATACAGCGTTGGGCCGTATGTACTTGATTTTTATTGTTCCAAAATGAGGCTGGCTATCGAGTTAGACGGCGGTCAGCATGCTGATATCAATCAGAAAGAATATGACAAGGAGCGCACTGCGTATTTGAAAGATAAAGATATACACGTATTAAGATTTTGGAATAACGATGTATTAAAAAATAGAGAAGCGGTATTAGAAAAAATAGAAAAATTTATCCCCCCTCTTAATATAAGAGGGGGTTAGGGGGCGTTAAAAAAACCCACGGCGTCTTCACCGTGGGTGTCCGAAAAATCGGAACTTTTTTAAAACTTACTCGCCAGACTGCGCGGCGGCCGCCTTGAACATGGCGGCAACCACCGGTTTCGGGGCTCCGCCCCAGTTGTACTGGTCGCC
>OBEQ010458766.1_pt1 | contig 11705 bp, 12 predicted proteins | sample 1670901 | NCBI WGS metagenome assembly OBEQ01 (sample SAMEA104232315, study PRJEB22302) | groundwater metagenome | biome: forest; feature: aquifer; material: groundwater | place: USA | collected 2011-08-07 | depth 5.4 m | reverse complement strand
TAGCAAATCTCATTAATTCAAGTCGTTTCACTCGTGACTTGCTTATCAGCAAGTATTAAACATTTGTGAGATTTGCTAGAATAGTAAATTGCATAATAAAAATTCCATAATTAATGCAATTAACTATAATATTCGAATATTACTCACATTAGCTATATCACTATTCAAGTGAAGCTCTTTCTTTTTTTCTCTTTTTTTAAACTCATTTGTTTGTCAACGTTTACTAAAATAGTCCCAATAGCCATATGTCATCCCTCGAGGATTAATTGATGAGAGATGCAGGTGGATAGATCCTGAAGGGGTTTTAAATTCTATGTCTGAGTGCATACGGCGTCGGCTTTCTTCAATCTGTTCTAAAATCTCTTCTTCACTGATGGGGCATTGTTCAAGACCAAGCAGTTCTTTTACACTCATATTAGATAACACCTTCTGGTCGGTCAAATGAGGTATAGTCGCCGTTGAGGTCTTCTTCTTCATATCCTTTCATGAATGCTTCTTCTTCATAACTTAGTTCGTCTTCTTCGAGAAGTTTTTCGCGTACGTATTTGGCGTAGAAATGGTCTTCGTATGTCGGTTGTTCCATTTCTACTTTATTTATTATGGATTCATTTCTAGTTGTTTTCATATGTCCCACCCCCCGTTTAACATACGAGATAATATCAGAACGTTATATCTTGTATGTATTTAGTTACAAAACATTTAAATATATATACTTTGTCCTAATACTATATAGCTAGTATATACTTATATTTATAATATAATTATGTACATTTAGGAAGTGAGGGGGATGGGTGTGTAATATCAGACTTTGGAGGGGAATATTATGGAATATCGAAAATTAATTTCATTTGGGAAGAATAGTTATGTGGTTTCAGTTCCAAAAACATGGGTGAAGCAGAATAAATTGAAGAAAGGGGATTTGGTTTCATTAGAAGAGAAAGGAAATAATCTTCTGTTATCGATGAGGGATGATAAAGAAATTGAGGAGAAGACAAAAATAATACAAGTAGATGGGAAAAGTATACGGCGGTTGCAGCGGGAGATCATTTCGGCGTATATTAAAGATTATAAATCAATTGTGTTAATGGGTAATGAGATTAAAGATAAAGCGCAGGATATTCAGCATACGATTCAGAATTTAATGGCGTTGGAAGTGATGGAGCAAACGTCAAAGAGAATTCTGGCGAGGGATTTTTTAGATATGAGTACAATTTCTATTTTTAATTTACTGCGAAAAGTGGATGTTATTTTACGAGCAATGATTGAGGATTGCGAGAAGATGTTTGCAGAGGATAATTATGATAGTATTGCCTTGCGGGATAATGATGTTAATCGGCTTGTATTTCTTATTTTTAGGACGGTAGAATTTGGGATGGGCAATGCATCGTTTATGTTAAAGAAACATAATCTGACTTCCCAGCAGCTTCTTCATTTATGGTGGTTTGCATTTAATCTGGAATCAACAGCGGATGAAGTGAAAAGAATTGCGCGATATATGAAACAAGTGAAGTTAGATAAAAAACAACAAGAAGCATTTTTGAAATTATTGGCGGGAGCTAAAGAGAAGTATAGTGGTGTGATGAAAGCGTTTTATACTCATGATGAGGATTTAGCGCATGCGATGTTGGAATCTAAAGAGGAAGTAATTCGGGCGTGTGAGATATTTTATTCCGAAAATAAAAAGGTGGAAAATTTAGGGATGCTTGTGGAACGGTTAAAATCGATTATCAGCGGGGTGCATAATCTGGGAAGGGTGGTGTATCAATCTGATTTTGTACCGCAATAGCATGATTGAGATGTGTTTCATTCGTTACTTGGATTTCACTTGGTAGTAATTACAAGTGAAAAGGTTTATAAATATACTGTCTTTTGAACGACGGATATGGCCGGGGATTTAAAAGTAGAACGTTGGAGTAGTTCTGATTTAGAACAGAGATTAGATTCTTCCAAAGTGCTGTCTCGGTCTTCAACTTCAATGGTGTTGTTGTCTCGAGATAGTTTGAAAAATAGAGAAGTTGTTGTTAAGTCTTATTCCTCTTTAAAATTTGGACAAATTACCTCTGAGAGAGTATATACTTCAGGGACTGTTGGTGTTTTGTCTGGGCCTAGTTACTTTAAACCAGAAAGATCTTATTTTGAGAAAGAGGCGGCTTTGTTAAATGTGTTGTCTCAATCTCGTATTGTGCCACCGATTTATGCGATTGTTCCTGAAAATTTATCTATTGTTATGGGGCATGTGGAGGGGGTTGCGTTTAGCAAAAAATTGTTAGATATTGATAATTTACCTGTTAATGAAACTTTTACTCTTCGTGATAAAGAAGTTAAAAAAAATGCACTGCGAGAACGGTTGCTTGATCATCTAGTTGAGTTTTATAATCAAACTGAGGATTTAAGTGATAAAGCTCGACATGGGTTATCTCGTTATGATCACGGTGGGGGAAAATTAATACGATATATTGTTCCTTCTTGTTCTTATTTGGCGTTACGTTCTTCTGAGGAGGAAGATATACGTATTCGTCATTATCTTTTAAAGTTAGTGTATGGGGGGAGTGAAGAGTTTAAAAATAATCATCCACAATTTTATGGTGTAGCAAATATACCTCCTGAATCGCATAAGCGAAAAGAGATGTGGAATCAAGCAAAAAAAGATGTGAAAGCGTATCTTAATACAAAAGAGATTAATTTTAATGAATTTTCACAGCGGTTTCAACAGTTATACGATGATATTTTATTTAGTGAGAAAGATAGCAAAGGGAATCTACAGTCATTGTCGTTACTTAATAAATTGAATTCTGATAAGTTACTTGTGATACATGGTGATTTTGGCCCTCATAATGTGCTTTATAGTCCGGGTAAATTAGGGACGATTCTTGATTTTAATGAGTGTCGAATTGCGTCACCACAGATTGATATTTCTCTTGCACTTTTTAATTTGTATAGTAATCCAACAGAGAGTCGAGTGCCGCGATTGATTGAGTATTTTTGGAATAATCAGAAAAGTGTACAGCGGGCTTATCCTTCGTTTCCTGATTTTTTGGCAGGGTGTATTGCGACGAGGGTTTTGCAATCTTTACGTATTGCTTCTTGTAATTTTGATTATGATTCAAGTGATGTTGAGCGATTTGTTGTGGGGCACCCTACGTTTCATGGTCTTTTGCAAAAAGAGAGGGATGTGCGATTTAAGTATGATCGGATTATTGAATTAGGTGAGACAATTCCATTTTATACAATTGGGGATGGATTCAAATTACTGGAGGGGGCACATCCACAACGTCGAGAAAAATTAGTGTCATTTTTGGAGATGGCGAGAAAGTTGATTTATACAAGTTATATTATGCCGCCATTAGAAAAATATAGGGGGAAAAAGATTTAATTTTAGCAGTCTTGATCTTTATGGAAAATGATTTATTGATGCGGATTATTTTTCAGGCAGTGTTTGCGGGAGGGGAGTTTTTACGTGGACAGAAAATGTTTTCTCATATTTCAGGCAAGGTTAATGTAGAGGAGTTAGATGTACGAGTAGGGGAAGTTATTAAGTCGGTTCTACAACACTCTTCGTATGAAATATTTAGTGAGGAGGTAGATGATAGTGCATTTCGAGGCAGGCAGGAATATTTTTGGTGGGTTGATCCTATTGATGGAACACGAGGGTTTTTAGCGGGGGAAAAAGATTATGGGCTTTCAGTTGGTCTTATTGCTTCAGGTAATATTCCAGTACTTGGCGTAGTATATCAACCAGCGTATGAAAAATTATTTTATGGTTGTCATGGACAGGGTTCTTACGTAAAAGATTTAATGAGTGGCGGTGGGGAGCGACGTTTAAAAGTTACGGAGCGAGCGAGCGAAGGATTAGTTGGGATTTTAGGGACGCAGTCAACACTACAGATGCAACAGATGTATGAACAGATGAGGATAGCTGAGCATTATGGTCCGATAGGAAGTTTTACAACAAAAGTATTAGCGATTGCCGAGGGACGAGCGGATGTATATTTAAAATCAGGTAATAAGTGTAATGAATGGGATAGTTGTGCGGTTGATGTTATTTTGCGAGAAGCAGGAGGTAGAATGACAGATTTACAAGGCGAAAATTTGAGGTATAATAAAGCAGATCCTAATTTTGCAAAAGGGGTTTTAGCAAGTAATGGTGTGTGTCATGAGTTGATGTTACGAAGGTTAGAGGAATGGATTTGTAAATAGTTAAATTAAAAAGAAAGGTTTTTAAAACAAGGTGTTCCTATCCTCTTTATTAAGTCTGCCGGGGTAGCAAAGCTTGGCCAAATGCGCAGGACTTAAGTTACCATGAAGAAGACACTTCTGTGTATGCAGGAGAAGATATCCTGTCTCTTAGTGGGTTCGAGGGTTCAAATCCCTTCCCCGGCACTTTTTTATTTTCTCTTAATTGTTTTTTTAAAGAAACCTTTTTAAAACCACTTTGTTTTTGTTCTGATATTGCCCCTGTGGCTCAGTGGTGGAGCGCGTCCTTGGTAAGGACGAGGTCGCGAGTTCAATTCTCGCCAGGGGCTTATTTTTTTACTTTATGTTATTATTGATATCTAAAAATCTCTAGAATTGTATTTTTTGGAAGAAAATAGGAGACTAATAATAAAGCTCATTAATAATGGAACATTTGTGAGTTCTACTAGAATAGTAAATCACATGGCATAAAGTTCCTTTATTTTTGTGATTTACTATAAAATTAATCTTTAATCTTGTTTTTCGTATTTGGCTTTACAGGGCAGACAGATGATGGCTTCTCGAGCTTTAACTAATACCCAGACTTGTTTACATTTTCGGCATTTTTGTTTAAATTGGAGTTTTACCATTTTTTTTGTTAATATCTTATAATGAAGTGTAGTTATAAAGGTTTGTTTGTCATTTATCTTATAATTCTAAAAGAGCTTAAAATATAACAAAAGATATTTAACTGTTGTTTTTTTATTGTTCTTGATGATTTCTCAAATTTCAGAACAGTTACGGCAGAAGTTGAAAGTGTTTTTTTTAGCTGATGATATTATATTTAATAATAAAGTTATTCCTATTATGCAAGAGAATTTTAGTGAGATTTGTGCTCCTGCTGAGGGGGATGTGTTGAAAACTGTGGCGTTTGTGGATGGGGGACAAGCTGAGATTCTAAAAGGTGGAAATCTGTGTTTGAGTTTTATTCGGGTATTTGCACAGGTGATGCAAGGTGAGAAAAAAGTGGCGATGTTGTTACAGGAGTTTTATGTGTTGACTACGGCGGTGTATCGAAAAGGAGAAATATGGTATGAAGGGAAAATTTTTCAAGAAAAAGGAGAGAAATTAGTGAATGAAGAAGATTTAGTTGTGTGTTCTACGGATAGTTCGATTCGGACGGGAGCAGAGAGGGCGGCGATTAGCGTGGTGAGTTCGATGGCAAGACGGTTTGCGGAGTTGAAAGTGGCGTCAATAATTGAGGCGGATTATGTGTTATTAGATGGGACTTTAGCGGCGACGTATGTGAATGAGGAGAAGTATTTGGGTTTGCTTGGTGCGAATGCGGGAGCGCTGGCGAAGAGTTGTGCGTTGTTTACAACCTGTGGGAATAGTCCGGTGGTGTTGCTGCAGAAGATTAGTCCAATTCAGGGGTGTTGGAGTTATTTTGTTACGGGGAGGAATTATTTTGTGAAGTTGCATGCGCGAACAAAACATGTGTTTCGGTTTGAGGGGAATGTTGGAATGTTGGGTTTGTTAGTAGAGAATAGTTGCGATGCGTTGTTTTTAGGGTATCCGTATGGGTTGATTGTTGCGGATAAGATGGCGAGGGTTTCGAATGCGGAGCGAGATGGGTTGAAGATGAAGTTGTTGTTACGTGAGGAGAATAGGGAGTTTGCGGATTATTTAAATGCGGTGAATGCGCATGATATTTTGGATAGGTTGGGTTAGTTTATTTTTTTAAAATAATTATCTTATATCTTTAGGCAGTTTATCTTTCCGTATGAGAATTTCTTTGCCGTTATAGGCAAGGTTATGGGATAGGAAAACTATACGAAAATTGCTGTGCATAAATTCAATTGGTTTAAGCCAATGGGTGACATTTAAGATATTTTTTTCGATTTTATCTGCGGTTGTGCGAAATGGTTTTATACTTTTTATTTTAGTGTTATATCCTGCAAATTCATATGCTTTGTTGACTAATTGTGTGCAGAAAAAGTGGGATTTTTCTCCTCTAAAGTAGCTTTTATAGGGTTTGCCAAGCTGAAGTTTGGCATATTCAATCGCATTTTTGATTATCTTGTGTCGGTTTTTTATGTTTCGAGGCAGGCGCAGAATAGCAAACGTATCGTATGTTCTTACGAATTCTTTGAGTGTACTGTATTGTACACCTTGTTTTTTGTTATCAACATTAATTGTGGAATGGATAATGTTTTTTTTTCCAAGATAGAAAGCAGTGTGGGTGAAGGCACCGGGAACGAGTATGTTTCCTGGGCTTTTAAAATCGCCTACCAAAAAAATGTCTCCTTTTCTGGCGAGAATATAAATTTTAAAGATATCTTTTTTACTAAGAAGGTTGCTGCGTTTTTTGTAGGGGATATGCAGAAAAGAGTATATCTTTTCTTTGATTGTTTCAAGAACTGTTTTTGCTTTTATAACAAGTGGCTGTTCGGTTGGAGGAAGGGGGATATTTTTTAAATGTGATGACATGACTATTATGTTTTTTTTGTAGTTTAAATAAGTACTGTTTTCTCTTTTGTTATCTATTGAAACGAAAAGTATTAAAAGAGAGATGTATTACTTTGGGATATGATTGAAGTGTTCTATTATGATGGTGTTGTGAAAAAAGGGGATGTTAAAGAGTTGAGTTCGTTGAAGGAGTTTCCTTTATGGGTTGATGTGACTGGTATAACAAAAAAAGAGGCTGAATTGTTAGGTAAAGAGTTTGATTTACATATCTTAACGCAGGAGGATTTAGTGAGTTCGAATACGAGAGTAAAAGTGGAGGAGTTTCCTAATTATCTTTTTTGTGTATTTTATGGTATTGAAAAAGCGAAAACGGTGAAATTAGTGGATATTGATTTTATTTTAGGGAATACATTTTTGATTACAAATCACACCAAAGAGTTGTCTTCGTTTGCTTCACTGAAAAGTTCTGAAGAGAAGTTAGGACAGTTGTTTTTGAAAGGGCCGGAATTTATTTTTCATCACCTTCTTGATGAGGAAGTGGATTATTATTATCCTATTCTTGAGCGAATTGATGATCAGATGGAGCTTGTGGAAGAGGAGTTGACGAAGCGAATACAGAGGGGGATATTACGAAAAATTTTAGATATGAAGCGGACGTTATCTATGGTTCGGAAGACGGCGTTTGCGCATCGAGAAAAGATTGGTTTTCTTGTGCGAAATGAGTATAAATTTATTTCAAAGAATGCAGTGTTTTATTTTCGGGATGTGTATGATCATGCGATTCGGGTTTCAGATAAAGTGGATAATTCACGTGAATTAGTCTCCAATTCATTTGATTTGTATATGTCAGCGATGTCGAATAATACGAATGAGATTATGAAAGTGTTAAGTGTGTTTGCAACGATTGCGCTGCCACTTACGGTTATTTCGAGTATTTATGGTACGAATTTTGAGGTGTTGCCGGGGGCGCATAATCCAGTGGGGTTTTGGTTGATGATGGGGTCGATGTTGTTATTAAGTGTGGGATTTTTGTATTTCTTTAGAAGAAAAGGTTGGTTTTAGGTCGTAGTTGGTGCTTTGTTTTATTCTGTTTGGGTACTGTTTAGTTCTTCGTTTTTTTGTTCAAAAGTGTTGTTTTCAAAGGAATTATTTTCTGTTGTTTCTGCTGTCTCTTTTTCTATTAGTTCAAGATCTATTTTTGAGGTAGTTGTTTTGTTGTTCCACATATTCCATAAGTAATCGAATTCTTGGAGGTAGAGTTTGGCGATGGTTTTGTCTTTGAGTATGATTATATTTTCATCATTTCTTTCGTTGCCACCTTTGGTTGGGTTGAATGAGCCGGTAATGACGGTTGTGTTGTCAATGATGAAGACTTTATGATGCATGTTATGGGGGTTTTTGTCGATTAAGAGGGGGACACTGTTATTGTGGAGAAGGATGTAGGCGGAGTCTTTGTCGATTTGGGTGCGTTCCATGATGCCGCGAATAGTTATGTTTTGGAGGTTTTTTAATAAGAGGATGTTGGCGATTTCTTTGTTGGTGAATGAGAAGGTCATAAAATAAATTTCTGTTTTTGCTTGTTTGAGTTCGTCGCGTACTTTTTCGGCGCAGTTGTCATCGGGGCAGAAGTAGGTTTTAATTAACGTGTTTCGAATTTTGAGGGAGGGAGTTTTGGTGAGGTTGCCTTTTTTGAAGATGCCATGCCACATTTCTTGGAATTCGTCTTCGTAGTTTTTACTGAGGCGAGGGGAGCTTATGATGAGAAGATTGTTATTGTTTAGATGGGCATCGTTTATTGTGGGGTTCATAGAGCCGGTTGTGGTGATGTGGTTATCGATGATGCAGAATTTGTTGTGCATCAAACCGGAGCGGTCGGCGGTTACAAAAGAGTGATTGAATTTTTTAAGGTAGTCGTTGTCGGTCACTATTTGTACTTCTATTGTTTGTGATTTATTTAAGAGTAGTTGTTGAACGGCGGGTAAGTTAATTTCATATAATGCACAGTGCAAGGTGGATTGGGCGAGATTGAGGGTGTTGAGGAAGGCTTGTTCACAGTTTTCACGCGGGCAGAAGTAGAGGGAGAGGTTGCCGGTATCTTCGATGTAAGAGGGGATTGTGGTTTTGAATGGGGTGGTTGTGGTTGAAGAGGGTGGGGTGGAAGAGGAGGTGGAGGCGCCGGTGAGGGGGGAGGAAGGTGTGGTTGAGGTTTCTGAGAAATTGTTAAAGTACATATAAGATGTGAGAAAGAGGAGGGTGATGATTGAGAGGATGAATTTATTTTTGTGGTTCATGTGGAGTATTGTTATGTTTTTACTTTGTGTATAGAGGGGTTTGATTAACCCTATAAATCTACTTCAAACCCCTCTAAGAAGTACTTTGAGGAACCCCGAAAAGAGGGGTTAATCAAAGTCCTCTATATTTGTAATTTATCTTTTTTCACTAATTTTTCCCAAGAGGTACGGAGAAGATTAATGAGATGATGAAGTATTAGGGCTATACAAAGTCCACCGATAAAAATGTGTAATGATAAAGAGTAGGCGGTGAGGTAGATTACTGATGAGAAGATGATGAAATCGGTTTGATCTAGAAAGAAGATATATTGGCCGCGTTCGAAGTTTAATCTTCTTTTGATGAAACTGTTGATGTATGTGCCGATAATACCTCCAATGCCTAGATAAAATGCTTGAATTGGTCTGTTTTGCAAGATGCCTATCAAGAGTGCGGTAAATGTGAAGAAGAAGAATCCAGCGATATTTCTGCCGTTGCCGATGATTCTTTTTTGGTTTATGGTTTTGTTAAGATCTAAAGGTATGTCGGTGTTAATGAATGTAAAGGCAACATATGTGAGCATGTTAGCTAGCAGAACGGGAAGGTAAAAGTAAAATGATTTACTGAGCAAGTCCAATATATAGACAGTATAGTCCAAATGAGATCACCCATATACGTAAAAACCAAGAGATAAAGTCTTGAGTTTGGTGCAGCGCAAGGCTGATACAGGCTATACCGCTTACAAGCATCATCCAGCGTCCAAATCGTGCCCAGTTGGTTAGAGAAAGCATATATCTTAGGATTGGTTTGATTTTAAATAGATTATGGTGATGTGTTATCTCTTTTCTTATTGAGTAGTTCGATGCCTGTAAATATAGCACCAAGAAAGATACTTAGAAATTCACCGCAAAGTCGTGCCCAAATTATTCCAAGTATTATAGTTTGTGTAGTGAGGCTGTCTTTGAGAAGGTAGGCTAGAGAGAGATCTTTGACACCAAGTCCCAAAGGGAGTTGAGATATTGCACCGGCGGCGTGTGAAAAGAGGAAGCCTTGAATTATTTGTGGAGTAATTGATGTGCCCAAGGCGTAGAATATAAAGCCTAATTGGGTTGCAATTATTATGTAGGAGGTTATTGAAAGTATAAGCATTAGTATTAGAATTTTCCAGTGTTGTTGCAAATGTTTTGTGATGCTGTTTTCATTATTTTTATATTTTGTATATAAGTATGTGATGGTTGCAATAATGATTAAAAGGATTAGAAGCAGGGGTTTTAAAAAAAATATGATTAATAATATAAACCCTATTATGTCTATACTCCTTTGAGTTATTATTATCTTTAGTCTATCTTGTTTTGTAAGATCATTCCAGTATATATATTTAAATCCGTCTGAACCTATTTTCCCGGTAAATGTGGTCAATTCAATAAATGAAGACATGCAGTATGTTTTGAGGAAGTGGTAGTATGGTTTGGACTTAGTGAATGTAGCTGAAACAGATTTGAGTTGAAATGATTTGAGGAGAATTAATATTGCGGCTAATAGAAGAATAAGAAGAGTGATAGATTTAGATTGTATAATAATCGTTAGATCTATAGCTGAGATGTTTTTGATAATGATGGTTGTTAATATTGTTATTAATGTTAGAAATAGGAAGATTCGTATTTTCTGAGAATGTTTTTTTAGTTTTTCTACTATTTTATTTAGCATTTAATATAATTGTCCTTTTGAGTAAAGTTTATATAACTTGTTAGTTGCAGGATGATTTATGGGTTTGAAGAAAGGATGGTTGGTTGCAGCGTTTTTGGCGTTAGTGTTATTATTTATTTCTAAAACTAATTTTTATGTGATGAATGTGATGAAGTTTTTTGTGGATAATTTTGCAACGGGTAGAAGTGATTTTAAAGTGGTGTTGTTTTTGAGTTTCTTAGCGTTAATGTCAGTTGTGTTGTTTATTATAATTAATTTTCCTCATTTTCCAAGTAAACGTGTACGTTCTTATATACATACGGCTCGTTATTTACCTTTACTGTTGTTTTTCTTATTGTTATTTGGCTATTTTCTCGGGATTGGTTCTTATGTGTATTATCTAGAAAAATTTAATTTGGGTTATAATGGCTATTATTGGTCGGTGTATGATGGAAAATTAAGTTCTACTGAATTTCATCATATTCATACTTCTAAAGGGGTGTTAACGCGATTTAGTGAGTTGTTTCAGATGCCTATGCATCAGACGTATGATGAAGGATTGTTTTATAGGCATGTTATTCCAGAGTATTTTATGGATATTTTTCTGGTGTTAATTCTTGCCATATTTTTGTTGATAGTTGTTTGCTTGTTGAGGTTATGTCAAGATTTACAAACGAGTCAATATGCTACTTTTTATATTATTTTATTCTTAATCAGCGGGCTGTCTTCTTTAAAAAATATGGTTGATGGCGGGTTATTTAATGCAGAGGCGTTATTTTGGTTTAGTGTGTTTGCGGTGATGTTATTTTACTTGTATTTGAGAAAATCTTTTGTTTCTATTTCGTTTTTTAAATGGGTTTCTTGTGTGACAGGAGGAGTATATATATTAGTTATGCCAATTTATGTGTTGTTTTGGAAACCATTTAGCTATCTATTAGGAAGATATGTCTTGTTTTTGTCGTTTGTGTTTTGGTTATTTTTCATGAGTAAGTATATTCTTGAAAGAGATGCGATTAAATTTGTGATTTCTTTTTTAGGGTATATTTTACTAGTATTTTTAGTTGCGTTAGCGTTTCCTAACTCGTTTGTTCATTATGTGCTTGATGCGG
>OBEQ012819206.1_pt1 | contig 11706 bp, 10 predicted proteins | sample 1670901 | NCBI WGS metagenome assembly OBEQ01 (sample SAMEA104232315, study PRJEB22302) | groundwater metagenome | biome: forest; feature: aquifer; material: groundwater | place: USA | collected 2011-08-07 | depth 5.4 m | reverse complement strand
TTGTCGGCAGTCTCGGGAATAAAGATGCCGCTCTTCGTTGCTCTGCCGCGCTCGAGCTCCGAGAGCGGCGCGACAACTACTTTGTCTCCTAAAGGAGTGATATTTAACTTCTTCGCCATAATATGGGTAGAAAAGTTAGTGAGTAAAAAGTTTTATTGAAAAAGCTTCTTTAGAGAAGCGATCTATTATACCGAATTGTGACAACGTTCGTAAACTTGACAGACATTTGTATCTATGCCATCATGGTTGCAGAAAGGAGCTGGTCATGATGAACCAACTGGAGAACTTTTCATCTCGGCACACAACCGAGCTCGATCGGAAGCTCGGGTTCGATCACGGTTACGAAGGAAAGCCGGTCAAGTTCCCGGAATGTAGGGCCTACGTTGACGGCCACCGGGATGGTCACCAGGCCAAGACCGATGACTTTCGCGCGCAGAACGATCAAGACTGCGAGTTGATGAGAGGCGAGATGGAGGAGGGATGATATGTCCTTCGCGCATGCGCCCCTCACCGATGACTACGAGGAGGATATGTCCTTCGTGCTTCGTCCCCTCACCGAGTACTACGAGGATGAGGGCTGAGTCCCTAAGTGACCAGCGTGTATCTGCACGCTGGTCCCCGTCGGAAGATGCATGTCTTCCCTGATGAGTCGGAAACGACGAAACGGAAACAATGCGGAACGAACGCGGAAACTACTTCCACATTAGTAATACGATCGTAGTCTTAATGTGGAAGTAGGGTAACGCAATCGTACTCTACGTTTTCAACCCGATCGTAGGCAAAACGTAGAGTTTGAGAAAAAAAGAGAAAAAGAAACTTCGGATGAGTGAAGAAAAAAGGTTTTTCATTCATCCGAGAGTTCTTTCCAAACAAGCGACGATGTTCGACGGCTGGCACCGTTGAACCGAGCTTCACTATTTGCCACAACGAAAGGTGGGATCGTCTTGTTATTCAGTACCATCATCTTTGACTGGGGAGGGGTTTTTTGTTCGCCTGGCAATCCATACTCGCACCCAAGACTTCAGGAGCGAGCCGGGAAATCCGCCAACGAAATTGCTCGTCTCCCAGAAATGAAGGCTTTGAGCGAGCCTTATTACAGAGGGCAGATCACGGCAAAACAATTCTGGAGAGGCGTGCTTTCGCTTCTTGGTATCACTGGAATGAACGAGGAGGAGCTCACGGCGGCTTATCTGGACTCTTATACACTCTCACCGGAGATGCTGGACTGGCCTGTGCGGCTGCGGCAACACTACCGAGTCGGACTACTCTCGAACCTGACCAACGAGATGATGGGACATGTGCTGAAAGAGCACCATCTCAGGGCGCGATTCGATGAACTTGTATTTTCTAACGAAGTTGGTTTGGTAAAGCCAGATCGGGAAATTTACAAGCTCATCATGCAGCGTATGAACACCTGCCCGGAGGAATGCATTTTCGTCGACGACTCTCAAGAAAATATAGCCGCTGCCGAAACGCTGGGTATGAAAGGAATTCACTTTCTGTCCCCAGAGCAATTTGAAGAGGAGTTGGGGAAAGTGATCGCCACTCCCTGAATGCTCTCCCCCATCTTTGATTTGTCATTTCACCGTCCTTGAGAGCGTCGGCGGCATTCGCCCCGGCGCTCTTTCTCTTTTAAATCGCCCGATGTATAAACAGAGGTCGCACCTCCTTCGGGAGGAACGACCTCCCAACCAAACTTTTGCGTTTTTCTGGGAGTGTGCTATCATTACCGCAACGTATGGAGCTTCTCAAGACTGCCTTGCCTTGGATACAAATAGCGCTTGCGGTCATTGTGACGGCACTTGTCCTCTTGCAACAAAGTGATGAAGCATTGGGTTCTGCCTTTGGTGGTGGCATGTCCGAATCGATCTCGCGCACCCGCCGCGGCTCGGAAAAAATTATCTTTATCGCCTGTATCGTCTGCGGTGTCCTCTTTGTCCTTTCCGCCATTGCCGCGCTCCTCCTCGTGCGATAACTTGTGTTCTGTTTTACAGTGTATCCATGATGCGTCGTCTCGTCTTTCGGTCGAATGTTTTGCTGGTACTGCCAGCAAAAATCCCAAACGCTTAATCCTAAACAAACCCCAATAGAAAATAGCCAAATCCAAAACGTGTCGTTTTGTGCTTGGGGCTTCGAATTTGTTTAGAGTTTAGAGCTTAGGATTTAGAATTTCAGACCCTCGATACTTCGAGTCGTTGCACCATGTCTTCTGAAGAGCGCATGCCGTGGCATAAAAAAAGAATAACTATCCCTCTCATCTCTCGCGGACCCGAGATTCCGCCCCTTTCGGCGTGGTACCGTATCGCTCTTTCGATGCCCCGCGAGCGGCTCGCTCTCTTTAGCGCTCTGTGCCTGCTCTTTGTCATCTCGGCAGTCGGTATTTTCAAAACAGTAAATGATCGATTCTTGGTAACCGTTCCGGCCTCCGGCGGATCACTGACAGAGGGAGTTATCGGCGCCCCGCGTTTCGTCAATCCCCTGCTTGCCATCTCGCAGGCAGACCACGACCTTACTGAAATCATTTATGCCGGACTAATGAAGCTCTCCCCTGATGGCACTCTGAAACCCGAGCTGGCAGAGCGTTATGAAATGTCCCCCGACGGTCTCGAGTACACATTTCATCTGCGTCAGGGACTTTTATGGCATGATGGCAAAGCGCTTTCCGCGAATGATGTGGTCTTTACGATCCACCGCGCACAGGACCCAAATCTCAAAAGCCCTAAGCGCCCCAGCTGGGAGGGGGTAACCGTTGAAGCTCTCGACTCCCAAACGGTGCGCTTCCACTTGAGCCAGCCATTCGCGTCCTTCCTTGAAAACGCGACTATGGGCATTCTGCCTGAACATATCTGGGGGAGCATAAGCTCGGAGGTTTTTCCTTTCTCGCTCTGGAACAGCGGTGCGGTGGGGAGCGGCCCCTATCAAGTCGTCAGCGTCGTCAAAGACAAGCTCGGCATTCCCCTCTATTACGAACTTGTACCATTCGATCACTATGCCCTCGGTGTTCCCTTCATCGGCGTGCTACGCATTCGCTTTTATCCCAACGACGACGCCCTGACGAGTGCTCTGCGATCCGGTGAGATAGAGAGTGTCGCCGCTCTTTCCCCGGCTGAACTTTCATCTCTCAAAGAGAGCGCTCCCCGAGTGGTGACTGCGCGACTTCCTCGTATCTTTGCCGTCTTTTGGAATCAAAACCAGGCACCAATTTTCGCCGAGAAGGCGGTGCGGAAAGCTCTCGACCTCTCCGTCTCTCGTTCCTTCATCGTGCGCAATGCCTTGTACGGCTATGCTCATACCGCAACGAGCCCGCTTCCGAGTGATGCGCAGACGGATGAGCAAAGGGGCAACGATGATCCTAGCGGTCGCGAAGCGCAGGCCAAAGCGCAGGCCATAAAACTTCTCGATGGTGCCGGTTGGAAAGCAAACCCGAAGAGTGGCGTGCGATCAAAAAAAGACAAGCAACTTGCTTTTACGCTCGTAACCGCCAATACCCCGGAGCTGAAAGAGGTTGCGACACTGCTCAAAGCCGGGTGGGAGGCGATCGGTGCGCGCGTAACTTTGCGTGTTTTCGAGCTCGGGGACTTGAATCAAAATATTATCCGCCCGCGCAAGTACGAGGCTCTCTTTTTCGGTGAAGTTGTGGGGCGCGAGCCTGATCTTTTTTCTTTCTGGCACTCTTCGCAGAGAAATGATCCGGGACTGAACGTAGCTCTATATACGAATACGAAAACGGATAAATTGCTCGACGAAGCGCGACGGGCAGTCGGGGCAAAGCAACGTGAGCAGCTTTTCGCCGATGTCGTGAGTCAGATCAGTGAAGATGTTCCGGCGGCATTCGTGTATGTACCGGAGTTCCTCTACCTCATTCCCGATCGCGTTCACGGCATCGCGCTTGCCACTATTACGACAGCCGCAGAACGATTTGATACCATCAATACCTGGTACATCGAGACTGAACGCGTATGGAAACCTTTCGCAACATATAATCATTAACTCTCTTACAAATATTTTCACGCAACCCCCCGAAGGGGTTGCACCCCGACCGTGTCGTGATCGTACTCATTTTATGAACAATTTTTCTTCTGCGAATCTTGGCGGACCTACCAACCCAAGACGCCCGTTTCGTCCCAGTTCCGGACGCTTTACCGGTGGAGCTCCTCTGCGACGTCGCATCACACCGGGGCACGCCCCCGCTACGCCCTTCTCCGGCCAACAACCTGCTGGCTTTCCCAAAGTGCACCCCCCGAACTATGGTGCCCGTCACGAGCAAGGCGCTCCGTACCCGCGTGGCGTGCGCACGCGTACTCTTTCCGAAACACAGCGGGAGAGCGGTGCATCCGGGAGTATACAGCGTCATGGTCTTTTAGCGCGTCGTTTTAAGAAGCCATCCGCATCGGCATCGGCCGCCGCCGCGGGTGAAGATATTGTTCGCGTCATACCCTTAGGTGGCGTCGAAGAAGTTGGCAAGAACATGACGGTGGTCGAATATAAAGACGACATCGTTATCGTTGATCTCGGTTTCCAATTCCCCGACGAGGACGAGGCCCCCGGCGTTGACTACATCATCCCCGATATCTCCTATCTCGAGAAACGCAAGAAGAAGATTAGGGCTGTCTTTATCACCCACGGGCATCTCGATCACATCGGCGGCATCCCCTATATGATCGATCGTCTGGGAAATCCGCCCATCTACACCCGCCGGCTCACTGCTGCAATTATCCAAAAGAGGCAGGCCGAGTTCCCTCAACTACCACGACTCAATCTCGAGATTGTTGATGGCGACACATCGGTGCGCGTCGGCAATCTGTCGGTCAAACTGTTCAAGGTGACGCATACGATCCCCGACGCCATGGGCGTTTCGATTGTGACTCCGCAGGGTAACATTGTTTTCACCGGTGACTTTAAAATAGATCACGACGGCAATGGCACACCGCTTCCTTTCGAATTCGGTATTTATGACAAGCTAGGTCTCGATAACAACCTTCTTTTGCTTGCCGACTCGACCAACGCATGGAAACCGGGATTCTCTTTTCCGGAACGTCAAGTGCACGAGAACATCCGCGAGATCATCATGGAGCAAAAAGGCAGGCTATTCATTGCCACGTTTGCCTCCCTGCTCGAGCGCATGATCTATATCATCAACACTGCCGAAGAACTCGGTAAAAAAGTTGTGATCGAAGGACGTTCAATGCGCAACAATGTTGATATCGCTCTCGAACTAAAGCTCCTTAACCCAAAGTCAACGACAATAATTCCGTCAAGTGAGGTGCAAAACTATCCGAAGGACAAGATCATCGTGCTCCCCACCGGTGCTCAAGGCGACGACTACAGTGCCCTCATGCGTCTCTCGCGCGGCGAGGTCAAGAACATGAAGCTTGAGCCGACCGACGTCATCATTCTGTCATCCTCGATCGTGCCGGGCAATGAAAAGCGCGTACAGCGGCTCAAAGACAATCTTTCACGTCACGGCTGTAAAATCTTACATTATTTGGTTTTTGACGTGCATAGTTCCGGACACGGCTATCGAGAGGAGTGCAAATGGACAATCGAGCACCTGAAGCCGAAATACTTCATGCCCGTGCACGGCTATCATCAGTTCTTGCGTGAGCACGCCGAAGTGGCAGAAAAAGCGGGAGTCGCCAAAGATCACATAATCATTCCCGATGACGGTACCGTCGTTGAGTTCACGGACCAGGGCGCGACCATGAAAATCGCCAAAGAAAAAGCCGGCGGTGGCATCGTCATGATCGACGGGTTAGGGAACGGTAATGTGAGCGATGTTGTCATCCGCGATCGCCAACAACTAGCCGAAGACGGCATGTTCGTCGTCATCGCCGTTCTCGATGTCAAAACCGGCAGAGTGCGCCAGTCCCCGGATATAGTCTCGCGTGGTTTCGTGTACCTTAAAGAATCCCAAGAAATGCTCCACGGCGCGCGCTATTTGGTCAAGAAATCAATCGAGGAATCAATCAAGCGCATGCGCCCCATCAATCTAGAATTCGTACGCAATAATCTGCGCGAAGAATTGGGCAAATATCTCCTCCAAAAAACCCAAAAACGCCCCATTATTTTGCCGGTCTTGATTGAGGTGTAGGTTCCAGCGACAGCCTTTTGAAAGTTTCTCACAACGCTAGTCGCCTTCACCCGGACAAAACCCGAGTGTCGAAAGGTTTCCAAATCGACGAATCCGTCCGTCCAGACGAAATATGCCGGACATTGACATGACGAGAGCAGTATGCAAGGATGTCGACAGTAGTGAGACAATCCGTACTCGCTTTCTTTAAGAAGGAGCAATCAAGATGGAGAAACTGAATGGGAGTATCATCGTCGTCATTTCCAAAGACGAGAGTTTCCAGAGTGAGGCAAAATCGGCCCTCGCGGCCGAGAACCTTCTCAATAAGGATGCCTTCGGGGACGGGAGAGAAAACGAGATAGCGCGAGAGATGTACGACCAAGGGGCTCCGGTACGCGGGCTCATTGTGCACGTGACTAGCCCACTTCAGTACAAGCACCCGCCTGTACACGAGGATTGCACGACTCTACTCGTACTCGCAGACGCACTCAAGAGGAGAATTCCCATCGTTCTCATGGTAGACTCTCTGACACCCTTTGAATTTGGCCGGATTGATTATGGTTCAAACGGCATGCTCATTTTCGTAGAGCGCTCCTTCAATCCAATCATTCAACACCGAAACTGGCATGCTGCCATCGAGGAACTCAGGGCACAGGGAGTTCACTACGAATCCCCCACATGGGAGCAGAACCATCCCAAGACATGACCACTCAACGTCTTTCAACCAGCCCGGCGCCTTCGCGCGTCGGGTGGTTCTTTTTTACCCGAGTTCTCGTCTCGCTACCTATGACCTTTATTACTCTTACTCCATGTCGCCACTTTGTAACGGCCGTTACAAAGTGGCGACATGAGAAATCAACCACTCGGAAGTCGAAAGTGTTTGCGTAGTTCTTGATCATCTTCGATCACTTGGACGATCATGTAGACAATTTGTTTCTGTAAGCCGAATTCGGCTTTCAATAGATGAATCAACTCCTCACAAGGATAGGGGGTTACCCAGACGCTTTGTTGTAAAAGGTAAAAATCGAGATTGCGGAGTTCTCTGCGAAAAAGATCTCTATCTCCTCGTCGTACTTCCTTAATGTCAAAGGCTACGACGCGCCAAAGTCCATCCCATGATAGGTCGCCAGCCTTTAATCCGCGCATTGTCATTATCACAAGCTCTCTCCTTCCTTTTGGCGTTAGAGAAAATCGTCGAGTTGCCCCTCTTCCTGTATGTGTGAGGAGGCCAGACTGAACAAGTTTTTGTAACTTTGTCCGAGCGTAATATATGTACTTTCTGTCCAGCTGTTTGTTTTTCACAACAGCAAGAAGATCGAGCACCTTATTCATCAAAGATTCGATGCTTATGTTTGGAGTATTCGCCAACTCGGCAAGAAAAGCGTGACGTGGTGCATGCGACTGCCGACGATCGGGAGATCGGTACCCCAGCGGGCGCATTATAAAAACATACTTCCTCATTACTACTATCGTATCACCATGTCGCCACTTTGTAACGGCCGTTACAAAGTGGCGACATCTCTTTCCCCAACATTCACAAGGTTTGCCCCCAACGAAGCAGTATACTTATCTCATGCAACAGCGGATCATGGCACGGGGACTAAGCCGGCGACGGGCGACGTTTTCGATTTACCTTGTGACGTTCTTCGTAACTCTTCATTACGCGCTTGGTCTTTACATCACCTCCTCGTATCTAACGATCTTCGTACCACAGTGGAGCGTTGGCATTCTCTACACCCTCGGATCGCTTCTTGCCATGCTTCTCTTGGGATATAGTGCTCGGCTTTTGCGTCGCCACGGACTCTATCGCGTCACCGTACGGTCTTTTGCCATACTTCTTGTGGCGACCCTTCTTTTGGCCGCCGCCGAGTGGTTGCACAACAGCCTGCTGGCGCTGATGTCCTTTTTCTTAGTGTATTTGTTCACCAATTTCGAGCGCTTCTTGCTCGACGAGTACATGGAGGAGTACTCGAGCGACAAGAAGACTGGCAGTCTGCGCGGCGTCTTTCTTACCGTCATGAACGTGGCCATCATGCTCGCACCTTTAGCGGCCGGCTTTCTTGTCGACGGCGACGGCTTCCACAAAGTCTTCCTGATCGCGGCTCTTATGATCGCAATCGGCCTCGCGACCGCCATTTTTTCTTTCCGCCGCATGCCCGAGCATCGGCCGACGCCGGCCCCTTTTCTGCCAACGCTCTGCGCCGCAGCCCGGCATCGCAACGTGAGCAACATTATCGCCATCCATTTCCTCTTGCAATTCTTCTATGCCATCATGACCATTTATATGCCAATCTACCTGCATGAAGTGATCGGTTTTGGCTGGCCTGTCATCGGCATTATTTTTGCCATTATGCTTTCGCCTTTTGTGCTCATCGAACTGCCGCTTGGCTGGGTTGCCGATCGGTTGCTCGGCGAACAGGAGCTTCTCGTCTTTGGTTTTAGCGTTCTTGCTCTGGCAACAGCCACCATTCCTTTTCTCGGTTACGCTTCACTCCCGCTTTTTGCAATCGTTCTCTTTCTCACCCGTATCGGTGCCGCCTCGATCGAAATCATGTGCGAAACCTATTTCTTTAAGCAGGTAAACGATCGTCAAGCGGGACTCATTTCATTGTTTCGTAATTGCCAGCCATTCGCCTACGTCATAGCCCCGGCCCTCGCCACTCTTTTCTTGTTGCGATGGGACACACGCGCCCTCTTTTGGGGTCTCGCCCTCCTTATGCTTCTGGGCATCTACCATAGTCTGCGCCTACGGGACACGCGCTGAAAATCGAAACCCCGCCAAAGGCGGGGTTTCTCGTGGGCCGACTGGCCATAATAGTATTTTTATTGTATCAGAACGGGGACGCCGTTTTTGAATTGACGAATGACACTGGCGCGGGTGACTTCGCAATCATCGTCGAATTTCACCTCGCCGCCAATACCCTTGTAACTTCCCATGGTGTGGATGATGTAGTCAGAAACCGCTGTTGGTGTGAGCTCGCTCGCGCCATTTGCCGCCTGTGCAAAGATGTGGATCGCATCGTAGGTATTGACAGCCGCCGCTGACGGGTAGCGGCCGGCAAGCTTAAAGAATTTCTCTTTAAAGGCTTTCGCTTCTGCACTATCGCTTGGATCGGGTTGAATCGGGAGAGCGTAGTCAACATAGTAGACACCCTCGACAAGACTCTTGGTCTTCAGTTGCGGATTACCACCCGTCCACATATCGGTCATGATTTCTTTCCCGTACTTCTGTTCACGCAATTGCTCGAACATCGGTTCGATTGTATTGCCTGCGTTGATAACAACGAGCGCATCGGTCGTCGCTTCAGCCGTTTTGAGTTTGGCAATCTGGGTGCGATAGTCACTACCTGACGCTTGCTGGTAGTCTTCGGCAACGGTAACGGCACCGCCAGCAGCAGTTATTACTTTGGTTACCTCATCTTGCACCGCTTTGCCGTATTCATTGGCGGAGACAAAGAATGCAACATGTGCCTTCGGATGTCGCGAGAGAATGAAGTTAGCAAGGGCTGGTCCGTAGATATTAGCACGGAGCGCAATGCGGCAGGTGAGCGGATTGCCATCAGCATAGCTTGGGATGACGGCACCGGCGACCATGGACCATGTTTTCTGTTGCCGTACTAGGGGCACGACTGCGCCCGTGCCACCGCTGCCCTCGACAGTGAAAAAGTTGATCCCTTTTGTGCGCAGCGCCTCGTAGGCCGAAGGTGCACGCTTAGGATCATACGCATAATCTTCAACGAAAGACTCAAACTTCTTTCCCTTGATACCACCAGCGGCATTGATCTCGTCGCTCGCCATATTGAGGCCATACACCTCCTCTTCGCCGAGTGCGGCAAGCGGCCCAGTCGTAAAGGTAATGACACCAAGTTTTACTGAGTCCGAATCGCTTGTCTTTCGCGTCGCACGAACAACGCCGACAGCGATCAAGATAATGACGATCAGTCCGACAATCCATTTTGCGCTAGTGCTCATAGAGAGGAAGTGAAGGATAAATGTAGAGACCCATTATCGCCCCCCCCCCCGAGATTGTCAACAACATGTATGTGGCCTTATGCACAACAACAACGCTGGAAACTGCTCACAACCACGAGTGACATTTGGCTCTACACAAGACTCCCTTCTCTCGTCGGCCACAGAAGGGAGTCTTGTGTAGGCCTAGCCTCAACCGATACTCAGTCTTGTGAGTAGATACTTCGGACAGTCTGGACATAACTGGCTAACCCAAGTGCCGTTCTTAAAACATGGCTCTAATCAAGGCTATTTTAGGATATTATTACACGATCTTTCAATCCACATGACAAGTTTTGGGTGGAGATGCTATCATTGTCGGCGATTGTTCTTCGAGTCTGGCCTCAGGCGTTGACTGGCATTTTGCCCGTGAGAGTTCAACGGCTCGGGCCATGGTGGAAGGGCGGATGTCTTCAAAAGTGTCCGCCGCGGATTCTCGGATCCTGCCGGTTATCTGACCAGAGATGTATCGGCAGGCATTGGGCACGAATGTCGTGTAACTCGCGCAGTGATAAGGCGGATTACATGATGTACGGGATCGTGCTTGATGAATGTACCCCCTAGGCTCCCGTATGAGTGAGCCGAGGCGGGGAATGTGATTGATTGTCGTGGGCCGGCGGGGCGCAACCAGCGCCCCGCCGGACGAAGGAACCCGTCCTTCGTAAAACCCCACAGGCGCGTATTGTCGAGTTGACGCGCATGTGCGACCGGAGCCGCAGTGTCGGCCCCGTTAACAAGTTCAAAAATCTTCTAGGGGAGAGGTGGAACCAGTAAAAACTCGTCTACTGCAACCCTCTCTCTAAAACTTGCGCCGGCTCCTTCGGGAGACCGGCGCCTCTATTTTTAGTTCCTAAATATTCTTATATTCTCAAGAATATTAGAATGTTTTATTTTCAATTTTCATACAAAATTTGATCGGAGTTTGCAGTACTGACATTCTTTGTCGTTGCAACGTTTGTTCAAAAAAGAGAGGGTGAGGATTTCTTGTGCTACTCTTTGCACCGTTGTTTCAAGCTCCACGACTTCTTCGTGAGTGATCGTAAACTCTTCGCGGTGGTAGCGACCCTTGTCATCGGGCACGACGAAATCGATGACACCGGTTTCCATGCGCCAACGACCACCACTTGCAGAGGTCGCACCTCCCTCGGGAGGAACGACCTCTGCCCCACGACGGTCGAGCAAGAGTTTGTAGAAGACGAGCTGGCGCTTGTAATCGCCACTTCCCTCTTCTTTAGTCTTGCCTTCGATGAAATTGCGCGTCTTTGGTTTACCGGTTTTGTAGTCAACGACGCGTACACGGTCGACATCAAGGTTCAACCTTTCGGAAGGTTGAACCTTGATGTCCAGCTCAAGTTTGTCGAGTTTACCAGTCAATCGTAGATCAATATCTCCGACCGGAAAAAGCACCTCGACAGGAAATTCGTTTTTGACGACTCGGTGCCACGAACCCTTGTACGCATCGTAGTAACCACAAAGGGCTACCGTGCCCTCTTCCCTTGCCTTATTCAATTCCTTATCGGTAAAGGACTCGCGTTCGAGATCGTGTCCAAGACGCGCGAGGAGCTGTTCGCGTGTCCAATCCTCATTTTGCGCATAGGCATCGAAGAAACCTTTCAAACTGCGGTGCA
>OBEQ012943668.1_pt1 | contig 11707 bp, 8 predicted proteins | sample 1670901 | NCBI WGS metagenome assembly OBEQ01 (sample SAMEA104232315, study PRJEB22302) | groundwater metagenome | biome: forest; feature: aquifer; material: groundwater | place: USA | collected 2011-08-07 | depth 5.4 m | reverse complement strand
TACGCTTCCGCACTCTCAACCGGCCTCATCCTCAACACCACCGGCTCTCCATTTGCTACCTATGCAGGTACCTCTCCTTGCTCGGCAGGCCAGGCCATCACCTCACTCAATGCCTCCGGGGTAGGGAGTTGTACGGCGTTTGACCAATTCGCCTATGACTTCACGCCCAGCACCAACTTCGCGGTCAACTTCAACGCCACTACTACTCCGGTGTGGTTCAAGAATCCTGTCTCTGGTTCTGTCTCCCTGGCTGCTTCCTCCACCTCGTGGTTTGACCAGATCAATGTGGGTTCTACTACCGCTTCCTCACTGATGGCTACCTCCACCTTCTATGGCAACCTCTCGGTACGTAACAACGCTTCGACCACTAACCTGTTTGTATCCAACTTCTCCTACCTTGCCAGTGCAGTGGGCATAGCCAGCAGTTCTCCCTGGGGTCTCCTCTCGGTTAACCCCAATGGATTGACTGGTCCTTCCTTCGTCATCGGCTCCTCCACCAAGACCGACCTTGTTCTCACCCAGGGTGGCTACCTTGGTCTTGGTACCACCACCCCTATGGCCAACTTCTCCCTCTTCATTGCTTCATCCTCACTCATCAACAACAACCTACTCGCCTTTGCTATCTCTTCCTCCACCCGGGACGTCTCAACCACCACCCTGTTTGCTATCGGCAACACGGGCTCCACCACCATCGGTAACTTTGGTACCTGCTCTGGCTCCAATGCGCTCAACACTACCAGTGGCACTATCACCTGCGGCGCTGTCACGGGCTTTGCCGCTTTCTCCTTTACTCCTTCCACAAACTTCGCCGTCAACTTCAACGCCACTACTACTCCGGTGTGGTTCAAGAATCCTGTCTCTGGTTCTGTCTCCCTGGCTGCTTCCTCCACCTCGTGGTTTGACCAGGTGAACATTGGCAGTAGTACCTTGAGTACCTTGGCAACGTCGACCTTCTACGGACACCTCTCGGTTGCAGGGAACGCTTCCACCACCAACCTCTTTGTCTCCTCGGCAGGAGGTACCCCAGGCTGCGCTACGTTTGATGCCGTCGGCAGGATATCCAACACCAACACCGCGTGTGGTTCGGGAGCAGGTAGTGCCTTCCCCTTCACCCAAAACACAAACTTTGGTGCGCAAAATGTCAGTGCCACCTCAACGGCACTCTGGCTCCGCGGTGGCCCTATCAGTTTGATGGCCTCCTCCACCTCCTGGTTTGACCAGATCAATGTCGGGAGTACGACACTTACGTCACTCGTAGCAACCTCCACGTTCTGGGGCAACGTGAGCGTGCAAAACAACGCTTCGACCACTAACCTTGTGATTTCCAGCACGATAAACTGCTCCGGCTCAAATGCGCTCATTACAAACGCGGCAGGCACTGTAGGCTGTGGCGGGATTACCGCAAGCTCGGGAGTATTTCCCTTTATTCAGGCGACAAACTTTGGAGTAAATGCTAACTCCACCACAACACAGATGTGGTTTAAAAATCCCACCTCGGGTAGCGTTGCTCTCTCCGCTTCCTCCACCTCGTGGTTTGACCAAATCAATGTAGGCAGCACCACCGCCTCGCAAATGGCAACATCAAGTTTTTACGGACACCTCTCGGTTGCAGGAAACGCTTCCACCACCAACCTCTTTGTCTCCTAGGCAGGAGGCACTCCCGGCTGCGCTACGTTTGATGCCGTCGGCAGGATATCCAACACCAACACAGCCTGCGGTGGCTCGGGCAGTGCGTTCCCTTGGACACCAACTACCTCATTCGGCACCAACGCCAACTCAACCTCAACCTTGCTTCTCTTAACCAATGGTCTCTCTGCTTCTTCTACAGTCACTTTTGGTAATGCAAATGGCTCTGTCTTCTCCTTTAACTCCACAACCGGCAACCTGGGGTTAGGCACCTCCACCCCATACGCACAGTTTGCTATCCTGGCTACCTCGACCACTGGCGTAGGGAGTCCGATGACACTCTTTGCTATCGCTTCCACCACGGCAGGTACCGCCACCACTACGCTCTTCTCGGTGATAAACAATGGGAAGGTTGGTATCGGCACTTCCTCGCCATTTGCAAAACTCTCTATCATTACCAACAACGCTGCCGACGAGTTTAAACCCGCGTTTGTCATAGCAACCTCGTCGGTGTGGACTGCCGGGCAATACCCGTTGTTGTTTGTGAGCGCAACCACAACCGGCGGGCTTAACTACGAGCGCATCGGCATTGGCACCACTACGGTGTGGGGTACCGGCGGCTTGCGCGACCAGCTGACCGTCGACGGCCGCGTCTACAGCACCTGGCGATACCTTTCGTGCGATATTATGACCGGCTCGCAAATAAACACCCTTGCATACACTGCCGACCCCGCAACGATCCAGTTCCAGGGTCTCTGCGGCCAGTTTGTCTACGACTTTAACGTCTCCGGCCAAGCTATGCCGTTTGCCAACAACACCTATTCCTACATTCGTCTCACTGCAAACTCAGGTACTGCTGGTACGGCAACGACAAACGGCGCGATGATCCGCACCGCAAGCCCGATAACGACTCCGGGGGAAAACCCAGTGTTCGAAGCGTGGGTCCAAGCGAGCACCTCGCCGGCGGCAACGACAACCCCGATGTATCAAGTTGGTTTTACCTCAAACGTATACGGTACAAACCCAAACACACTCCCTGCCGAAGCCGCGTACTTTATCGCCACCTCAACCGCCGGCGGGAGCTCGGTTGCCCAGGGTACCGGCCAGACATGGAAGGCCGTCATCCGCCACCTAAACTTGGAGACGATGGTTGACACCGGCATCTCAACCTCGACCACCGGGGTGACAGGAACCTCAACGCTTATTAGATTCCAAAAATTGCGTGTTGAGTTGAGTTCCAGCAGCGCAAACTTCTTGATTAACGGTACGGTGGTTGCGGTGATGACCGGCGCCAACCTCCCCCAGGGTCCGCTCTCACCGCAAATATTGGTAAACATATTTTCCCAGCCGGCCGGAGGCAACTTTGCCTGGCAGCCGCGCATAAACGTCTCGCTTATGCGGGTATGGGTCGACGACCCACCCGGTGGCGAGAGTTCCTACTCCGGTAGTAATACTCAAGCGCCACCAACTCCGTACGACCGAGTGTCCGGTGCCGATATATCTCAGGCAGACCTGGTCCACGACCCGGGTAGTTATATAGCGGGTATGCTCGTGTCAAACGCAACTTCCACGCTCGTCGGTAGTACAACGCCCATGGTGCGCCGTTCTGTCGGCAGGTACGACAGCAATATCTTTGGGGTGGTCTCAACATCGCCATATGCGCTGCTTGGCCAAGAGAGCGTCGACACGATACGGGTAGCAACACTTGGCCGTGTGCCGGTTATTGTGTCGCTCGAAAATGGGCCTATCGCCCAGGGCGACCGTATCGCCGCCTCGGCGGTCGAAGGTGTGGGGATGAAGGCTCTACGCTCGGGCTCTGTTGTCGGTGTTGCAATAGACAGTTTTGCGACGTCGACCCCGGCATCGGTAACCTCTTGCGACGCGGCGCTCGCAAGCCAACTGCAAAGTCTCGGTGTCGCTGTGCCAGAGGGCACCTGCCTCGCCACGGTGCTTGTGGCGCTGGCACCCGGCAGCGACACCAGCATCGGCAGTATTTTCCAAGATGTGACAAATTCTATCGCCACTATGGCAGACGCACTGGCGGAGCTTGCCAATAGCGCGTTTGAGAAGGGCGCACAACTCACCAAGTTTGTGGTTGGACAAATAGTTGCCAAAGTGGCGGTTATCGGTGAGATATTTACCAACCGCCTGCATACCAAGGAGTTGTGTGTCGCTGATGATGCCGGTGGCGAGACCTGTATCACTAAAGAAAAACTCGATGCGCTTTTGTCGGGTGCCGCTGCAAGTGGTAGTTCTTCAACTCCGTCATCTGGCGGGTCAGGGTCTTCGAATAGCTCATCGGGAAGCGGCCCGACACCCGACACCACTCCACCTGTGATTACCATACTCGGCAACAACCCAGCGACTATAGACGTGGGTGTTGTCTACAGCGACTTGGGCGCGACGGTCTCGGACAATGTGGACCAAAATCTTGGATACACTACATTTGTCGACGGGGTGCTCGCGGCGGATATCACACTCGACACCTCCACCCCCGCGACGCACGCTATAGACTACGTAGCGACGGACACTGCGGGTAACACCGCAACCTCGACACGCAGCGTTGTTGTACAGTAACTAGCGATTTACCCCGAGGTTCGACCTCGGGTGAGTCAGTCGAGCATTTGGTAGGTAAGTTTAGATAGATCGTGGATCACCGAGAGCAGGTCGTCAAAGTTTTTGCCTTCGGTCATAATGCAAATCGTATAAGGATTTACGCCCTTCCCGTATACAATGCCGCAGTCGTGTAGCTCGCGCGTTCGCACACTGCCGTCTTGGTTGTCGACCTCCCGCTCGCCAAACTTGTCTGCTACCGTAGCCGAGGCGGGGAGGGGTTCCGCGATACCTTTAAATACCGACTTGCTCATTAAGGCAAGGGCTTTTTGTGAGTTGTCTCGGTTGATGTACGAGGCGTTGTAGAGGATGCGGAAGATGTTTGCGTAGCTTTTTACGGTTATAAAATCAATAGTGCCGGTTGCTTGGGGTATTTTAATCCCAAGGTCTATGAGTGTGTTGTTAAAGAGTGTCGGGTCCAGATGCGACAAGAGAGATACGGCCGCGTTATTGTCGGAGTTGACAACCATATCTTCGAGCAATTGTTCAACCGTATATGATTGGCCGACTACCAAGGTTGCCGCCGGTTTGAAATTTTGGTTAGTATCATCAAAATTTTCTGTCGCAGTGTATGGGAGCTCTGTGGTAAGGAGTGCCGGCTCTATCTCGCTCAATTTGTAATATGCAATCATAAGGGGGAGTTTGAGGAGCGATGCTGGTGCGTAGGTTGCCCGCTCATTACTCGCGGCCCACTGCTTACTCTCGAGGTCGCGCACCCACACCGAGATACGCGTTGCGCGCCCTTCCTTTATATATTGAGCAGTCGCCGTTTCAAACGATTGGTCGAGCGCGCGCAAACGCGCGGCATTGTCGCTGTAGTCGCAGTCGAGCGATGGGCTGGTAAGAGGGTACTGGTGTGAGCAATTGTTTTGTAACGAAATTGTTCCTTCAGCGGATAAGAGGACCGCTACACCAACACCGAGCAGCACTCCCACCGCACACGCGCTGCTGGCACCCCAATATGTTTTAACAAACGACATAGTATGCGCTACAGTATACTGCATATATGCAAGAGTCTGCAGGAGGGGTTGTGTTGGAGTCGGGCGGGAAAATGTTGTTGGTGCAGCAGCATGGCAACTCGTGGTCTCTGCCCAAAGGCAGGGTGGAGGAAGGAGAGAGTCCCTTGCAAGCGGCCAAGCGCGAAATTTTTGAAGAGACGGGTATTAGTAATTTGGAATATATAAAAGAGTTGGGCTCCTACGAACGTTATTCGATAGGGAAGGATGGGGTAAGCGAGAAGGTGGAAGAGGGTCTGCGCAAGCGAACGGTATTTCTTTTTAAAACCACGCAATCAAATTTTCAAACGCAGGACCCCGATGGGGAGATTACCGCAGTGCGCTGGGTAGAGCTGGGCGAGGCTCTCGCACTCCTCACGCATCCAAAGGATGTTGAGTTTTTAGAGAGTGTTCGAGATAGAATAAAAGTATGATATGACTCCTGTTGATGCTCTTGCGCTTGCCCCGGCGGCGTTTTTGGCCGGAGTGTTGATGTTTCTGGCCCCCTGCACCTTGCCGATTGTGCCGGGGTACTTGGCGTTTATCGCCGGCGCCGGCGCCCCGCGCCGGCGCATAGTGCTCAACGCGCTCGCGTTTGTAGTTGGTTTTTCGATTGTTTTTGTAGTACTCGGCACGTTCGCCTCTTTTGTTGGGACGGCACTCGGGCCCTGGCGCGTAGCGCTTGGCCGTGCCGCAGGTATTATCATAGTTATCTTTGGCCTCACAATGCTCGGGGTAGTGCACATCCCCGCGCTCTCGCGGGAAAGGCGCTTCCACCTCCCACATTTCCTTGCGCTCGGCCGGCCCGAGAGTTCTGTGTTGATAGGGGTTCTCTTTGCGCTTGGATGGAGCCCCTGCATCGGGCCGATACTTGGCACGGTGCTTTTGTTTGCGTCGACCCAAGCCACCGCACTGCAAGGTGCGCTCTTATTGGGTATTTTTTCTCTCGGTCTTGGGCTTCCATTTATTGCAACAGCACTCCTGCTTGAGCAGGCAAGTTCGCTTTTTGCGCGCCAGTCACGCTTGACACAAATACTTTCTCTCGTCGGGGGTGTGGTGCTGGTATTGCTTGGCTTGTTGATGCTTGCCGGGCAGATGGCACTTCTGGTGTCGTGGGGGTATGGATTTTTTGATTTTTTGGGCTACAATAAGCTTCTAGACTATTTATGATAAAAGCACTTGTACAAATAGTAGCCGTTTCCGGTGTACTCTTTTTTGTCCCCCAATTTGTAACGGGTATCACAGTTGCTGGGTTTGTCCCCGCGCTTGAGGCGGGAGTTATACTTTTTATAGTAGTGCGGGTACTCGGCTCTCTTTTTTAATATGGCCTTTGTCGACGAGTTGACCATAGCCGCGCGCGCGGGCCGCGGGGGCGACGGAGTTGTCCGTTGGCTGCACGAAAAAGGTAAAGAATTTTCGGGCCCTGTTGGCGGCAACGGCGGCCAAGGTGGAAGTATCTATATCCGAGGTGTCCGCGACCTCAACCTCCTTGCCCGGTATCGCGGCGAAAAGAGGTTCGAAGCGCAGGATGGGGATGACGGTGGAAACCGGAACAAAGAAGGTCGCAGTGCCGATGACTTGAGTATCGACTTGCCAGTCGGTTCGGTTATCCGCAACCAAAATACCGGGGAGGAGTTTGAGCTTCTCCGCGAAGACCAAAAAATATTGATTTTAAAAGGCGGCCGCGGCGGCGCCGGCAATGCGGTGTTTAAATCATCGGTCAACCGGAGCCCTACGCAAAGCACGCAGGGCGGCCGCGGGGAGGAGGCAACACTGCACATAGAGCTCCGACTTATCGCCGACGCGGGCCTTGTCGGTTTGCCCAACGCCGGCAAATCCTCGCTGCTCAACGCGCTCACGGGAGCAAAGGCCACGGTTGCTTCGTACGCATTTACGACACTCGACCCGAATCTCGGGGTCCTGTATGGCGCTGTTTTGGCCGACATCCCCGGCCTGATCGAAGGGGCATCCGCCGGTAAGGGGCTTGGTGTTAAGTTCCTGCGACATATCTCGCGCACCCGTTTGCTCCTACACTGTGTGTCTCTGGAGTCCGAGGCACCTTTGCAAGACTATCGCACGATACGCAAAGAAATAGAGAGTTTTGAGAACGGCGTCTTAGCGGACAAGCCAGAGATGCTCATTCTTACCAAATCGGATACCCGAGATACGCTGTATATAAAGGAGATTGTAACCCTCTTCAAAAAAGAGGGTTTGGAAGCATCTGTTGTCTCGATCCTCGACGAGGAGTCGCTCAGAGCATTGAGCGATAGGGTTTTTGCCACTTTGGGTTAGTATATAGAATATGGAGGGATACCGGCCAACGATTGGGCTTGAGATACACGCCGAGCTCAAAACGCAGACAAAGATGTTTTGTGCTTGCGCAAACGACCCGGATGAAAAAAGGCCAAACACCAACATCTGCCCGGTTTGTATGGCCCACCCGGGCTCCTTGCCGGTAGTCAACCGCGAGGCGGTCCGCAAAGTGCTTTTGGTCGGCACGGCTTTGTCGGGCGAACTCGCCGACTTTACCGAGTTTGACCGTAAAAATTATTTTTACCCTGACATCCCAAAGGGCTACCAGATAAGCCAATACGCGTACCCCTTGGTGCGCGGGGGTGTGCTTAACGGCGTTGCGATAACTCGCGTACATTTGGGAGAAGACACGGCGCGCTCGCAACATATCGGCGAGAACAGTTTGGTTGATTTTAACCGCGCCGGTGTGCCGCTTATGGAGTTGGTAACCGAGCCGGTCATCCACAGTGCCGGGGAGGCCGGCGCGTTTGCACGAGAGCTGCAGCTCTTGTTGCGCGCCCTTGGGGCCGGAGAGGCACATATGGAAAAGGGAGAAATGCGGGTCGAGGCCAATATCTCGGTCTCCAAGGAATCGTCTTTAGGAACAAAGGTAGAGGTAAAAAATCTCAACTCGTTTAAGAGTGCAGAGCGTGCTATTGCGCACGAAATAGAACGTCAGATTGCCCTGCTCGAGCAGGGTGGGCAAGTGGTGCAAGAAACTCGCGGTTGGGACGAGGTAAAACAAACAACCTTCTCCCAGCGCAAAAAAGAGTCGTCTCACGACTACCGCTATTTCCCCGACCCAGACTTGCCAAAACTTATGATTTCGGAGATCTCAGAGTTCTCCGGCGAGATTTTAAAGGCAGCACTGCCGATGCTCCCGTGGGAGCGTCGAGCGCAGTACTTGGCGCAGGGTCTGCAAGAAGATGACGCGGATATGTTTGTTCGGGACAGACTGCTCGGTGATTTTTTTGATACAGCAGTACAAAACGTGCCACCGAAGGCGGCAGTGGTTGCAGCCAACTACATCGGCAGTGATATTGCGGGCAGGCGAGAGGGGGGTGAAGTGCCAGACGTATGGCTTAGAGACAAAGACAACGCACAGCATTTTGCCGAACTTATACTATTGATACAAAATGGAATGCTTTCTTCCCGCGGTGCAAAAGATACACTCGTGCGGATGCTTACTTCCGAGGACTCTCCTGAAGCTATTGCAAAGGAGCACGGTCTGATACAAAAAAACGACACCAAGGCTCTCGTTCCTGTGGCTGCAAAAATAATACAAGCGCATCCACAGGTTGTGGCCGACTATAAAGCGGGTAAAGAAGCCGCCCTGCAGTTTTTGGTAGGGCAGGGTATAAAGGAAACAAAGGGTGCGGCAAACCCGACAATCCTTCGGGAAGAGTTTATCAAGGCTCTCAAGTAAACACTGGCGACACTTTTACACAGCTTCCCGATGCCCGGCGAGCTTTTGCTATGTATACTGGTTGTATGGATGAGCTAGAAATCTCGGGCAAGCGATACCTCTCGTCCAGGCGGGCGGCAAAACAGTACCGGTACCACTCCGACTATATAGGGCAGCTTATCCGCGGGGGTAAAGTAGAGGGGACCAAAGTAGGCCGAGCATGGTACGTCGAAGTAAAGTCACTAGCCGATTATTTGGGTCAAGAAGAAGTTGTCTCACCGCCAGTATCTGTTGGAGCTGCGACTCCCCCGGGGGTGGTGTACATAGGGAGACCTCCTGTAGAAGAAAAAAAAATACAACCCATACTAAAAAAAGAAACGGATGCGGAGGTAAGCAAAAGAGTAGGACTCACCTATATTCCAGATAATGAACCTCTTTTTCCCGAGATACGCAACAATACAAATTTAGAAAAAATAGCCGAAGTGCTCCCGGTACGTAAAGAGGAGCACCATGCCACAGGTATTGAGAAGGTTGCCAAAGGAGGGAAGACCGGCACCCTTGTTTTTTTGGCGTTAGGTACTGCGGTGGTAGTGCTCGCGTGTATAGCCGCGCTAGGCTCTCTATTTGTATCGGTAACTCTTACCGTAGAGCAGGGAAAGCCCGCCAGCGTAATATATTCTACCCAGTAGGATATTTAGGCTCATTTTGTAGATATGTCAAATTTCCCCAAAAGGGAAAATTTTTATGTCTAGAAAGATATTCCCGGTACAGTGCAAATGTAGGTGGTGTTTATTTCATTTTTATCGTGTAACCGATAGATGACTTCAAATAAGAGTTTTTTAGTCATCTTGGATAGACGATATTTCTAAATAAAAAATTCGATTTAAAAACAAACATACCCCTTTTGCTTAGTTTATAACGGAGGCACCCGTTACAGCCATTTATAAGGCCATTTTGTCAGAATAAAAAAACTGATTCCCGGTATCCTATCCACACATTAATTTTATTTTTTCTATATATAGAGAGTTTTTCTCGTAGTATTAAACAAGTGCCACCCGAACTAACTGTGTAAACAAAAGATTTATCGGAGCAAATGACACCGCCAAAAAAAATACTCTCTCCAACTGGCAACGCAATGCTTTCTGCCCGGAAAGTAGCGAAGCGACTTTTGTGTACTCCCGACTATGTTGGCAAGCTCTGCCGCGAAGGAAAACTAACCGGGACTCGTGTCAACAACATTTGGTTTGTTGATAAAAACTCTATTGCTAACTTTGAGCGCAGCCGCAAAGCGGCACGCGCCGCCCGCTCCCAAGAGTTGTCGCAGCAACGCAAGATCGAAAATAAAACGGGGCAACAACTTCACCGCGAAGCCTTACTCTCAACTCGGGAAGTTGCCCGCCGCCTGGAGTGCGCGCCAGATTATGTTGGCAAGCTCTGCCGCGAGCGAAAACTTGATGGAGTGAGGATACAAAATGCCTGGTTTGTAGACGAGCCCTCGATTGTTCGGTTTGAAGAAGGACGTGCCACAGCACGAGTTGCCCGCGCACAGGAACTTTCCGACCAGCGCCGCTTTGAAAACAGTACCTACCAAAAACTCAATCGCAAAACACTACGCTCCCGTTTTTTTGGGAACGGTGTACTGGTTGCAGTAAGTGCCGCGGTGTTGGTGAGTGCCGTGGCGCTCGCCGGTGGTGCCGCGCTCTCGAGCCGGGGCGTGGTGTTGCGCGGCGGCGGGCCGACACTCGCGGCTTCCTTGGCGCAACTCCAGTCGCCTTTTTTTGGAACGTATCCCACCGCAGTTAAAGTGCCACCCCCGCCGGGCGGCGCTTTTGCCTCGGACCTCTTTTCCAAACTGGTTGGCTTTTTCTCAACACAAAAAAAACCGGTGTATACGGAAGTTACTCCACCCTCCACCCCAGTGCAACCGCAGGTCGCAGAGAGTACGCCTACCAAGGCCGCGGTGGTAGTGGCTGCTCCGGCGCGACAGACTCCGGGAGTTGTGCAGTACAACACCTACCCTGTGGTTGAGCGCACCATAGAGCGCACGACCGTGGTGAGCGGTATCACCGGAGACCTCCTTGTCACAAAGCTAAGCGAGCTTAAAAACGCCCTGCAGTTACAAATCTCCCAACTACAAAACCCCGGCAATGGCAGCGTGCTTAACAACTTTGATATTGCCCAACACACCAGCTCCCCCACACTAACCGACGCCACTATACCCGACGATATAACGGCAAGCAGATACTTGCCGCTTGCGGGAGGCACGCTCACCGGCGCGCTGGTGAGCACCGCTTCGGCAACCTCGACTCTCTCAAACGGAATAGACATCCTCGGCGGCTGTTTTAGCCTTAATGGCGTGTGTATGACCGGCGGCGGCGCGGGCACTCCGGGCGGCGCCACCACCCAGGTGCAGTACAACGACGGAGGGAGTTTTGCCGGTAACGCGAACTTTACCTTTAACAAAACAACAAACCAGCTCGGTATTGCAAATCTGCTCGCGACTAACGCGACAACAACAAACTCGACCTCGACCAACGCCTACATAACCTCGCTCACGGCAGTGCAAGCCTCCACCACCCAGATCAGCGCCGCCCAGGGATTTTTTAACAGCATCTTTGCAACCTCAACCAGTGCCACCTCGACCTTTGCCGCGGCTATCACCGTTGGAGCCGGACAAGGCACCTCCACCTTTGCCGGCGGGCTCTCGGTCGACGGAATCCTCAACATCAAATCAACCACTGCCACTTCCACCTTTGCCAACGGTATCAATGCGGTA
>OBEQ011747304.1_pt1 | contig 11707 bp, 6 predicted proteins | sample 1670901 | NCBI WGS metagenome assembly OBEQ01 (sample SAMEA104232315, study PRJEB22302) | groundwater metagenome | biome: forest; feature: aquifer; material: groundwater | place: USA | collected 2011-08-07 | depth 5.4 m | reverse complement strand
CCCGAGGGCGGCTCGGGCGCGCTCTTGAGCGTGAGCGGGCCGGCCCGGCCCGCCACGGCCAGGCCCACGTCGGCCACCACCAGCGCCACCTGCGCCAGGCCCGCGGCGTTGATGAGCGACGCGTCGTCCGACGGCTTGTGGTAGTCGGCGTGCGCACCGCTGAAGAAGTGCAGCACGGGCACGCGCGCGGCGTAGAACGGCGTGTGATCCGACGGGCCGTAGCCGCTGCCGTTGACGGTGCAGCCGACCTTGCGACCCTTGCACGCGCCCGACACCAGCTCGCTCCATTCGGCCGCCGACTCGCCGCCCAGCACGGTCAACCGGTTCTGCCTCAGCCTTCCGACCATGTCCATGTTGAGCATGGCGACCACGTCGGCGATGGCCAGCCCGGCGGGCGGATGGCTGACGAAGTGCGCCGAGCCGAGCGCGCCCAGCTCCTCGCCCGAGAAGGCGACCAGCCAGACGTCGCGCTTGAGCTCGGCGCGGCGCGCCACCAGCTGGCGCCCGACCTCGAGCAGCGCGGCCACGCCCGAGGCGTTGTCGTCGGCGCCGTTGTGCACCGCGACCACGTCGGGCGCGAGCGAGCCGGTCTGGCCCATGCCCAGGTGATCGTAATGCGCGCCGATGATGACCACGCCGGGCAGCTTGCCCGCCGCAGGTGCCTCGATGCGTCCGACCACGTTGTAGGCCGGCTTCTTGGTCACGCTCAGCCCCACGCGCACGGTGGCCTTGTGCTTGCCCGTGAACAGCGGCGCGCCGGCGACGCGCGTGATCACCACGACCGGGATGCCTGCGTCGCCCTGGCTGTCGATGCCCAGCTTGGGCAGCGGCGCGTCCTCGGCGGGCGCGATGGGTGCGCCCGCGGCCTTGCCGACCACGGGCACGTCGACGACCACGAGCGCCCGGGCGCCGTGCTCGCGCGCATTCCACGCCTTGTAGCGCAGGTCGCCGTAGCGGCGCGACAGCTTGTCGTCGTGGAACTTCTCGCCGTCGGGCGCGAAGCGGCGCACGACCACGATCTTGCCCTTCACGTTGAGCTTCTTGTAGTCGTCCCAGCCGGCCTCGGGCGCGGTCACGCCGAAGTTGGCCGCGACCACGTCGCCCGAGGCCTCGCCCGAGAGTGAGAAGCCGAGCGGCACGAACTGCCCCTGCACGAGCGGCTTGCCGTCGAGCTGCACACCCGTCGCCTCGGCGACGACGCTCACGCCCACCGCGACCTCGAAGGGCTGCTTGTAGCCCGACTCGGGGGCGCTCGCGCCGATCTCGCTCAGCTTCGTGGTCAGCCAATCGGCCGACGCGTCGAGCCCGGCGCTGCCCACGCCGCGGCCCTCGCGGGCGTCGTCGGCGAGCCAGCGCACGTCGGCCATGACACGGTCCGCGCCGCTGGGCGCCGTGGCCACGGGCGCCACGTCCTGCCAGCGCGCCACGTAGACGTCGGTGTCGCCCTCGTGCTTCTGGTTACGGTTGGACGAGAAGGCCAGGCGCGAGCCGTCGGGCGAGAAGATGGGGAAGCCATCGAAGCCGGGCGTGTAGGTGATGCGCTCCAGGTTGGTCCCGTCAGTGTTGACGGCCCAGAGGTCGAACTCGCGCCCCTTGGGGTCGCCATAGTTGGAGGAGAAGATGACGCGCCGCCCCGAGGGATAGAAGTAGGGCCCGAACGAGGCGGAGTCGAGGTAGGTGATCTGGCGCGCCTCCGAGCCGTCGGCATTGGCGACGTAGAGCTCGAGCTTGCTCGGCTTGACCAGGCCTTGCTTCAGCAGGGCGCGGAACTCGTCCAGCTCGGGGCCCGGCTCGGGCCGCGACGCCCGCCACACGATCTGCTTGCAGTCGGCGGAGAAGAACGCGCCCCCATCGTAGCCGGGCGTGTCGGTCAGCCTGACGACGTTCGAGCCGTCGGCGTCCACCCGGTATAGATCGATGTCGCCGTCGCGGGTCGAGGTGAAGATGACCGAGCCGTCCTTGGGGCAGATGGTCGCCTCGGCGTCGTAACCGGGCGACTTCACGAGCGGCTTGAGCTCGCTGCCGTCGGGCCTGGCGCTGTAGATGTCGTAGCTGTCGTAGAGCGGCCACACATAGCCGTGCGAGTGGTCGGGAACAGGTGGGCAGGCTTCGCTGGCCGCGTGGGTCGAGGCGAACAGCACGCGCTGGTCGCCGGGGAAGAAGTACGAGCAGGTGGTGCGGCCCTTGCCGGTCGAGACCAGCTGGTAGTCGGCGCCCGGCCGGGTCGCGTCCATGCGGAAGATCTGGTCGCAGGCGTAGGGCGGATGGGTCGACTGCATGATGAGCTCGGTACCGTCGGAGGACCAGTAGGCCTCGGCGTTCTCGCCCCCGAAGGTGAGCTGGCGCAGTTCCGCCATGTGAACCTCGTGGGCATCGCGCGGCGGGGCGGGTTCGCTGGACCGCGCGCCCGGGCGGGTCGGTGTGGCCGTCGTGGTGGAGGCACTCGGGCTCGGGCCGCACGCCGCGAGGGCGAGTGCCAGTCCTGAGATCGTGATCGTCGCCTTGTCAAGACGCATGAGGCGAGAGCTTATGGGAGCCTGAGCCCGGGGACAATCGCTGCAATCGATAGCTGCACGAGCAACCTCCCCGGCTATAATCGGGGACGTGAAGACGGAGCAAGCGGGTCATACGGCCGTCAATCACCCCAGCCCCACCGGGCTCACGATCTTCTGGCTCGAGGTCCTCGAGCTGGCGCACCACGGCAACGACGCCGGGGTCGCGGAGCGTCTCGCGCAGCTGGCGATGCGCCGTGAAGATCTCGACGAAGTCTTCGGTGGTGGAGCAGCTTCCCGGCTGTGGGGCGAGTACGGCCGTGCATTTGCGTCATTCGCGGGCGCAGGGGCACGAGAAATCGCACAGAAGATCCGCGAGCGCCGCTACGACGACGTGGAGTGCGTCCCGCAGCCGGTCGGCTTCGACGCGCAGCGCGCGCCCATGGTCACCGCCTCGAGCGGCGGCGGCGGCGCGATGCAATCGGGTGGTGGCGGCGGCACCACCGAGAGGCTCTCGGCCGATGCGCTGCGCACGAACGCGGCGGTGTTCTCGGTACGTCTCAAGCGCAACGACGAGACCGACGGCATCCGCATCGATACGTTCGTGTACATCGACGGCATCTGGCGCACGGCGCTGAAGGTGGGTCGAGGCAAGTAGGCTCGTCGGTCGGGACGTCGTCCGGGCCGCGTAGCGCTGCTCGAGCCTCCGAATTTCGGGGGGCGGGTTTCCGCGTTCCGGACGCGGGGCGTCGGGTCCCCACGGGTCGCGTCATGCGCAGCGACGGTTTTCGCGGACTTACGCGCGTCGTATGAAACGTAGGGAGCGGTACGGAGATTGCTCTTTCGGTGGCCATGCGCCGAATGACCGCTCTCTCGTTCCTGATGGTTGCGACAGCCGCCTGCAGCTCGAACGACGGCCTGTACTCGCCGAGTGAGCCAGAGCAGTTCGATCTGGCCATGTTCGACAGCCAGGCGCTGGCGAAGTTCAAGCTCGACGATCGCGCCTACGTGATGGGGCACGCCGTCGGCGTCTATCTGATGGGCAAGACGCTGCCCACGTACGTGGCGACCAAGGGCTACCTGTACCGGCCCGGGCACAGCTCGCCCGGCGCCGCGGTGAAATACGTGTGGGAAGCCGTCATGCACGCCCGCTCGGGCGGAACTGACGGCTCGGGCGCGGTGCTCTACGACGACGTCGGCGGTGTGGCCGTGCCGCCCTGCCGGCCCGAGGACGACGTGAACCACAACAACGTCTGCGATCCGGGTGAAGGCGGCGGTCCCAACGACTGCGCCGCCGGCGACGACGTCAACCACAATGGCATCTGCGATCCAGGCGAAGGCGGCGGTGGCGGCGGCGGCGGGAATACCAACTGCAACGGCACGACTGACGACGTCAGCGACTGCCCGCCCGGCGGCGGTGGCGGCGGTGGCGGTGGCGGCGGCGGTGGCGGCGGTGGCGGTGGCGGCGGTGGCGGTGGCGGCGGTGACCACCCGCAGATCGACCCCGACTGCGAAGAGTTCCTCGACCCGGCGGCCGTGCATGCGCGCGAGCTGGCGCTGCGTGTCGACCCCGAGCACTTCCTCGGCAGCGAGTTCGCCGGCAGCAAGCACGACGGCTATGCCAAGCAGTTCCGCCGCGGCCTGAACGAGGCGCTGGCGGTGCAGGACTTCGAGGAGAACGTGCGCCACAGCGAGGTGGAGGCCATCAAGGAGTCCGCGCGCAGCTACGGCCTGTGCGACCACTCGCCGCTCGTGCTCGACCTCGACGGCGACGGCGTGCGGCTGTCGAGCGTGGACGCGGGCGTGCGCTTCGACCTGCTCGAGCGCGGCACGAGCATGCGCACCGCGTGGACCACCGGCCGCGACGCGCTGCTGGCCTGGGACAAGGACGGCGACGGGCGCATCAGCTCGGGCGCCGAGCTGTTCGGCCAGTCGCTCCTGCCCGCGGGCGGCCGCTTCGCCGACGGCTTCGCGGCCCTGGCCGAGCTGGACAGCAACGGCGACGGTCAGATCGCGTCGGCCGACGCCGCCTTCGCGTCCCTGCGTCTGTGGATCGACGCCGACCACGACGCTGTCACCGACCCGGGCGAGCTGGTCACCCTGGCCGCCGAGCACATCACCTCGATCTCGCTCGGCCACGAGCGCTCCGACGCGCGTGACGTGTTCGGCAACAGCCTGCGCCTGGTCGGCTCGTTCGAGCGCGACGTCGACGGCACCTGCGAGCGCGGCACCATGATCGACGTCTGGTTCAAGCTGTCGCGCTAGCTGCGGGCGACCGCTGGGTCAGGCGACCTGACGGCTGGCCGCGGGCGCAGGTGACGCCAAGGCAGCTGCCGGCGCGGGCGTGACGCGCAGGCGCAGCATCGGGGCAAACGCGGCGCGGTAGCCCCAGGCGACCACCAGCTCGAGCGCGAGCAAGGCCAGCGGCACCGGCAGACCGGACGGCGCAAGCGCACCGTGGAACCACAAGATGCCGACGATGATCGGCGCGAGCAGGGTGGCGGCGAGGGGCGCCGCGACGTTGGCGATGAGCGCCAGACCGGCCACCAGCTCGATCACCTTGATGAACGTCAGCAGGCCCGCGCCCTTGAAGGCGATGATGAAGCCGAGCGCTTCGGGCGGCGGCATTCGCTGCGGCAAGAACGGCACGAAGTAGTTGGCCGAGAAGAGCACGAAGGCGAGGCCGAGCAACGTACGGGCGATGGGTGTCATGCGTTTCATGCCCTGTACTTTATGTTGTTGCTCGATTCGCACTAGACCGTGTTCGAGCAAGCCGCTATTGTTTCCTCGACATCAATGGACCTGAACCGCGCTTCCACCTTCGTGCGCGTCGTCGAGTCGGGTAGCTTCACGCGCGCCGCCCAGACGCTGGCGCTGCCGACGTCCTCGATCAGCCGCAGCGTGGCCAAGCTCGAGAGCGACCTCGGCGTCACCCTGCTCGAGCGCACCACGCGCCGCATCGCCCTGACCGAGGCCGGCCGGGCATTCTTCGAGCGCGCGCGCGACGCGCTGGCCGGGCTCGAGGAGGCCAACACGCTGGCGCTCGACGCCGCCAGCGAGGTCCGTGGCGTCGTGCGCGTCGCATGTCCGGCAGACGTCGGTTCGGTGCTCGCGGGCCTGCTGGCGCGTCTGCTCGCGGACCATCCGAAGATCCGCGTCGAGCTGACCTTCACCACGCGCGGGGACGAGCTGGTCGGCGACCTGGTGGACCTTGCCATCGCCATCGGCCGTCTGCCCGACTCGTCGCTGGTGACGCGTCGCCTGGGCGAGGCGACCAACCGTCTGTACGCGGCGCCTGCCTACGTGGAGCGGCGCGGCCTGCCGCGCGCGTTTGCCGACCTGGTCAAGCACGACGCGGTCGCCACCCGCAGCGTCGGCGGCGAGACGCGCTGGGAGCTGACGGGACCGCGCGGCGCGCACGAGCGTGTCGACGTCGCGGCGCGCGTCGTGGGCGATCACCTCGGCTTCGTCGCCGACGCCGCGCTCGCCGGGCTCGGCATCGCGCTCTTGCCCATCTGGATCGCCGAGCCGCACGTGCGCGCGGGCGCGCTGGTCGCCCTGCTGCCGCGCTACTCGACGCAGATGCCGCTCCACCTGCTCACGCACGCGAGCCGGCACGTGCCGCGGCGGGTGATGATCGTGCGTGATTTTCTGTATCAGGAGATGAGCGGGAAGTGTGAGAAGCACGGCGCGTAGCCGGCCCGCGCCGGGCTCGGACGAGCCCGGCGCGGCGAGTCGGGTCGCTAGAACGTCTGCTCGTTCGACGACTCGTGGGTCATGAACAGCAGGCGGTCGACGAAGTTGAACGCATTCCACGTCCACGACGCCGCCAGCTCGAGGTCGTACATGTGCAGCTTCCAGAAGTAATCCTGCACCACGTACGGGCTGGCGACCGTGCCCGCGCCGGTCATGCAGATGGTGCCCGCGATGGTCGTGCCGGCACCGTCGGGATCGACGCAGGTCTCACCCGCGGCGCAGCTGCCCTGGCCGGTGCCGGTGCAGGTCGCGCCCGAGCCCAGCTTGGGCTCGAAGCCGCTCTTCTTGGTCGCGCTCGACGCCGCGCGCGGGAAGCTGCCCGGCAGCGTGGGCAGGGAGAAGCACTCCGAGCCGCCGCAGCTGGTCGAGAACGGCCGCATCACGATCCACTGCACCGAGGTCTCCTTGCGGATCTCGTTCTTGGCCTTGGCCGGCATGGTGGTGTCGCAGGCCAGGGGCGGCAGGTAGCGGTTGGAGCGCAGCGACAGCTCGCTCAACGAGTAGAGCGGCGAGTTGCCGTTGGCGGTGGCGCTCTCCCAGGTGAACGTGCCCGGCGCGGCGAACGACGTGCCCGCGATGCCGAGCATGCCGGTCACCGTCGCGCTACCGGCGCCGGTGCCGAACGGCGACGAGCCCGCGGCCGGGCCGCGCAGCAGCACGGAGGAGCGGCCCATGACCTTGTTGGCCGGGATGTTGGGATGGTTGACCGCGTTCAGGTACAGCGCAGCGACCGAGCCGAAGCGACGCACGCTCTGCGGTGACGTGGGCATGCCGAGCGCGCTGTTGGGCACGACCACGGTCGAGCCCGTGGCGTCGAACTTGTGCGTGCCCGAGCCGATGAGGAACACCGAGCCGGTACCGTTCTGGCCCGAGTAGTCACCGACCAGCAGGCCGACGACGTCGGTCTCGGGCGGGTGCGTACCGTAGGTGAAGGTGACGTTGCCACCGTAGGTCTCGGGCGTGGCCAGCGCGCGCCCCGAGGTCGGCGGCGAGGGCACGGTCTCCTCCAGCTTCCAGCCCAGGTTCTTGAAGGTGAGCAGGCCGAGCAGGTCGACGAAGCTGCCACCCGACGAGAGCAGGTTCTGCACGTCGGTGACCGGCACGGTGACCTTCACGATCTGCAGGTTCTCCTTCTGGCCGGTGTCGGCGGTGTTCTTGAGCGTCTCCGCCCACGGCGCCTGCGCGATGGAGCCGCCCAGGCAGAACGGACCCACCGACTGCATGGGCAGGAACAGGTTCTCGGGGATCTCCCCCTTCTTGACGATGCCGTTCATCGAGTCGTAGCAGCGGCTCCGCTCGAACAGCCCACCGATGTCGAAGGTGGAGAAGAAGTCGAGCTTCAGCTTGGGCAGCACCAGCGTGGCGTCGAAGGTGTCGCAGCTGGTGTCGGGCGCCGGGCCGGTGCCCATGTCGTAGGTGGTCGTGCCGGACACGGGCGGATGGATGAGCGGCAGCGCCAGCACCACGTCGGAGGCGGCCGCGTCAGCGACGGTGAAGTAGGCGCGCGTGTTGGCGCCCGCGGTGATGGTGAAGGGCACTCCCAGCGTGCCGCCGTAGTCGTAGAAGGTGGCGAAGCCGTTCGCGTCGGTGGTCGCGACGTTGGTCGCGAACGTCGACGTGCCACCCAGCACGCCCTCGGGCGAGTGCTCGAAGGGCGAGCCCTGCGCCGCGCCGATGAGCACGCTGGCGCCGGCCAGGGCCGCGCCGGTCTCGGCCGCGACCACCTTCACGCGCAGGTTGCCGTCGGAGGGCGCGCAGCCGCCCGTGCCGCCCGCGCCCCCGTTGGCCGCGACCGTGGTGATGACCACCGTCGAGGTCAGGGTCACCTGGCTGCCGCAGGCGTTGGCGACCACCGCGATGCTCTGCATGCCGGGCGAGGCGCCCGCCACGATCTCGCGGTAGTAGGTGCCCGGCACCGTCGACGACTCGGTCGCCGCCGTGCCGCCGATGGTCACGCTGCCGCCCGGGATGGCCTGGCCAGCGGTGTCCTTGAGCGTGGTCCACACCAGCACGCGCGCGCTCGAGCCGGCCACCAGGCAGACCGTCTGCGGCGTGGCGTCAGTCGAGGTGGAGAACACGCCCGAGGCCGGGTCGACGGTGCGGCTGGGATGCGCGCAGCTGTCGGTGCCCTCGTTGCAGGTGTCGCTGGTGCAGCTGTTGCCGTCGCTGCAGGTGTTGGGTGTGCCGCCCTGGCAGGTGCCGGCCACGCAGGTCTCGCCCACCTGGCAGAAGAGCGTGTCGCAGACGGTGCCGTTGGGCTTGGGCGTGGGCGCGCATGCGTCGGTGGCCTCGTTGCACGTGCCGTTGTTGCACGCGTCGGCCGCGGCCGAGCAGTCGCGCACCGCGCCGCCGCAGGTACCGGCGGTGCACGCGTCGTTGATGGTGCAGAAGAGCGCGTCGTTGCAGGTGGTGCCGTTGGCCTTGGGCGCCTTCACGCACAGGTCGGTGGTCTCGTTGCACGTGCCGGTGTTGCACGCATCGGCCACCGCCGAGCAGTCGCGCGCCGCGCCGCCGCACGTGCCGTTGCTGCACACGTCAGGGTTGGTGCAGAACTGACCGTCGCTGCAGGTGGTGCCGTTGGCCTTGGGCGTGGCCACGCAGGCGTCGGTGGACTCGTTGCAGGTGCCGTCGTTGCACTGGTCGCCCGCGGCCGAGCAGTTGCGCGTCGTGCCCGTGCACACGCCCGCCTGGCAGGTGTCGTTGACGGTGCAGAACGCGCCGTCGTTGCACACCGGACCGGTGGCCGGGTTGTTGTGGCAGGTGCCGGTCGTGCACACGTCAGTGGTGCAAGGGTTGTTGTCGTTGCAGTCGGCCGGGACCACGCAGCCCACGCAGTTGGCGTCGGCGCCGTCGAGCGTGCCGTCGCAGTCGTTGTCGATGCCGTCGCTGCAGGTGGCGCTGCCGGGTGGGCCTTCGGCGCCCGGGTGCGGCGTGTTCACGTGATCGCAGACGTTGCTGGTCTCGTTGCACGTGTCGGCGGTGCAGGTGTTGGTGTCGCCGCAGGCGCGCGCCGCGCCCAGGGCGCAGGTGCCGTTCGAGCACATCTCGCCCACGGTGCAGAACTGGCCGTCGTCGCAGGCCATGGCGTTGTTGGCGGGCGTGGCCACGCAGGCATCGGTGGCCTCGTTGCATGTGCCGGTGTTGCACTGGTTGGACAGCCCCGAGCAGTCGCGTGCGCCGCCGGCGCACGTGCCGTTCGTGCACACGTCGTTCACGGTGCAGAATGCGCCGTCGTTGCAGGTGGCGCCGCTGTTGGCCGGCTGCGGTACGCACGCATCCGTGGCCTCGTTGCATACGCCGGTGTTGCACTGGTTGGACGCGCTCGAGCAGTCGCGCGCGCCGCCGCCGCATGTGCCCGCGCTGCAGCGATCGTTGATGGTGCAGAACGCGCCGTCGTCGCAGGTGGCGCCGTCGGGAAGCGGTGTGGCCACGCAGGCGTCGGCGGTCTCGTCGCAGGTGCCGGCGTTGCACGCGTTGCCCGAGGCCGAGCAGTCGCGCACCGTGCCTCCGCACACGCCCGCAGTGCATTGATCCGCGGTGGTGCAGAACAGGCCGTCGTCGCAGGTGGCGCCGTTGGCGAGCGGTGTGGCCACGCAGGCCGCGGTCGCCTCGTCGCAGGTGCCGACGGTGCACGCGCCATCCTGCGCGGTGCAGTCGCGCACCGCGCCGCCGCACACGCCGGCGGTGCAGGTGTCACCGGTGGAGCAGAACTTGCCGTCGTCGCAGGTGGTGCCGTCGACCTTCGGCTGCAGCTTGCAGCCGCCCGAGGCCTCGTCGCAGACGCCGTCGTTGCATGCGTCGCCCTGCGCGGCGCAGTCGATCGCCGAGCCCGCACACACGCCGGTGTCGCTGCATTTATCGCCGCCCGTGCAGGCCATGCCGTCGTCGCATTCCTGCCCGACAGCGTCGGGGTTCACTGGGTTCTTACAGACGTGGTCTGCACCACACGTATCGATGGTGCAGGAGTTGTGGTCGTTGCACTGGGAGTCGAACGTACAACCTGTCGTGCCCGCGTCCGGAACGCCACCGCCACCGTCGGGTGGATTGCTAGAGTTGGAGCCGCAGCCAACCAGTACGGCCATCGCCGCACACAACACCCCGAACCTTATTGAACCCAGCATGCGGCGAACGTTAACGCCGGGTTTCTTTCGCCGTCCAGGGAAGCGGTCTTACCAATTTCGCGATGGTTTGTAAGAATGCGGGGAAACGTGTGGGCGGGTATGCGGGAGGATCACATCCCGGAGAGCTGCCGGTCGAGCGTTTCGAGGCCCAGCCGGACCAGCGCCGCGGTCGCGCTCGCGTCCAGATCGATGTGCACGATCAGCTCGCCGTTCTCGACGGTGACGGTGGAGTTGCCCGTGGGCAACGCGCGACCCGCGGATGACTCGCGAAAAGCCTGCACCGTGGCCAGCATCGCGGCGGCATCGCGCGGGTCGTCATAGGACGATCGCATTTCACCATGCAGTTCGTCGTCGAGGCGGAGGCCGCCTTCGATGACCGCGGGCACCGGCGCGCCGCGCGCAAACGGCGCCTTGCGAACGAGGTTCGGGCGCGCGATCAGCCACAGCGTCTGCGCACCGTCGGTGCGCTTGCGCGCGGGCGCGAGCGTGGCCGCGTCAGCGGAGTCCTTGCCGTCGAGGCGTGCCTCGATCCACGCGCGCGTGGCCTCGCTGCGCGTCGACGCGATGAAGGTGTGCTCGTCGAGCCAGCCCAGCCAGAAGCTCTTGCCCGCGTGCTCGACCCCGCTGAGGCGGCCGTCGCGGCGCAGGCTCGCCTTGCTCAGCGTCGAGGTGAGCAGCCCGGTCAGGCACGGCTCGAGCTCGTCGCGGTTCCAGCGCCCCGCCATGATGACGTCGACATCGATGCCGAGGTCGGCGCGCTTGCCTTGATTCGCGGCGCCGACGCCGAGCGAGATCCACTCCAGCTCGGCCAGCGGATCGAAGCCGCACACGCCCATCACCAATCGCGACTATGCTTATTTCATCGCAGCCACCAAGTACCAGGCGCCTGACGTGGGCCCGCGAACTTGGGCGATTTATAATGTCGAGCACAGCTACCAGCAAACCAGGCGTTTCGCCTGGGTCGATCGCCGCCCGCCGCCAGGGCGCGAAGATCATCCGGTAGTACTGGTAAGCTGGCGCGATGCCAAAAATTATGCCGAGTGGCTTTCCAGGACCACCAACCAGTCCTGGCGGCTGCCCACCGAAGAAGAATGGGAAAAGGTAAGAGATTACATGATGAGCGATTCGTTTAAGCACAAAATGCAATCTCATTTTGACGGGATAAAGAACCTCAAAGACACCTTAGATGCCGATAAAAGAGCAACTATGCTAAGATGGAAAAGACAAGAATCAATCATAAACAAAATGGATTCTAATACTATTAATTTTTACGGTGAACTTAAAGCTATAGTCTCACAATTACCCCAAATTTCGGGAGTTGACGCTCCTCTTCTTGAT
>OBEQ010999145.1_pt1 | contig 11708 bp, 16 predicted proteins | sample 1670901 | NCBI WGS metagenome assembly OBEQ01 (sample SAMEA104232315, study PRJEB22302) | groundwater metagenome | biome: forest; feature: aquifer; material: groundwater | place: USA | collected 2011-08-07 | depth 5.4 m | reverse complement strand
CGCGTACGCGGCCCATCCGGAACGATTCCCCAGAGGTATCCCCCAGCCTCCGGAGGTGCCCACAGCCGCGTGTATCAATAAGCCCATGCCTGGTCCTTCAACGCGGGTTGAAGCGGTGTTGTACTGTAAATGATGGACCAGCGTGTCTCAAACTTGTTGACAGGTTCCGCAGTTTCATGAGTTTCCATAAGTAGTTGTCGATAAAGCGGAATCAAGAGGTGTTCCAACTGTGCCAGCCCAGATCAGTTAGGCGGTACTCCTTGGGTTGTTTCCTACTTCTTCAGCTATTGAGCTTGGAGCTACATTGGCAACGATGTTTTCGCAATCGCCCTGCGGGACCGCAAACCAGAGGAGATCCCCCAGAATAGCCGCACGCCGCAGTTCACCGAGAGACTGGGCCTCGCGCAGTCGTTGGAGCATAATGGGTACGGAACCGAATGCCTCATGGTGCTCAACAACGGCAGCTTTTATAGCCTCGAAGGCTACCAAGTACTTAAAGTTGCACCATTCGCTCAGTGCCTGCTCAAGAGGGGGCACGTGAATGTGACCGATGAGCAGCAGCCCCCGCACCCGTCGTTGTTCTTTGCCAGCTCCTAAATTTAGTAGCTCCTGAATCTGTCGTATCATCCAGCGTTCTCGCTGAATGTAAAGCTTCTCAAAAAGTCTGATAACGGCCTGCCGATAGGTCGGGTTATTCCACGACTCTGGTGGTATGTACGGTCTTCCCTGTGCATCCCTGGGTGCATTGCTCATAGCGGCCCCGTACTCCGCAGAAGAAAAAGCCCAACAGGTGGGCTGATCGATACAGATAGGCTCGCGACTGATCAGTGCCTTCAAGCGCTCATAGACATCCAGGGTCCCTTGCTGGCGAGCGAGAGTGTAATGCTCCCCATTTTTCAAGCCGGCACTAACGGAGTCTGATGGCTGGTGACCCACGGCTGCTCGAACTGCTCGGGCGTCCGATACCCGAGGCTGGCATGCAGATCACTCACGTTGAACGGCTCGAACCACCGCGCGAGCGCGTCGCCCACCGCGAAGGGACTCGGCCACTCGCGCAGCCACAGGCACTCCTCCTTCAGCGTTCGAATCGACCGCTCGGTGTCGGCGTTGCCCTTCGGGTTGTGGTCGCTGGTGAACGCCTGCTGAATCCCCAGCGTCCCGCAGGTGGCCAGGAAGCGCACCGAGGTCGGCTGACAGCCGTTGTCGCTCAGCAGATGCCGCGCCTGGCCCTCGATGCCCGTCGGGAACTGGCGATTGACCGCCCTGTCCAGGGCGGCCAGCCAGTGCGCGGTCGTCGCCTGCAGCCCGATGTGGTCGCCGACGAACTTCTTCGTGTACCAGTCGAGCACCACCACGACGTAGACCCAGCCGAAGCTCTCCACCAGTACCTTCGTCATGTCGATGCCCCACCACTGGTTGGGGGCGGTCGGGCGTGGCTTGCGGGTCGTCGGGGTCCGGCTCGCCCGCAGGCGCCGGTTCGGCGGGACCAGCCAGGCGTGCATCCGCAAGAGCCGCCGCACGCGCTTCTTGTTGACGGCCAGGCCGTCCACAGAGCGCAGCGTGGCCCAGCAGCGGCGGTCGCCCCAGAAGGGAGGCGCCGCCTTGAGCGCCACGATGTGCTGGAGGACGTCCGTGTTCCGCTCGGCGACTCGGAGCGACGGCTGGCGGCTCATCCGAGCAACTCTTCGGGTTTTTTTACCTCGAGCGTGAGGTCGGCTACCAGGCGTTTGAGCGGGCTGTTCTCCCGCGCCAAGCGCGTCACTGGGTCGGCCTGGTGATGGGTCTCGAAGACTTGCGAGGCGTTGGCGAGCAGCTGGTTGCGCCACTCGTCGTACTGCGCTTGGCTGATCTGATGCTCCGTGCAGAGTTGACTGACCGGCGTGCCCTTCAAGCCTTGGAGCACAATGAGCGCCTTCGTGCGTGCATCCCATTTCCGGCGTGGCATGGCTGAACCTCCTGCTGTTCAGCCACCAGTCTACTCGGTTAGTCATGGCTTGGTCTTAAAGGGGAGCAGTATAATTGTCACCTCCTAAGAGGTAAGAAAAAATCAATATTTACTTGTATCGCTAAACTCCCGCTGCGTCTCAATGTCCAAGACAATCTTTTCACCCATCAGTTCCACTCGTTCATTAAGAAGATTGTAACATAAGCATGGTCCATTCGTCGTCGAGAATGAAGCCTAGATGGTCTCATTTAGGCCGCCTCCGGATCTCTAATTCAATATTGTCCCAGGAATTCCCCGCGTGGTATTGAACTGGCCCCCCTGGTTGGACGAATTTCTCAACTGGTGTTGCCGCCAGGAGGCGTCAGAGAGAATTTAACCTCACTTCCAAGCCATGAAACTTCCTCGGTTAGATCATAGACGAACCGAGAGTGTGGTCATTTGTCAAAATACCTAACCAAACCAGCCAGAATGTAATCGAAGCAATCCAACTCACGGGGAATCTCCCTGCGCACAGTCAAAACCCACTCGTCTATCTTGTCAGGCACAAGGCATTGCTGAAAATTGCTCAACGACACGTTTTCGTACTTGCTTCCAGTTTTGGTTAGAATGTCCGCAATATCGGTCAGGAAGTAATTTACGTCGTCTCTTACTTTAGTCCTCAACACCCTATACTTGGGTTGAAGGTCTTCTCCCGTAGCTCGGTATCGCTCCAAAATACCTTTGAACTGTTTCCAGTTCGACTGAAGTTTTTTGCCCTCAGCTTATTTTTCAATCTTCTGTAGCTTTTCGGAGCAAACTTATAAAGGAGTACGATTGCCGACGCGATTATGGCTATCTCGATCAAATTAACTGAAAAAATCGGCTTAATTAGAAACGAAAGTCTATCAATCGGCGTAGCTCTAAGAAGCCAATCAAGCACAATCAAGAGCGCCGGAACTACAATTATTTTCAGAACCTCATTCATCGGCGTTGCTTAACTCACGCTAGGCGGTTCTATAGAGCGCCACCGGTCTTTCCCATAAGTTTGGAGATAGACGCGCCTCTTCATCTACTCAGAGCCTGCTCAACTCCAATTTCCTGTTCTCGTTTGTATTAGAAATCCAGCCCTAGAACCTTATACGCAAATACGCGGACGTATAGCCATCCTTCCCCACATCCCAATAAGCAGGATTGCGCGGCCTTCTCTTTCCGCCGTCAACAATATCAACCGCAAAGATTTCACTCTCAATGATGGCCAACCGCTGGATATTTTTTAGTGCCAAAGAACGAAAATCAATGCTGGAAACTGTTGGGTTCATGTGATGGACATCGTTTCTGAAACTGCCATATATCCCCATTGATGCCTCTGCGCAATCAGCTGAAATTTGGCCGCCTCGCTTCAATTCTTCGATCAGGTCATCCAGCGGCTTGGCGCTGAGAGAGTTCTTTTCCACGACAAATTTGATTATCGCCTCATTGATAGCGTGGCTCATCATTACCGTTCCAACAAAATAGCCATCCCTGTATAGCAATAAACATTCGGTGGACGTCCGTGCAAAGTGATGCGCCCCAATTATCCATTGATGGCCTACTTCCAGATAACGACTGACACGATCTTTAATGGTCCCTTCAAATTCAGACCGTAGGTCGTCCTCGATCTGTTTCCTTTCTAGTAGTTTCTGCATCTCTTGATTATCCATACCAGCGGAACCCGTTTTAATCAGTTGGCGTCTTGGAATTCCGGTGCCACATTACTTAACTTTCTTCACACTCATTCACCTTCTTCACTAACTCCAGCGCCGCACGGGCTTCTTGCTGGACCATTATACCGGTGAGGACGCTGGCTAGGCCACTCGGAATTCGTAGGTAAGGATTGTTGACAATAGGCACACAACGTGTATAAGCTTGCGTATGGCACGGTACATGTGGGATGCGGCCAAGAACGCGTGGCTCCTCCGGCACCGGGGTATTGCGTCGAGGAGATCGTCTGTCATATGGCGGAGGGCCAGAGGAAGAGGAGGAACGGGTGATGGCGAAACTCAATCCTGAGGAACGGGAGCTGTTGCGATCGGTGGAGCGGGGCGAGTGGCGGACGGCCGGCAAGGCCATGGTGAAACGGTCTGTACGAGCCGCGCGCCACACCTTGAGGAAAGACCGCCGCGTGAACATTCGTCTCTCGCGGACGGATCTGGAGGGAATTCAAGTCAAAGCGGTTGAAGAGGGGCTTCCCTACCAGACGCTCATCGCCAGTGTCCTGCACAAGTACGTGACCGGCTCCCTGGTCGGCAAGCGCTAGAAATTCCGTGGATGCCGTTGGTTCACAGCCTGTAGGACACGGTGAAAACGGCGACGCTTGTCATCTGGCAGTTGTGCCTTGGCGTTCATGTGTATGGCTTGGTCGTTAAGGCTGGCGAAGGACGTTGTGGGTTCCGATCCGACGCAGCAGAGCGCCTTCCTGCACGAACTGAAACGTGATGCGGTAGTTCTCGCTGACGCGCAATTCCCAGATGTCAGAGGTTCCTTCCATTTTCTTCACATGTAGGGAGGGATGGCGCGGATTTGAGACAAACCACTCAAGGGCTTTGTCCGTTCTCTCTTGAACTTCCTTGGGCAACCGCTTGAACTCTTTCTTGAACCGCTCGGTCCGAAAGAGCTGCATTAATGGCGCAGGTCGTCCATCAGCTCCTTGACGCTCTTGAACTTCTTCACACGGCCTTTTCGGATATCTTTCTCAGCCTCTCGCTCACCAGCCTGCCATTCTTTGGTCCAAAAATAGGCCTGCGAGGGGTCGACCAGTTTCGCAGGCTTCATGAGGACGCCGTCTTTCGTCTCCCGCAGCCGCACAAAGTCGCCGATCGCCACATGGAACCGTTGGATCACCCAGATCGGGAGCGTAATATTCTTGTTCTTCTGCACCTTCACAATAGCCTCGGTCATCGCCCGCCTCCTGTTTTTCTATCTACTAGAAATACTAGCATGACAGATTTAGGAATGTCAAGAGCTTGCCGTCGACGGTACGTGGCGGATCCAGGAGGCCACGAGGCTCTGGAACGCCTCAGGTTGCTCCAGGTTTACCAGATGGCCGGCTTGGGGGATGATTTCCAGCCGCGCGCCGGGAATCGCTTGGGCCATGGCCCGGCTTTCCTGCGCGGGGATCAGCACGTCCTCCTCGCTGGCAATGATCAAGACGGGACAGCGGATGCTGGACAATAGTGGCGTCGAATCGCGCCGCTCGGCCATCGCGCGCAATGCATCGATCACGCCGTCGGGTGAGGCCGCCCGGATGAGCCGCTCCACCTCCGCCATGACCGCCGGCCGCGAGGCGGCGCTGGTGCGGCCGACTAGCTTGGGGAGGCTGGCAGTCATGAGCCGCTCGGTGCCGTCGGCCCGAAGCTGTTCGATCAGCTTCATGCGTCCCTGGCGTTGTTCCGGTGAATCCGCAGCCGCGCGCGTGGAAAACAACCCCAGCGCTTTGACGCGCTGCGGGAACTGCCGGATGAACTCGAAGGCCACGTACCCGCCCATCGACAAGCCCGCCACCATGGCGGGTTCTTGGACGTTCAACTGATCCAGCAGGCCGGCGACGGCCTTGGCCATGCCCTCGATTGAAGGAGCAGGCTGCCGCGGCGAGTTGCCAAAGCCGGGAAGGTCCGGCGCGATGACACGGGCCATCGGGGCAAAGCCTTCGAGCTCCCGCTTCCACATCGCCCGCGACAGCGGAAACGCGTGCAGCAACACCAGCGGCGTGCCCGTCCCCGCCTGGGCATAGGTCAGCGCAGTCATCTAAGGTTGGCGGAGGCGGACGCCAGCGCTCACCGGCGCCGATCCTCGTTGCACAAACCCTTCAAAAGAACGCCGCCGGAGAGACGCCGAATCGCGCACTCAGCGCTTTGATCTGCCGCGTATTCAACTCACGCCTTCCATGTAAGATCTCAGAGACAACGCCTTGGCTGCCGATCTCGGGCAGGTCGGACTGCGTCAGCCCATGCTCGTCCATGAGAGCACGGAGTACGTCCGTGCCTGTCGCGCCCTTCATCTGCACATGATCCGACTCGTAACTCTCCACCAGCGTGCCGAGCACTTCCAGAAATCCGAAGAGCGGATGATGCTGATTCTCCCCGACCTCGTCCAGTAGGCGGTCAAGGAGCTCGACCGCCTTCCGATGGTCGCGCTCAGTCTGGATGGACAGCCCCGCGCTCACAACGGTCCAGGCGCGTTTGAATTGCGGCTTCTCCAGCACATTAACCATGCTTCCAGTCCCCTTTATCATACTCCTGGTGCGTGAACACATGCCGGACATACACCTTGAAGCGGTTGAAGTGGATCACCGCAATCAAGCGATATTTGTTGCCTGCGATATCAAACACCATGCGCTCCCCCACGTGGTCCACTTTCGGGAACGTTCGCTTGAGCTCATGGAATGTGTGGTAACGGCCGACCCGCACGATCTTGAACCACGCTTCCAACGGTTTCTTGCTATCAGGATGCTTCTCCCAGAAGCTTTTGAGTTTCTTCTTGGAGATCGCGTGCATCGACAAGCATATCTCATAATGAGATATTTGTCAATAAGAGCCGTCTTCGCGGTAGCTCAGGCTTGCGCCCCTCCACCCCGCTGAACTCCCTCTGGGTTTCTAGATCGAGCACGATTTTCTCGCCCATCATCCCACTCGTTCATTCACCAGCCATAGGTTTGGAGGAAAACGGTCTTGTTCATTGCTAATTCAGTAATGTGTCACCCGAATTCCAAGACATTATTCTTTGGTGTTGGATAGAGTCGCCTTTTCTGTGATTTTAACCGTGATGGAATTGCTCCACACAGGTGCAGGCAATACGTTATTGCCGCCTTCATTGCCGCCGTCGGTGAACCCAAGCCGAAAGCGAACAGACTCTTGCTGAAGTTCCTCAGCGGAAACAGCGATGCGAATGTCCCAGTCCCGTTTGTAAGCTTCGCCCGGTTTCAATCTCACTTCCTGCAGAAAATTCTTGGTGCATGGAAAGGATTCCACATGCGCAAAAGGGCTGTCAGTTATCCAGTGTGCATCGTATGAGCAGAGCCAGATATGAAGGATTGGGGCTTCTCTGCCAACGTTTTGAATCTTGGTGGTCACTGGAAAAGCTGCACCGTTTTTGATGCTTTTCTGTCCACTGTGAATCGAGACTTTTAGAGTCGGTACCGACACCGCCGACGCAACGTTCCCCGGTCCTGCTGCTAGTAGCGCAACAAGTAAGAAACCCGGAATCATTCCTTTGACAGAGCATTCCATGTCTAACTCCTTTTCTGTTGCGCCAGTCAACTCCACAAGGAATTCCGGGGACATGCCAATAGCCGCATTGAAGTATTCTACCCCCTTTAATTTCTCACGCCACAGCGATCCGCCCCAGCTCCTCATCCGGCACGAGCAGGACATGGCAGCGAACGCGATCCACCTGTGTCAGGGCCCGACGATGTCGAGCAGGCCTTCGATCATTCGATTCACGTCGGTTTCTTCTATATGCGCAATGCGGTGGCCTAACCGTTCAGTTGAGAGGGTACGAATTTGGCTGATCTTGACCCAGGAAGGCTTCGGAAGAAGTTTTGGAGGCAGTGCGGAGGTGAGTGGGAATCCTGCCCGTTGGGGCTGGCCGCTGATGGCGAGGGCAACCACGGTACCGGAATGGCTGTTGAAGACTTCGTGGCTAATGACGAGGACCGGGCGCCGCCCAGCTTGTTCCCGACCTCGGGTCGGCTCCAAGTCGGCCCAGTAGACGTCGCCCCTTAGAATTCGGGCCATGCCTCCCCGGCAAAACTCTCTTCCGCCAGTGCTCGTTCCTCTTTAGGGTTGAGCTTGGCAACCTCTTCGGCCAGCCGGGTGTGGTTCCAGCGCTCGACCTTCTCACGCACCGCTGCCTGGATCGCCCGGCTGCGGTTGGGATAGCGCCCCTGGGTCACCCACCGATCGACCAACTTGAGGAGCTGCTCATCGACAGTGATCGCGACTTTTGTCGTCGGCATGGCTGCTCACCTCCTAGTATTCTAATTTATCATACCAGATCATTTTCGTCAACCCTCATCATTCCGATCCATGCCACTTCCTCACCGACTCCAGCGCCATCCTGCCCGCCGCCGCGTTTGGTTATTGCACCATCAGGGCGCAGAGGAGGCCGCCGCCGCGCGAGACGTTGACCACCGGATCGGCGGAGAAGCGCCCGACCAGCCCAGCGCGGAAGGAGTTGAAGAAAAATCCGGAGACGACCCGGCGCTCGACCTGCCACACGCGTCCGCCGTCGAGCACGGGAAAGCGCTCCACGCCGACCGCGGCGCGGCGCTGGACGACGTAGCGCTCATCGCCGCGCAGGACGCGCGAGAGCTGGCGCTCCCACGCCGTTTGCGTGACGCTGCTGCCGATGACGACCCCCTGGCCGCCGTAGAGGGTGTTGGGCTTCAGCACCAGCCCCTCGCGGTGCCGCGCGGTGTAGCGCACCAGGTCCACCCGCGCGCCCGCCGGATCCAATGTGAACGTTTCCCGCACGAGCCGCGTCCAGGGCAGGTGCTCGCGGAACAAGCGCTGTTGCGCAGGGGTGAAGTGCCGCGACCAGGCCGGGTCGGTGAAGAGCCCCCAACTCGACTTCTGATCGAATTCCCACAGCAAGCCGGAAATCAATCGCCCCTGCCGAATCGCCTGCCGCATGGCGCTCAGGCGATGCCCCTCACCCTCTATGTCAATGAATTCACTCAGCTCGCAGTCGCGGTAGATGAAGTCGATTTCCTTCCCCCTCGCCATGAGCCGCCCGCGCGAGAGACGGATGTCGCGCGGATCGGCGACCACGCCTTCCAATCCCGGCTGCTGCGAGAGGTGGCGGGCGAGCGAGGCGAACTCATCAGTGCCGGTGGTGTAGTCGCGGTTCTCCAGGAGCGCCACCCGCCGCACCCGGCGTCCGAGCCGCCGTCCCACCTGCGCCAGCTCCTCTAGGAGCAATTGCCGCGGGTCCGGCGTCGGCACGATCCGGCGGCCCGGGAAGGCGCGCTCCAGGCAATCGCCGAACACATCCAGGATGATCGAGCAGGCCGTCGGGGCGTAGTGCACCCCGCCGACGCCGACGGCGTTGGGCTCCAGCATGGCAAAAGCACGCCGCCAGCGCGCATGGTCGAATGTCGCGGTGGAATCCAGCCGCCCCATAACTGCCAGCGGCCGGTGCTTGGGATGGTGCGCCAGACGAACCCATGACTGCTGCACCGGATCAAATGGCAACACCTGCCGCACGGCGCGATGTTGCGCGTACAGACCGGGCAGGCGGGTCAGCGCGTCGGCCAACAGCGCGACGACCCGCTGGAAGAACGCCATCTGATGGCTGGTGAGGATCCATGGCATGGAGGCGAGCGCGATCGTCTTGGGCCGGCTGCGGTCATCCAAAAAGCGCAACCCCCGCGCCGTGCTCAAGGCGCGCACCGCCGAGAGGCGCCCGGCCAGCTCCTGACGACCGAGGCGGTCGAGTTGCCGGCGGAGAGGGTGGATCGGAAGGTAGTCCATCGGAATCGAGGTATTGTAGCAAGTGCCTCGCCGTTAGGAAAGCGCCTGAGAGCGGCACTAGCCACTCCTCATCGCCCTGTGATATCATCATGAATTCCAATGCGAGCCGGTGATCTTCCCAAAGACCTCATTAAACAGCTCATCCGCCAGATCAGCCGGCGGGGCGTGGCGGATGCCGACATGCGCTTCGAGCGCATCCTCCACGAAAGCCTCGTCGTTGAGCACCAGCAGCCTGCCTCTGTCAGCGCCTCTGAAACCGCCGGCGTGGGGATCCGGGTCCTCATCGGTGGCTCGTGGGGTTTTGCCGCGACACCTCACGTCGATCTGACGAGACTGAAGCGCGCCGCGGCCCAGGCCATCGCCATCGCCAAGGCCTCGGCATCCATCAACAAACACGCGCTGCGCCTGGCCCCCCTCAAGCCCGTCAAGGCGATGCACCGCTCCCGCTTCCAGGTCGATCCATTCGAGGTGCCCTTGAGCAAGAAGCTGGACTACCTGCAGTGGGCGCTCTCCTGCCTGGTGGGGCCCAAGGCGATCAAGCGCGCGACCGCCCACATGGATTTCTACAAACGGGCCAAATACTTCGCCTCAACGGAAGGCGCGCAGATCGAGCAGCACCTGGTGGAAAGCGGCGCGGGACTGGAGGTCGTCGCCCAGCAGGGCGCGGAGGTGCAGTCGCGCAGCCATCCCAACTCCCACCACGGGGGCTTAAGTCAGGCGGGCTTTGAGTACGTCAAGCAGCTCGATCTCGTCGGGGGCGCCAAACGCATCCAGACCGAGGTCCTGCATCTGTTGCGGGCCGACCCGCCCAAGACCGGGCTCACCACGCTCATCCTGGATCCGACGCAGGTCGTCATGCAGCTCCACGAATCGTGCGGCCATCCGGTGGAGCTGGACCGCGTGCTGGGCCAGGAGCTCAGCTACGCGGGAGGGAGCTTCCTGACGACGGACCGGCTGGGACAGTTCCGCTACGGCTCGGATCAGGTCACGATCGTCGCGGACGCCGGCGCAAGCGGGGGGGTGGGCAGCTTCGGCTACGACGACGAGGGCGTGCCGGCGCAGCGGGTGGACATCGTGCGGGACGGGATGTTCGTCGGATACCTGAGCTCCCGGGAATCGGCGGCGCGGCTGGGCCTGAGCGCCAGCGGCGGGGCGATGCGGGCGGAAAGCTGGGACGTGCCACCGCTGGTGCGCATGACGAACGTGAACCTGCTGCCCAGCGAGCGCGACGTGAGCCTGGAGGCCTTGATCGGCGACGTCAAGCACGGGTATCTGTGCTCGACCAACAAGAGCTGGTCGATCGACGACCGGCGCCTGAACTTCCAGTTCACGACGGAGATCGCCTGGGAGATCACCAACGGCCACGTGGGCGCGATCATCAGGAACCCGCTGTACACCGGCATCACGCACCAGTTCTGGCAGCGATGCAGCGGCGTGACGGACGCCTCAACGTGGCAGTTGTGGGGAGTCCCCAACTGCGCCAAGGGCGAGCCGATGCAGATGATGCACGTCGGCCATGGCGCGCCGTACGCCCGATTCGACGGCGTCTTCGTCGGCTCCGCAAAGTAACATGCGTCAACTCAATCCATGATCGGCCACAGAAAATTACTTGAGGAACTCGCCAGGCTGGTGAAGCGCTCCGCGGCCGATGGGACGACCGTGTGCGCCGAAGCCAGTACCCGACGGGTCTCGCGCTTCGCGTATGACGCGATCCATCAAGACCTGCTCCAGGAAAGCCTCAGCGTCTATATGAGGGTCATCAACGGCCGGCGCACCGGGGTCGCCGTCACCGACAGTCTGGAGCGCGCCAGCCTCGAGCGCTGCTTGAAGGCGGCGCTGGAGATCGCCCGCCATACCCCGCCGAACGCGCATCCGGCGCCGCTGCCCAAAGACTACCACCACGTCACGACCCAGGACCACGACGCCAAGACCGCTCAGGCCTCGACGAAGACGTTCCCAGCGACGCTGAATCGGCTCTTCCACATTTGCCAGGGCGTCGGGGCCAAGCTGGCCGGCTCGTACTCCGTCGGCGAGGATGAGCTGGCCGTCGTCAACTCGCAGGGGGTGAGCTGCTACGCGGCCTCCACCGTCGCCGGGGCGAAGCTGGTGACGATGTACCGCAAGCTCTCCGGCTTCGCCAGCGCGGTCCACCGCCGCCTCGACCAGCTCGAGCTCGAACGCCTCCTGGAACGCTCCCTCAAACAGTGCCTGCATCGCCGCGACCCGGTCACGCTGCCGACCGGCGCCTACGACGTGATCTTGGAGCCTGAAGCCGT
>OBEQ010553832.1_pt1 | contig 11708 bp, 9 predicted proteins | sample 1670901 | NCBI WGS metagenome assembly OBEQ01 (sample SAMEA104232315, study PRJEB22302) | groundwater metagenome | biome: forest; feature: aquifer; material: groundwater | place: USA | collected 2011-08-07 | depth 5.4 m | reverse complement strand
GTTCTCTGTGTTCTCTGTGTTCTCTGTGTTCTCTGTGTTCTCTGTGTTCTCTGTGTTCTCTGTGTTCTCTGTGTTCTCTGTGTTCTCTGTGGTAAAAGTTTTTTGCCTTCCTCTGCGTCTCTGCGTCTCTGCGTTGGTGCTTGCCTTTACCCTCTTGCCCCAATCAGCGTCGCCACCCGGATCGTGCGTGACTCAGGTACTTCACTGTGCGACAGGACGCGCAGGCGCGGCACGCCGCGTTTGCACAGGCGCACGATCGGCAGGCGCAGTTTGTCGGGCACCAGCATCACCGGGTTCTGGCCGAGTGATTCCTGCCGTGCGGCGGAACGGGTGATGTCGTTGACCAGATTTTCCGACAGGCCGGGTTCGAGGCCGATCACTTCGCCATTGCTGTTGGTCACGGCCTGTTGCAGCACCCGTTCCAGCTCCGGCTCGATCACCAGCACATTCAATTCTTCACCCGCCGGGGCCAGTTGCTGGACAATCGCACGGCCCAGCGCGATGCGCACCATCGCGGTCAGTTCGCCCGTGTCCTGGGTGCGCACCGCGTGTTCGGTCATGGTTTCGATAATCGTGCGCAGGTCGCGGATATGCACCCCTTCATCGAGCAGGTTTTGCAATACACGTTGCAACGTTGCCATCGGAATCAGCTTGGGCACCAGATCGTCGAGCAACTTCGGCGTGGTCTTGCCGACGTGATCGATCAGCGCCTGTACTTCGGTACGTCCGAGCAGGCTGGCCGATTGGCTGTGCAACAGATGCGACAGATGGGTCGCTACCACCGTGCTGGCATCGACGACGGTATAGCCTGCGGCCTGTGCCTGATCGCGCAGGCTAGGGTCAATCCAGATCGCCGGCAACCCGAAGGCCGGATCTTTCGCCGCCGTGCCCGGCAGCGTGCCGGAAACACGCCCCGGGTTGATCGCCAGATACTGACCATGAAATACTTCCGACTCACCCGCAACCACGCCTTTGATCGTGATGCGATAGGCATTCGGACGCAGTTCGAGGTTGTCACGGATATGCACCGCCGGGGGCAGAAAGCCCACCTCCTGCGCGAATTTCTTGCGGATCCCCTTGATGCGCTTGAGCAGGTCGCCGTCCTGTCCACGATCCACCAGCGGAATCAGGCGATAACCCACTTCCATGCCAATCACGTCCACCGGCACCAGATCGTCCCAGCTCACTTCGCCGCCTTCCGCCGGGGCAGTGGACACTTCTGGTTCCGGCGGTTTCTGCGCGGCCCGCAATTGTTTGTCGCGCAAACTCTTGCCCAGCATCCACAGCCCTGCGGCCAGCAGCAAGAACGACAGATGCGGCATGCCCGGAATCAGTCCCATCATCCCCAGCACCACAGCGGTCAACATCAGCACTTGCGGCGTCCCGAGCAATTGCTTGGCCAGTTGCGAGCCGATATCGTTGCCATCGCCGACGCGGCTGACCACCAGACCCGCCGCCACCGAAATCACCAGCGCCGGAATCTGCGCCACCAGGCCATCGCCAATCGCCAGCAGGATGTAGTTGTTGGCCGCCTGACTGGCCGACAAATCATGCTGCGCCATGCCGACAATAAAACCACCGATGATGTTGATGAACAGAATCAGAATCCCGGCCACCGCATCGCCGCGCACAAACTTGCTGGCACCGTCCATCGATCCGTAGAACTCGGCTTCCTGCGCGATCTCGCTGCGGCGTTTGCGCGCCGCATCTTCGCCGATCAAGCCGGCGTTCAAATCGGCGTCGATCGCCATCTGTTTGCCGGGCATGGCGTCCAGGGTAAAACGCGCTGTCACTTCGGCAATCCGTCCCGCGCCCTTGGTAATCACGACAAAGTTGATCACCACCAGAATCGTGAACACCACGATGCCCACCGCAAAGTTGCCGCCCACCAGAAAATGGCCGAACGCCTCGATCACCTTGCCCGCCGCATCGGGGCCGGTATGACCGTTCAGCAAAACCACCCGCGTTGACGCCACGTTGAGCGACAGGCGCAGCAAGGTGGTCATCAGCAGAATCGCCGGAAAGGCAAGGAAATCGAGCGGCTTGGTGGTGTACATCGACGCCATCAACACGATCAGCGATAACGCAATGTTGAAGGTGAACAGTAAATCGAGAACGAATGGCGGCAGCGGCAGGATCATCATCGCCAACACCATCACAATCAACAGCGGCGCCCCGAAGGTGCGCAACTGCATGAGTGATGCTCCGAAACGTCCTGCGGTGATTGTTGCCATTGCTTGCTCCTGTTATTTCGGTCGGCGGTGAAAACACTCTACCGGTGACTTGCCACCTGCAACTCGCTATCCAATGTTTGCTGCCGACTGCCTACTGCCGACCGCCTTTAACATCCATCCCCACCGGCACTTCCAGCACCGCTGGCTCCAACGGCATCACCCCACCCCACTGCCGCCAAGTCTTCAACTGATACACGTAGGCCAGCACCTGCGCCACGGCGGTATAAAGCTGCGGCGGAATGTCCTGTTCCAGCTCGGTGTGAAAATACAGCGCGCGTGCCAGCGGTGGCGCCTCCACCACCGGCACATCGTTGGCCGCAGCCAGTTCGCGAATCTTTTGTGCGATCAGTTCGGTGCCCTTGGCCACCACCTTGGGTGCCACACCGTTGTCGGAATAGCGCAATGCCACCGCGTAGTGAGATGGGTTGGTCACCACCACATCGGCCTTGGGCACCGCTTCCATCATGCGGCGGCGCGCGATCTCGCGCTGCTGACTGCGAATGCGCGCCTTCAGATACGGATCGCCTTCGGTTTCCTTCATTTCACGGCGCGCTTCATCCGGCGACATGCGCAATTGCTGCATGTAATTCCACATCTGAAATGGCACATCGAGTGCTGCGATCAACACCAACCCACCCGCCAGCAACATGAAATCAAACAGCGCCATATCGGCAAAACTGGTCAGACTGTCGCGGCTGTCCTGCGTCAGCAGATTGACCAGTCCATCGCGGTGCCGCCAGATCAGCCAGCCCCCCAGACCGCCCAGCAGAATCGCCTTGAAAATCGCCTTCAGTAATTCCTGCGCACCGTTGATCGAAAACATGCGTTTCAAACCCGCCAGGGGCGACAGCCGATCAAACTGCGGCATGAAACCCTTGCTGCTGAAATTCCAGCCGCCAATCGCCACCGAGCCCAGCAGTGCCGCCACCACCACCGCGATGAACAAGGGCATCAACGCCAACCCGCCATGCATCAGGTAGTCCGCCAGGCGGCTGGCCATGTTCTGGGTATCGAACACGGCGGCAGCGTTAAAGCGCATGCCCTCACGCACCACCGTCTTGCCCTGATCCAGCATGTCGGCGCCGCCCCACCACATGGCACCCACCGAAGCGAGGGCAATCATCGCCGTCACCAGCTCGCGCGAACGCGCCACCTGCCCTTCTTCGCGGGCCTGCTGAATGCGCCGTTCCGACGCCGGTAATGACTTTTCCTGACCGCTGTCTTCTGCCATGCGTGCATACCATTGTGAAGCGCCTGGCAAGGCGCGAAAAAACTGTTAAATTGGCCTCCCGCATTATTTGCCCGAAGCGGTTGCAACAAAGGGGAAATAAGAACGGCTTTATCCCGCTATTTGCCCGAGCAAAACGCACGTGTGCAATTACATTGACACCATGCACTTGAATGGAACATCGCTTGTGAAATTGACTGACCCACGCACCACCTTTGCCATCGCACTGGAACGTCTGGACAACGACGAAGAACTTCTCAAAACCATCGGCCGCCTGTTCATCGAAGATCACGGCGCGATGCTGGAGCAGCTCAAAACCAGCTGCCTGCTCGATCGCCGCGAACAGGCAGAACAAGCCGCACACGCCCTCAAGGGGACGGTCTCCAATTTCGGCATCGACAGCCTGCAAATCATCGCGCGCGATATCGAAATCCATTGCCGGGAAGCCAATCTGAACGCGGCACGACAATTGCTTCCTGCATTACAATCAGGCATCGAAGGCCTGGTCTCTGCCTTACAGCAATACTGCGAAGAGTAGAGCCCGATTCATCCTTATCTGGCTAGAGAGCCGCTCTGCGCATGTCATTCACTATTCGTCACGCCACGTTTGCCGACCTGGCCCTGGTCGCACCACTGTTCGATGCCTACCGGCAGTTCTACGAGCAAGCACCCAACCTTTCGCTGGCGCGCGTCTTCATGGGCGTGCGTCTGAAACAGGGTGACTCGCAAGTGCTGCTGGCACTGGAAAACGGCAACCCGCAACAGGCCATCGGTTTCGCCCAGATGTACCCCAGCTTCTCCTCCATCTCGGCCCGCTCGATCATGATTCTCAACGACCTCTATGTGACCCAGGAAGCGCGCCACCGTGGCGTCGCCAAAGCCCTGCTGGACGCCGCCCGCGTGATCGCCGAACAAGCCCAGTGCAAACGCGTCACCCTCGCCGCCAGCCGCGATAACGCCGCCGCCCAGCAACTCTATGAAAGTCTCGGCTTCGCCCCGCAAAAAGGATTTCTGCACTACGATTTGCAGCTTTGAGGTATGACGAATGACGCAGGCTGCGTCATTCGTCATGCATTACAATCCCGCATCACCTCAAGGCACCCCATGCAGCAATACCTCCACCTGATGCAGCACGTGCTCGCGCACGGCACCCAGAAATCCGACCGCACCGGCACCGGCACCCTGTCCGTATTTGGGCACCAGATGCGTTTCAACCTGGCCGATGGTTTCCCGATGGTCACCACCAAGAAGCTGCACCTGCGCTCGATCATTCACGAACTGCTGTGGTTTCTCACGGGTGACACCAATATCCGCTACCTGAAGGAAAACGGTGTCTCGATCTGGGATGAATGGGCCGATGCAGAAGGCAACCTCGGCCCGGTGTATGGCTATCAGTGGCGCTCCTGGCCCACGCCCGATGGCCGTCATATCGACCAGATCAGCGAACTACTCGCGCGCATCAAGCAGGATCCCGACTCACGCCGCTTGATTGTTTCAGCCTGGAACGTGGCGGACATTCCCAACATGGCGCTGCCACCCTGCCATGCGTTTTTTCAGTTCTATGTCGCGGATGGGAAATTGTCCTGCCAGCTCTATCAACGCAGCGCCGACATCTTCCTCGGCGTGCCATTCAACATTGCATCGTATGCCCTGCTGACGCACATGATCGCGCAGCAATGCCATCTGGAGGTCGGCGATTTCATCTGGACCGGCGGTGACTGCCACCTGTACAGCAACCATCTGGACCAGGTCCACGAACAACTGTCCCGCACGCCCTATCCGTTACCGCAATTGCAGATCAAACGCCAGCCGGACTCACTGTTCGACTATCGCTTTGAGGATTTCGAGATTTTGAATTACCAGTCACACGCAGCGATCAAGGCGCCAGTCGCGGTGTAATGCAACGCACGCAGCGCAACAACGCACGAAACGCACGCTCGGCTGACCGCTGCGCACTGTGAAAAAATGTGAAAAGCGTTGCGCGCAATCATCAACACAAAATACCAGGACACCCTTGGCCCTACACTCGTTTGCTGTTGCAGTAGCCACGGATGGATACAAGTCCCTTGTTTCATCCCTCATTTCGTTATGTGGCGAGTCCGTAAAAAAGAGAGACCCGGACCACCGCAGAAACGCATTGCAAGCAGCCACTACTGCCCTACACTCAAAGACCCAACAAGGGTGAATATCATGTTGCAGTCAAGGCGCTGGCAGGCACCACTGATCTGTGTCCTCTCTATGCTGCATGCACCTCCGTCCCTTGCACAGGCAATGGAAGAGGAAGACCTGGCGCGCGCCTACGGCGATCAGGCCACCATCAGCATTGCCACCGGCACCCAGCAACCACTGCGCCGCGCCCCGGCGGTCGCCAGCGTCATCACCGCTGAAGATATCCGTGCCACCGGCGCCACCGATCTCGATGAAGCACTGGAGACCGTGGCCGGCTTGCATGTCTCACGCGGTGCGCAAGCCAACCTGCCGATTTACACGATTCGCGGCATCCGCGATGCCGTCACCGGCCCCCATGTGCTGATGCTGGTGAACGGCATTCCGGTGACCTTCACCTTTAGCGGCAATCGCGGCCAGATCTGGGGCGGCTTGCCGCTGGAAAACGTCGCCCGCATCGAAGTAATTCGAGGCCCCGGCTCCGCACTCTACGGAGCCGATGCCTTTGCCGGTGTCATCAACATCGTCACCAAGACTGCGGCCGATATCAACGGCACGCAGACCGGCGCGCGCGTCGGATCATTCAACAGCCGGGACGCCTGGCTGCTGCACGGCGGGAAAATCGGCGTGCTGGAGGTGGCGGGCTATTTGCGCATCGGCCGCACCGATGGCGCAAAGGAAATCGTCTCGGCCGACAACGCCACCGCACTCGGCACGTCGCGCGCGCCCGGGCCGCTCAACAACGGCCATGACGCCATCGATGGCAATCTCGATCTGTCGGTGGACGCCTGGCGCTTGCGTTTCGGCTACAAAAAACGGAACAACGTTGGCACCGGCGCGGGCGTCGCCCAGGCGCTCGACCCCGTCGGAAAAGCGATCAACGAACGTTTCACCTCCGACCTGACCTGGAAAAAAGCCCTCACCCAGCATTGGGATGTCGATCTGCAAACCAGCTTCATGTACAACACTGAGGGTGGCGATCTGATCCTGTTTCCTGCGGGGAGCAATCTTCTTGGCACCCCAGGCAACACGTTTGCCGATGGCATGATCGGCAACCCCTATCGCTGGGAAAAACATTACCGCTTCGCCGCCTCAACCCTCTATACCGGCTTTGAAAAACACCGCATCCGCCTGGGCCTGGGCGCGGTGAAAGACGATCTGTACAAGGTCCGCGAAACCAAAAACTTCAACCCCAACTTCAGCCCCATCGGCACCGGCTCCTTCGCCGATGTCACCGATGTCAGCAATACCGTGCCCTACGCCCGGCCGCAAAAACGCATCCTGCGTTACCTGTACGTGCAGGACGAATGGAATTTCAGCAAGGACTGGACCTTGACAGCCGGCATACGCCACGATCGCTATTCCGACTTCGGCAACACCACCAACCCACGGCTGGCGCTGGTGTGGGAAGCCGCTTACAACCTGACCGCCAAACTGCTCTACGGCAGCGCTTTTCGCGCGCCGACGTTCAACGAACAACACACCATCAACAACCCCGTCAACATCGGCAATCCCAATCTGAAACCGGAAAAGATGAAAACGCTGGAAGCCGCGCTGATCTGGCAAACCACCCACCAACTGCAACTGAGCGCGAATATTTTCCGTTACCAGCTCTCCAACATCATCCGCATCGACAGCGCCAACATGTACCAGAACGCGGGGAAACAACGCGGCACCGGGCTGGAACTGGAAGCCGGCTGGGATGCCCGCAGGAATCTGCGCCTGTCCGGCAATTACAGCTATCAACGTTCGATTGACCAAGCCACGCAACAGGATGCCGGTATGGCGCCGCATCACCGCATCTACCTGCGCAGCGACTGGCGTTTCGCCCCCGGCTGGCTGGCCAATACGCAATTGAACTGGGTCGGCAGCCGCAAACGCCAACCCGGCGATACCCGCCCGAACGTGAAAAATTACACCACCGTCGATCTCACCCTGCGCACACAGCACAGCAGCCCGGTGAACTTCACCTTCTCGATACGCAATCTGTTCGACACCGATGCCCGTGAGCCCAGCGCCGGCAATCCGGTCAGCATCCCCAACGATCTGCCGCTGCCGGGAAGATCGGTCTATCTCCAGGCAATCTGGGAAATCTGACGCGCCATTCGCCGCACAGCGCACTTAGGGAAACGCAGATTTATTCGTCGTTCCTGCTAACCAGCGACTTGGCGCAGGTTAGCAGGAACGACGCGTCACTATTTATGGAAACCTCAATAGTAGGAATCATCCTACGCAATCTCTCTGCTTCGCCCAGTGTGTGCCTCTGCCGCGCACACTATGCTTCCTGTAGAGGCTGACACTGCTGCCTCGGTTGGGGGCGTTCAATGTCCGCATTACACATTAGAGAATCCGTTTTCCAGCACAGAGCCGCAGCCTCTCTCATGGTGCTTTCCATCTGTTCAGGCTGTGCACTGCCGAGCATGGTTCCCGACATGAAATTTTCCGACACCAGTGCAGTCCGGCTTGAAGATGGGCGCGGCCCGTTGTCGGTACAGAAAAGCCGGGAAATGCTGTCGCGGCTGCAAGAGGGCCAGGGCAAGAATCTGCTGGAGCGGCATCTGGCGGTGGAAGAAGCCATTGTCGGCAGCCCCTTGACCATCGGCAACAAACTGACGCTGCTGCAAGATGGCCCCACGACGTATCAAGCGATGTTTGCCGCCATCCGCAGCGCCAAAAACCACATCAATCTCGAAACCTATATTTTCGATGACGACGAAGTCGGCCAACGCTTTGCCGATCTGCTGATCGAAAAACAGAAAAGCGGCGTGCAAGTCAATCTGATCTACGACAGCGTCGGTGGCATGAATACGCCGAAGGAATTTTTTCAGCGGCTGACCGATAGCGGCATCAAGGTGCTGGAGTTCAATCCGATCAATCCGCTGGCCCTGAAAAAAGGCTGGCAGGTGAATCAGCGCGACCATCGCAAACTGTTGATCATCGACGGGAAGATGGCCTTCCTGGGCGGCATCAACATTAGCAGCGTGTATTCAGGCGGCTCGTTCAAACAACACACCAAGGCGCGGCCCAACGGCCCGGCCTGGCGCGATACCCATTTGCAACTGGAAGGCCCGGCCGTCGCAGAATTGCAGAAATTGTTCCTGGAAACATGGAGCCAGCAGAAAGCCGACCCATTGTTGCCCAAAACCTATTTCCCGCCCTTGAGCAACAAGGGTAGTGAAATCGTGCGCGCGATTGGCAGCGCACCCGATGCGCCCAACCTGATTTATGCCACCTTCATTTCCGCGATCAACAGTGCGGAAAGTCAGGTGCACATCACCAACGCCTATTTCGTCCCCGATCAGCAACTGCGCACCGCTTTGAAAAATGCGGCGCAACGCGGCGTGGATGTAAAACTGATTCTGCCCGGCAGTACCGACTCCTGGCTGGTCTTGCATGCCGGACAGGCGTACTACGACGAACTGCTCGAAGGGGGCGTCAAGATTTATGAACGGCGCGGCGCGCTGCTGCATGTCAAGAGCGCCGTGCTGGACGGCGTCTGGTCCACCGTCGGCTCGACCAACCTGGACTGGCGCAGCCTGCTGCATAACCAGGAAATCAATGCCGTGATCCTCGGGGCCGACTTCGCCGCACAAGTCGAGGCAGTATTTCAGGCTGACCTGGCGACCTCGAAACAGATCACGCTGGATGAGTGGCGTCAGCGTTCCCTGGATCGACGGGTCAAGGAACTGTTTGGAAGAATGTGGGCCCATTGGTTGTAGGGAAATGTAGCTTTATTCGTCGTTCCTGCGTAGGCAGGAACCCAGTGGCTTTAAACACCGCGAAGACGCTGGGCTCCTGCCTTGCTCTGCATAGCCAATCGACTAAGCGCCATAAAACCTGCGCCAAGTCGCTGGTTAGCAGGAGCGACGGGAATCAGTTTTTCGAATAAATCTGCGGTTCCGTAGCGCCACACATCACGTTGGAGAAGATTCTTGTTTGCCATCCACAACACCCATGCCTCGCGCATGAAACTGATTGTCGTCTCCCTGATCCTGAGTTGCGCAGCCCAAAACACAACGGGCCAGACCAATGCGTCGTCTGCCTCTGCGAGCGCAGCCAGCGCGCTGCGCGCCCGGCATGCCGCCCTGCGTGAACAACTCGCACACAACCCGTTTCAGCAAGCACTCCACCTCGATTCCAGCGATGCCGACGGCGTGTTGCGCGGCGACATTCATGCCGTGCTCGATGCGCCGTTTGCGACCGTGCGCACAGCACTCAGCGATCCGTCACAGTGGTGCGACATCCTGATGCTGCATCTGAATATCAAATACTGCCAGGCGGTGCTGGATCAATCGCAAAGCCAATTGAAGGTCTATATCGGCAGAAAATTCGAGCAGCCGCTCGACGAGGCCGCACCGCTTGAATTCATCTATCAAACCACGATCGACGCAGCCGACTACATGAAGACCTCCCTGCATGCCCTCACCGGACCGATGGGGACCCGCAATTACCACCTCACGGCAGAAGCCATCCCGCTCGACTCCGGCCACAGCTTCCTGCATTTTTCGTTCTCTCACGCCTACGGATTTGCCGCCAGGACCGCGCTGCGGATTTATCTCAAGACGCTGGCCGACGACAAGGTCGGATTCACTATCGTCGGCACCGGCAGCGATGGCCAACCGACGCATATCGGTGATGTGCGGGGCATGATCGAACGCAATGCAATGCGCTATTACCTGGCCATCGATGCCACCCTGAAATTTCCCAACACCTCAGCAGACCCGCTCCGCAATTTGTCCCGCAATCAGTCCCGAGAATCGCGCCTGCAGTACTGGTTTCTTGCCACCGAACGCTATCCACTACAATTGCGCGAAGTGACGCAGCATGAATATCTCGCGATGAAGCGCAAGGAATATCTGCGCATCGAAGCCGCACAAAAAGACCGCAGCGTATTGCCTGGTGTGCCAGGACAATTGGATGCGCCCCGCAAGAGGTGAATGGCGCACACGCGTTTCATCCGTATCCATAGCCTCGCACAGGCCGGTATTGATGAAATACGTTTTTGATGCAGCTCGGATACCATGCGTCACTCTGCGGTTTTTTCAGAGGCATTGATAGAGGCGGCTCAAAAATAGCAAGCCATTTCTTGAGCGTTTGTTGCAGGCGGGAGAGGCCTAGTAGCATTACCAGCTTCCCCCCCCGGGAAAATTCTTGTAGCCTTGGCAGTGCCCAGCAGCCCGCAAAAAAGCAACGATCACCCCACCAGCATGAACCTGCAAAAGTCCCAAAAAGTGCATGTCGTTGACGATGACCCCAATGATCTGATCCTGATTTGCAGGTATCTGGAAGATTTGGGGATAGAAGCGTGTGGCTATCCTTCCGCGCACAAATTTCTTGCCGACCCCCACAGCCGCAGTTGTGCCTGCCTGGTGCTGGACGTACGCATGCCGAATCTCAATGGCCTGGAACTGCAAAAAATCCTGATCGCCGAAGGCTGGCCAGGCGCGACCATTTTCTTGACCGATTTGAACGATGCGCCCAGCGCCGTCTGTGCGGTCAAGGAACTCCAGGCGGAAGACTATGTGCTCAAACCCATGGGCACCGCCGGCATGAAGGAATTCCAGAACAGCGTTCTGACCGTACTGGAGAAACAGCGCTCCGTACAACAGGATGCGCAACTGCGCCTGAGCACAGAAGAACATCTCGCCAATCTATCTCCACGCGAAAAGGAAATCCTGAATCTGATCATGCAGGGTTTGCTCAACAAACAAATCGCCGACCAGCTTCAGATCAGCACCCGCACCGTCGAATTCCACCGCGCCAACATCATGCGCCGCCTGGGCGTGAGCACCGCAGCCAATCTGGTGCGGCTCGTCATGGAGGCGGGCGGGCGGGCCATCCCGGCGGAATGAATGACCGCCCTAGTCCACTGAATCATTGAAATGTCACCCGAGGGGCGCACGCGGCGGGATGCGATGCAAGGCGCAAAGCACAGCGATACCCGTAGGTATCGCGAGCATTTGCAACGCCGCAGCGCGCCCGCCCCGCGCGCACAGCGGGGGGCAATTTCAGTGTTTCAGTGGACTAGTGGACTGTAACAGTCGATTCGGGAGGGAAAGGGGCATTTTTGGCAGCCGCGG
>OBEQ010641688.1_pt1 | contig 11710 bp, 16 predicted proteins | sample 1670901 | NCBI WGS metagenome assembly OBEQ01 (sample SAMEA104232315, study PRJEB22302) | groundwater metagenome | biome: forest; feature: aquifer; material: groundwater | place: USA | collected 2011-08-07 | depth 5.4 m | reverse complement strand
TCAGCGCCTTGAGCTCGGACGCGTCGATCACCCGCTCGATCTTCTTCAGCCGCACCGTCACTTGCGCCGTGGCCACCTTCAGCTTGTAAGGGCGGTCCACCGTCATCGGACGTTTGCCCATCCAGAAAAGCTTCGCCCGCAACAGCGTGCTCACCTGCGGCAGGGGATCTTTGACCTTGCACATCACGTCGCCCCGATTGACGTAAATCTGCTCGCTCAGCGTGACGCCGGTGGATCTCCCGGCGGTGACGCGGGCGCGTTTCGGCGCGTTGAACTCCTCGATCGTCTTCACGACGGATTTCTTGCCGGAAGGCAGGAAGAGCACCTCGTCCCCGACCGCGAGCGTCCCGGATTCCACCCGGCCGGCCACGATCCGGCGGGCGTCCTCGCTTTCAGTGAACTTGTAGACCCCCTGCACCGGCATCCGGAACGGCCTCTTCTCAACGGAGGCCGATTCCTTAAAGGAATCCAGCGCCTCCAGCACCGAGGGTCCCACATACCACGCCAGCTTCTTGGAAGGGCCGGTCAGATTCTCCCCTTCCCGGGCCGCCAGGGGGATGAAAGCCGCAGGCTCCAGCTCGATCTCTTTGAGGAACTGGCGGTAGGTCTTCTCGATCCGATCGAAAACTTTCTTATCGTATCCAACCAGGTCCATCTTATTCACACAGACCGCCACCTGCCGGATCCCCAGCATCGAGAGCAGATAACCATGCCGCTTGGAGTTCTCCTGGATCCCCTCCTCGGCATCGATCACCAGCAGCGCCGCCTCCGCCCGCGCCGCACCCGACACCATGTTCTTCAGGAACTCGATGTGTCCCGGCGCGTCAATGAGGATGTATTCCCGCTTCTTGCTCTTGAAAAAGACGCGGGCCGTGTCGATCGTGATCCCCTGCGACTGCTCGTCCTTGAGGGCGTCCAGCAGGAAGGCGTACTCGAACGGCTTGGCCGTGCGGAGGCACTCCTGCCGCACCTGCTCCAGCTTCCCCTCCGGCAAGGAACCGGTATCGGCCAGCAGACGGCCCACCAGCGTGCTCTTGCCGTGGTCCACGTGGCCGACGATGACGATGTTCATTACATGTACCCTTCCCGGCGGAGCGTTTCCAGGCCGCCGCGGTCCTCTTTATCCTGGGCGCGGCCCGACCGCTCGGCGACGTTGCGGAACTTCCCGCCCCGGAGTTCCTCGATGATCTCCTTGACGTTCTTCGCCGTGGACATGACCGGGAAGGTGCAGGGATAGCAGCCGAGAGAACGGAACCTCTCCCCCTTGCCCTGATCGAAGTTGAGCGGCACCACCGGGATCTTCTCCCGCTCGATGTACTCCCAGATGTTCAGCTCGGTCCAGTCCAGCAGCGGATGGACCCGGATGTGCGTGCCGGGAGCGAAATCGGTCTTGAACTGGTTCCAGAGCTCCGGCGGCTGGTCTGCCACCTCCCAGTTGCTTTCTTTGTCGCGCGGCGAGAAATAGCGCTCCTTCGAGCGGCTCCCCTCCTCGTCCGCCCGCGCCCCCACGATGACGCCGGTGTACGGCTCGGTGTTCTTGTCCGGCAGGTACTGCCCGGTGGAGTGATCCATCCGGTAGCGGGGCCACTTGCCCGAGAGCGTGTTCACGAGGGCGTCGGTCTTCAAAGTTTTGCAGCACTCCACGCGGGTCAGCTTGCCGGCCGGGAAGGTTCTCTGCTCCCGCAGCGCCTCCTCGTTCTGCCCGTAGATCATGTTCAGCTTCCACTTGCGCGCCAATTGGTCCCGGTACTCGATCATCTCCGGGATCTTGAAGTGGGTGTCGATGTGAACCAGCGGGAACGGGACATGGCCGAAGAAGGCCTTCCGGGCGAGCCAGAGCAGGACGGTGCTGTCCTTGCCGATGGACCAGAGCATGGCGAGGTTCCTGAAGTGGTGGTAGGCCTCCCTCAGGATATAGACCGATTGGCTCTCGAGCTTTTTGAGTTGTTCCATAAAAAAATTATACCCCCAGAACGAACCGGACCGGCACCCGGATCTTCGCCTTGACCGGCAGGAAACCGATGGTGGCGGGGTCGAAGCGCCAGCGCCAGACCGTCTGAAGCGCGGACTGATCCAGCAGCGGGAATCCGGAGCGTTGGCTGATCTCCACGCCGGTCGGATACCCGTTCTTGTCCACGGAAACATCCAGGATCACGAGGCCCTCCTGCCCCTGCCGGATCGCCTCATAGGGATAGGCCGGAGCGGGGTTTCTGAAACGGCCGCCACCGGCGGTGGCTGCCCCGCCCGGGAGATAAAAAGTGGTGGCGGTGTTTTTCCCGGCCGGCTCCGACACCGTTTTGGAAATCCCCGATTCCGATGGGGCCGAGGCGGGAAGGGCCGCGATCAGCGAGATCTCCACGCCGCCGGTCCCGGCCTGCACGTCGTAGCTGGGCGCACGCGCGATCATGCCCGTGTTTCCGAACAGCGCGATCCCATGCAGCCCGCAGGCGATCAGGAAGCTTCTGCCGGAATCGTTCATTTCTCGAGCGGCGCGGCCGGGGCGCCGGTGGTCTGGATCGCCACCTTCTCGATCCCCGCCTGGCGCGTCTGGTCCAGCGCCTTCACCACATCGCCGAAAGCGGCCTTCTCGTCCCCGTTGAATACCACGCGCAGGTCCGGATTGCGTTCCCGCAGGGATCTGAGGCGAGCCAGGAGGGCGTCGAAACCCATCGCTTCCTTATCCAGATACAGGCGGCCGGATCCGGCCACGGTCACCGTGACGGTCGAAAGATGGGCGCTTCCCCTGGAGATCCCCGTCGCCGCCGCGGGCAACCGAACCGGGATCCCTTGGTTCTTCACCATCGAGAGGGAGACCATCACGAACGTGGCCAGCAGGAAGAAGATGATGTCGATGAGCGGGATGATCTCGATTCGCGCCCGGCGCCTATACGAGACGGAGGGGATCTTCACGGTAATCCGGTTTTGATCCGGCCTGAGCCAGCAGCACCTCCAACTCGGTGGCCGCCTGCTCGATCTCCTGTTTCGTCCTCTCGTAGTAGGCGTTGAGCAGGTTAAGGGGGACAAGCGACAGGATCGCGATGCCGAGCCCGAACGCGGTGGCGATCAACGCCTCGGCGATCCCGCCGGTGATGGCGGTTGGGGCATCCAGCTGCTGCTGCCCCAGCAGGCCGAAAGCGCGGATCATGCCGGTCACGGTCCCCAGCAGACCCAGCAGCGGCGACAGGGTCACCGCAGTGTCCAGAACCGTCAGCCCGCGCTGGAACGGCTTGAGCTCCCGGGATCCGGAATGAAGCAGAGCGCCCGACAGCGCCCTCTCCCTGTGGAGCAGGCCGTGCGCCAGCGTCCGGGCCACCGGGTCATGAGCATGCCGCCCCACGGCGATCGCCTCATCAATATTGCCGGCCTCCACGCGCCGCAGGATGCCCCGGACCAGTTCCGGCTGTCTCTTGCGGGCATGGCGCCAGACGAAGATGCACCGCTCAATGGTCACCGTGAGGGCCGCCAGCGAGACCGCGAGCAGCGGCCACATGACCGGACCCCCTTTAAGAAATATAGAAACCATCGAAAACCTCCTGTCGGTTACTCGAGCAGCCGGATGAGACCCTCAAGACCCCATCCCATCACGACGTCGTGGTTCCAGCGGAAGAGCGGCCGGGCGATGGGGGCCAAAGCGTTCATCCAGGGCTGGGTGGTGCGGACATTCCAATCGTACCGGACGGCGGTGGCCCCGTCAATGGCCGAAAGGGCCCAGCGTCCCGTCCCCTGCAGCTCCCCCTTCGCGGCGGACTCGATGAGGGACTTGGGCTCCCCCCGGGTGACCGTCATGTCGAACGTCAGCCGGTACGGAAGCCGGCTCTTCCAGGTGAACCGCCGCACCGATCCCACTTCATACGGACCGGAGGCCGGCCGGATCTTTTCTACCCGCTCCACCCCTTTCCACCAGGCGGGCCAACGGTCGGAATAGTAGATGGCGTCCCACACCTTCTCCAGGGGCGCCTTCACTTCCCACCGGGTCACGAAGGAATAGGAAGTTGGCATTGGGAGTGCCCAATTTAACACAAACTTAGTAGAATAAACCCATGCCTTCCGCCCGGCTTGAGCAAGTCCTGCGCGCCATAGACGCGGCCAACGCCCAGGATCCCCGCGGCTACGAGCTGCCCTATTCCCAATGGCTGACCGGCTGGGTCCAGCGCCTCGACCCCAATGCTTCGGAAGAGCTCCTGATCGTCGCCCGCGGCCAGCACATCCGTCGCTGGGAGATCCCCCGGGAGAGCTACCCGGACGACCGGAAGGGATACCTGCTGTGGAGAGAAACCCTGAAAGGTTTCCACGCCGAGCAGGTGGGGAAGATCATGCGGGAAGCCGGCACCCCCGAGGCCTCCATCGAGAAGGCGGCGCGGATCATCCTCAAGAAAAACATCCGGGATAGAGAATCCCAGACCCTTGAAGACGCCCTTTGCCTGGTCTTCCTGGAGCATCAGTTCGCCGATCTGAGCAGGAAAGAGCCGGAGGAAAAGATGGTTGAAATTCTACGCAAGAGCTGGCGCAAGATGGGGGAGAAAGGCCGGGCCGAAGCGCTCAAGATCCCCCTGGCCGATCCCGAGCGGACCCTTCTTCAGAAAGCTTTATCCGGGGCTCCCTCGTGAACGAAAAACCGAAGTGGCATCAAAACGTCTGGCTGATCCTGTTCCTTCTCTTCTTCGTGCTCGGGCCGCTGGGCCTACCCCTAGTCTGGAAGAATCCCCGGTTCTCCCGAACAGTAAAAATCGGGCTGACGATTCTGATGGTGGGTTACACTTTCCTGCTCATCCGGCTGACTGCCGAGATGCTGCGGGCCGTCCGGACGTCAATGGACGCGGTCAGCGCGAGCCTGCGTCTCTGATGCCGTAGAAGCTCTTCGCCGGGATCTGAGTGTACTTTGGAACAATCGCGCCGGCTGCGATCACCGCCCCTTCCCCGATCTCAACCCCCGGAAGAACCACGGAATTCAAACCCACCACGACGTTGCGGCCGATGCGGACTTTCTTGAGGATCAATCCCTGGCGCTCCACCGAATGCGCGATGACGGTCGCGTGGCCTCCGATCACGGAGTTGTCCCCGATCTCAAGGAGCTGAAGGTCCGCGCAATAGGCGGAGTTGATCTGCACGTTGAGCCCCAGCTTAGCCCCCATCAGGCGGTAATAAAGGGAGGCGAAAGGAGTCAGCAGCAGGAAATTCCCAAAGAGGGTCCAAACGAGGAGCTGCAGCGCGTTCGAGACAAACCATTTGAGCGCTTCCGGCGAGTCGAGCGGGTGCTCCCCTTCTTTCAAATTCAAGCAGAGGAGCCATCGCAGGAGGACCGTGAGGAACATCAAGCTGAAACCGAAAAGGAAATAGCCGAACCCGGCCGCAACCGAAACGGCCAGGATTCTGCCGGCGAGAGGAGCCGCCGCGGCCGCGCCCCAAACCTTGACGCACCACAGAACAGCCGGGAAGGACGCGAGCCCAAGGACGACAGCGCCGAGGGCATAAAGAACAAGCGCCAGCCCCACCCTCGCCAGCGTCAATCCGATTCTAGTCATAGCGTTAAAACAAAAAGCCCCATCGGCAGATCGCCGATGGGGCTATAACACCCTTGGAAACAAAGGAGAAAACCCGCTCTTAGCGGCCGGAATCCTTACGCTTGGAGAAACACTCCTTGCAGTAAACCGGACGGTCTCCACTGGGCTTGAAGGGAACCTCGCATTCCTTCTGACAATCCGCGCAGGTCGCCTTGTGCATCTCCCGCTGTCCACCACCGAATCCACCACCACCGCCACCTTGAAATCCCATGTTTTCTCCTTTGTTTGAAAATCCAACTTCCCTAACAGCTTCTTTAGTATAGACGAAGTTCGCCGAGGCGTCAATTAAGGTATGATGGTGGCATGACAACATCACAGACCAGCTTCTACGGGCTCGGCATCGCACCCGGGCTTCTTCAGGCGCTTGACGCGCTGAAGTTCACCGTTCCCACCCCCATCCAGCACAAAGCCATCCCGATCGCGATCGAGGGCAAGGACATTATCGGCATCGCGCAGACCGGCACCGGCAAGACGCTGGCGTTCGGCATCCCGATGATCCAGCAGCTCGCGCAGAAGAAAGGCAAGGGGCTCGTGCTCGCACCCACGCGGGAGTTGGCGATCCAAATCAACGAAGCGCTCGGGAGTCTCACCTCCACGTTCCGGATGAAGACCGCGGTGATCATCGGCGGGGAGTCCATGCACCGCCAGACCCAGGCGCTGAGGGTCGGACCCCGCATCCTGATCGCCACTCCCGGCCGCCTGCTGGACCATCTCGAGCAGCGCAACACGCGGCTGGACGACGTCGCCATCCTGGTGCTGGATGAAGCCGACCGGATGCTGGACATGGGCTTCGCGCCGCAGATCGACCAGATCCTCCGGCTCATCCCGAAGGACCGGCAGACGATGCTCTTCTCGGCGACCATACCGGCCAGCATCGTGAAGATCGCGGCCGCCCATATGCGGCTGCCGGTCCGCACCGAAATCGCGCCGACCGGGACCATGGCCGAGGGGGTCTCGCAGGAGCTGTTCGTGGTCAGCAAGGAGAAGAAGGGGCAGCTCCTGAAGGAGCTGTTGAAGCGGTACACCGCCTCGGTTCTGCTGTTCGTGCGGACGAAGAGAGGGGCTCAAAGAGTGACACGGGACTTAAGAACCGCGGGCCACCCGGCGGCCGAGATCCACGCCAACCGGAGCCTGAGCCAGAGGAAGGAGGCGCTGGCCGGTTTTAAGTCGGGGAAATACCGCATCCTGGTGGCCACCGACATCGCGGCGCGGGGGATTGATGTGACCGGCATCGAGCTGGTGGTCAACTACGATCTGCCCGACGACCCGGAGAACTACGTCCACCGGATCGGGCGCACCGGCCGGGCCGGGCGCGAAGGCCACGCCATCACCTTTGCTACCCCCGATCAGGGGAAAGACGTGCAGGGCATCGAGAAGATCATCCGGACTTCCATCCCGCTGGCCCAGCACCCCGCCCTGCCCGCGGAGCGCTTCTCCTCATCGCATCAAGGCCACGCCCCGCAGCAGCGCCACGGCGGGGGCCAGCAACAGCGCCGCCCGTTCGGCGGCACCCGGAATTTCGGCTACCCCCGCCGGCGCCACCGGTAAAACCAAGCCCAAACCTCCTTCTCAGCGATCCCGGTTGGCCGCGCAGGCAAAGCTCAAAAAATACCTCCTCCAGCCCGCCTCGGTGGAGGAATACTGGTTTGAGCCCAGAAAGTAATCCACGAGGAGCTCCCGCGCCCGGGCAAGCTCCTTCAGCCGGCGGAAGCGGGTCGCCTTTTCCAGGGTAAGGTCCAGCAGCTCCAAGGCCCGGTCAAAGGCCTTCTCGCAATAGACAGGGTTGTTTTTAGCTTTCCAGCGGAGAGCCCGCTCGACTTCGCTGCCGACATTCGCCATCTGAACCAGGAATGGGAGAGCCTCCCAGCGGTCGTTCATCGCTGAATCTTTTTTTCGACGATCGCGATGATCTTTTTTCGAATCCAGGGATCCAAAACATCACGGCTTCGATTGTGTTGGGAAGGGCGCACATTGATCATGGAGTCGAACTCGAGAAAATCCCCGCCCTGCAATTCCGGGTAAAGGTTGATTCCCCAAAGACTCGCCTGCTTCGAGCCGTCCTCCAACAGCAGCGCCTCCAAATCGGAATGAAGCTCGGCATTCACCGCCATTCGCTCCCGGTCGACGTCCACCACGGCCTTGACCATGTCCCCGAACAGGGCAGCCGCCATTTCTTTCAATGCTTGCAGCGTAAGCGACTCCCGGATGATCTCCATGAAGACTATTATAACTAAGATTCCCTTTCGGCGTTGAAAGCGGTAACCTCGCCGCCACTTACCCCAAGACGGATGGAGATCGGCCGGCAGCAGACCTCGCAATCGTATGTAAACGCCTGCCGGTGGCCCGCGGTGACATCCACCGCGATCGAGATCTCCGCGGAGCAGTACGGGCACGCGAAACCATATTCCTCTTCAATCACTCGTGCACCAGAGGACCCACGCGATCAAGACCCCCTGAAACGGAATCCGGATCCAATGATACAGCGGGTGGTCCAGAAACCCTCCGAATTTGACGTGCGCGACCGCCATGGTGATATTGGCCGGTAAAACGGCGATCAACAGCGCGACAAGCCCATAAGCCGCGGCCCTCCGAAACCTGGGGATCATAAGCCCCACCGCTCCCGCCAGCTCAAAGAACCCGCTCAGAGTGACTAATCCCAACGGGCAAGGCAGCGCGGGAGGCACGATTTTCAGGAACGGATCCGGCCGGAGGAAATGAAGCGTCCCGGTGAGAAGAAACAGGGCGGCGATCAAAAAACGGGCTAAGGTTTTTGTTTTATTCGGATTTTTTATTCGAAAAAACCTTTCCGAAAATCCCAGAGAGATCCATAAAGGACGTATTGTGTTCTCCAGTTGGAATTCCCCATATCTGCAGCTTATCCGGAATGGTTTCAGCGAACTTCAGGGCGACCACGTTCTGCCCGCCTCCCAACGCCAGCGCGAGGAGTTCCTTACCTTTTGCTTCCGCCGTATATTTGGCTAACTGCCCGGCAGCTTCTTGCTCTAATTTGTATCGGTTGGCATCCGCTTCAATCTTCGCGGACTGAGCGCGGCCTTCGGCTTCCTGGATCGCCTGTAATTTACTCCCCCGCGCCTGCGCTTCTTGGCGCTTGGACTCTTCCTCTTGCGCGAGCGCCTTATTCTTGTTGATCTCGACGGCTTGGGCGGCCAGCTTCTTCTGCTCAATCGCTTGCTCGAACTCCTTGCTGAACCTGAAATCCCTGATCAGAGAATCCGAGATCCGAATGGCGGGGTACTTGGCCATTGCGTTGCTCAGTTTTTCCCGCATCATTTTTTGGATTTGATCTCGGACCGTTCCCTGATAGATATCCTCCGCCGAATAACTTCCGATCGCGAGACGCGCTTCCGATCGGACTTGAGGCAGCAAGACTTCATCTTCGTAATTCTGGCCGATCTGCTGATGGAGCTTGGGAACCTCATTGGAGGCGAGCGCGTAGATAACGGTCAAATCAAGAGACACATTCTGTCCGTCATTCGTTTTGAGATTCATACTCCATTCATTGGCATGAGATTCGCTCTTCATCGAATCTTGCGGATAGGCCCTGGAAGCCACCTTATAAATCACAACATCCGTAATCCAGCGGTTAAAAAAATGGTATCCGACTCCCAGTGGAATTTCTTCCACTCTTCCAGCCACTTTATTGACAGAAACCCCAACCTCTGTGGGGTGAATATCCACCCACCCGGCAGTCGTAAAGATCAAAATCCCGGCCACAAAAAAACCCAGTGCCGTGAAGAGTGGTTTCCACGGAATTGAACGTTCGTTTGTCACGACTTCTTTCCTCCCTTTTTATTCCATTGTTTAATAGCAGCCATGACACATGCTGTGGTCAGCAGCATGAAGCACAGAACCAAAAACCATTCCGCGATAATAAACGGTCTCATTGAACTTCCTCCTTATTTCGATTTAAAGCCGTGTACAGAATCAAAATTCCAAGGATTAATCCGAGAACTAAAGACGAGCCGATCGTACCAAAATCAAGACCGCCCTTTGCTTTTGCTTTTGTAAGAACATCCCCCATTGTCGCACCAAACGGACGGGTCAGGACAAACGCAATCCAAAACAATAGGGTTTTAGAAATTCGGGTATAAAACGCGGCCAACGCTGTCAGCGCCAGCAAACCGGCAATCAAAAGCGCTCCGCCCCCAAATCCAAGACCGGAACTATCGGCCAAGAAATCGCCCAGAGCGGTCCCCAAAGTGTTTGAAAACAGAATGGCGGTCCAATAAAGCAATTCCGCCTTAAACGTTTTGATCTTTGTTACGGAGAAAGATTGGCCGGTCAAACGCCAGATCACAAAAATGACCGACAAAATCGTGATTAAAAGAAAGCACCCTTTTGGATAACCGAACTTTAAAGTTCGATCGATAAAGTCGGACATAGTCGTGCCGGCAGTACTGGTCGAAAGGATCACGGTCCAATAAAGCAGCGGATGATATTTTTTCGACTTCAATTGGACGCTAAGACTGGAAAAAAATAACGCGATCAAAATCATGGAACTGACCGCGTAGCCCACGTTCAGCGTCATCGATAAAAGGTCCCCGGCCGTCTCGCCCAACGTAGTTGCGGCTATCTTCATGATCCAAAAAAGCAAGGTGACTTGCGGGAGTTTGTTCTTAACCATGAAATAAACAGATCCCCGCCAACCCCGCGGCGGCAATAAGCCAGGGTTCACGCACCTTCCACTTGATCAAAAGTCCCAATGCGCTCAGCGCAATGAAGGCGGTCGGCAGATCAAAGACCGCCCGCCGCGCTAATAAGACACAGGCCCCCGCGATGGCTCCTGTGGCGGCGGCGATCCCGGTCGGGGCGGCCGGCCGGGCGGTGCTCGTCCGCGAGCGCGCGGACACGATCGGCGGCGGCGCTCGCACCGCCGAGCTGACGCTCCCGGGATTCCGCCACGACGTCTGCGCGGCCGTCCACCCGCTGGCCGCCGGCTCGCCGTTCTTCCGCGCGCTCGCCCTCGACGCGCACGGCCTCGATCTCGTCCACCCCCCGAGCCCGCTCGCCCACCCGCTCGACGACGGCACCGCCGTGTTCCTCGAGCGATCGGTCGGCGCGACCGCGACAGGGCTCGGCCCCGACGCGCGCGCCTACCGCACGCTCATGGAGCCGCTGGTGGACGCGGCGACGCCGCTCATCGACGCGCTGCTGGGGCCCCCGCGCCCCCCGCGGCACCCGATCGCGCTCGCGCGCTTCGGCCTCTCCGCGCTCCGGTCCGCGGCCGGGCTGGCGCGCGCCCGGTTCGAGGGCCCCCGCGCCCGCGCGCTCTTCGCGGGCCTGGCGGCCCACTCGATGCTGCCGCTCGAGCAATCTCCGAGCGCGGCGTTCGGCTTGGTGCTCGCGCTCCTCGGCCACGCCTGCGGGTGGCCGGTCGCGCGCGGCGGCTCGCAGCGGATCGCCGACGCGCTGGCCTCGCTCCTCCGCGGCCTGGGCGGCGAGATCGTGACCGGGCGGCCCGTCGCCTCGCTCGAGGAGCTGCCACCGGCGCGCTGCGTCCTGCTCGACGTGACGCCGCGCCAGCTCCTGGCCCTGGCCGGGCGGCGCCTCCCGGAGTCCTACCGGCGGCGCCTCGCGCGCTATCGCTACGGGCCGGGATCCTGCAAGGTGGACTGGGCCCTCGACGGGCCGATCCCGTGGCGCGCCGGCGCGTGTCGCCGCGCGGCGACGGTCCACGTCGGCGGCACGCTCGAGGAGATCGCGGCGGCCGAGGCCGCGGCCACGCGCGGCGAGCATCCCGAGCGCCCCTTCGTCCTGCTCGCGCAGCCGAGCCTCTTCGACCCGACCCGCGCGCCCGCCGGAAAGCACACGGTGTGGGGCTACTGCCACGTGCCGAACGGCTCGGCCGTGGACATGGCGGAGCGGATCGAGCGCCAGGTCGAGCGCTTCGCCCCGGGCTTCCGCGACCGCATCCTCGCCCGCCACGTGATGACCGCAACCGACCTGGAGCGCTACAACCCGAACTACGTCGGCGGCGACATCAACGGCGGGCTCCAGGACCTGTGGCAGCTCTTCGCGCGCCCGGTCGCTCGGCTCGTACCCTACGCGACGCCCGTCCGCGGCCTCTACCTCTGCTCGGCGTCGACGCCTCCCGGCGGCGGCGTCCACGGCATGTGCGGCGCCCGCGC
>OBEQ011270791.1_pt1 | contig 11711 bp, 14 predicted proteins | sample 1670901 | NCBI WGS metagenome assembly OBEQ01 (sample SAMEA104232315, study PRJEB22302) | groundwater metagenome | biome: forest; feature: aquifer; material: groundwater | place: USA | collected 2011-08-07 | depth 5.4 m | reverse complement strand
TGGCGAGCGGCCCTCGGTCCGCTTGCCGAGACGAATGGTCCCCATCTGGGTCAGCGATCCGATAGGTTTGGAAATGCCTTTGCGAATGGCGAGGACGCCGGCAATCGTCGTGGTGCTGACGGCGCCCAGGCCGACCAGCAGCACGCCAAGTTTGCCGCGCGCAGGAGCGATATCAACGGGCGTGGACATGAGCTGCCGATCATATCGCTTTCGGCTTAACCACGAAACACACGAAAGAAAGGACGTGGGGGTGCGGTAAGCTGAACTCCGAAAAGCTGAGAACGCCATGTTCCTGAAAAAAGACAACCCCTATCTGCTCATCCTCGGCATGACCGGCGTGAAGATGGGCGATGCGTTCGTGCAGGTGGGCTGCGCGCACGGTGGACGTCTGGCGGCGGTTGCCCGGAAGGTGGGCTTGTCCGGCCGCGCCGCCGTCGTCGCGCCCGACGAATCGTCCGCGGCGCGCGCGCGCAAGGCCGCCGAGGATGCCGGCGTGCTGGTGGAGGTCGAGGTCGCGCCGCCCACCCGGCTCCCACTCGCAGACGATGCCTTCAATCTGGCCGTCGTCGACGACACGGCGGGGCTGTTCGGCACGATGCGCCCGGAAGCGCGCGTGGCCGCGATTCGCGAACTCGTGCGCGTGCTGCGCCCGGGCGGCCGCGTGCTCGTCGTCGGCGGTGTCCCGCGCGGCGGGCTCGGCGCGATGCTGTCGCGGACCCGGAACGGTCCGCCGTTTGTCGCGTCGGGCGATGCAACCAAGGCGCTCGAAGCCGACGGCTTCAAGTCGGTGCGCACGCTCGCCGAACGGGAAGGTCTCGTCTTCGTGGAAGGCATCAAGCCGAGACCGACTCATGGCTAATGGCTAAAGGATGGCTAAGGGCTAATGGCTGAGGGCTAATGGCATAGGGTCAATGGACGGTCCATGAACCATATGCCATCAGCCATGGTTACCGTGCGCACGTCAGGTGTCTGCCCCCATCGATTGGAATCGTTTCGCCGGTCATCCAGCCCGCGCGGTCTGACGCGAGGAACAGAATCAGCGCCGCGATTTCGTCGGGCCGCCCCGGGCGGCCGAGCGGGTGGGTTTCCTTCGCGCGCTCGAGAAATGCCGCGTACTGCGGCTCGCCCATGCCGGAGCGCCGGTGCAGGTTGGTCACGGTGACGCCGGGATTGACGGCGTTCACGCGCACGCCGGCGGGTGCCATCTCGATCGCCGCGCAACGCGTCAGGTGATCGACGCCGGCCTTGCTCACGCAGTACGCCAGCACGTTGGGAAACGATCGCAGGCCGTTGACGCTCGAGACGTTGACCACCGCGCCTTTGCATGCGGTGAGGTGCGGCGCGGCGGCGCGCATCAGACGAAACGGCGCGCGCAGGTTGACCGCCATCATCGTGTCCCAGATCTCGTCGGTGGTCGCCTCCAGCGCTCCGGTCGCAATGACGCCGGCAGCGTTCACCAGCACGTCGATGTGGCCGAACGCGGCGAGCGCCGCGTTGACGATCCGTTCCGGCGCATCGGCCGCCGTCAGATCGGCGTTGCAGGTCGACGCCTGTCCGCCGGCCGCGCGTACCGCGCCGGCTGCCTCAGCTAATGCGGCGTCCTGACGTCCGACCAGGACGAGTGACCCGCCTTCGCGCCCGAAGGCCTCGGCCGCCGCCCGGCCGATCCCGCTGGTCGCCCCCGTCACGATGATGGTTTTGCCTGCGAATGACATGCGCAGAGTCTAGCGCAGGGGACACCCTGTCATGACGGGAGCACAGGCATAGCGGCCGCTTGGCCGCAACCTGCGAAGTTTCACGGCAAAACGACCGAAACGTGTAGGCAGGAGTTTTGCCCCGCAGACGGCAGCCGTTCATGCATTCCGCGTCCACGCACGACCTGTATTCGCCGATCGAGATTGCCCAGGCGGCCGGCGTGCCCGAAGCCGACGTGCTGGCCCTCCTCGGCCACGCGCGCGGGCTCGTCCCGCATGCGGAGGCCGTACGGCTGGGGCGGCTGCTGGTTCAGCGTGCCGGCGGCGCGCCGCGACGGACTCCGCCTGGATCGCTGTTCTCCATGTTTTCGGACGCCGCGCCGGTGCGCCGATCGACCGGCGTGCCGCTGGCGTTGTCGAGCACGCTGCACGCGGGGCTTATCGCCGTGGCGGTGTTCATCGCGACCTTCAACCTGGCGCCGCGTGCCGCGTCGCTTCGGCCTGACGATCGCCCCGCGGATCTGATGCGGCTCGTGTTCGTGGCAACGCCGGGCTCGCCTGGCGGAGGCGGTGGCGGCGGTTTGCTGCAGAACGCGCCGCCGCCCAAGGCGCTGCGCGAGGGTCACAGCAAAATCAGCAGCCCGATCCCTGTCCGGCGCGAGCCGAGACCCCTGCGGCCCGTGGCCGCGCCGCGCCAACCGATTCCCACGCCGCCGCTCGAGGCCGAGCCGCTGCCCGCCGTGATCGCACCGCTCATCGCGGCGCCGGCGGACGCGCGAAACCGCGTCGGCGTGCTGCAGCAGACCACCGTCGAGCACGACAGCCGCGGACCGGGGACCGGCTCAGGCGCCGGCACGGGATCGGGGACTGGCCTCGGGCCGGGCGACGGCAGCGGCATCGGTCCCGGTTCCGGCGGCGGCACCGGCGGCGGACCGTATCGTCCGGGCAGCGGGATCGAACCGCCGCGGCTGCTGCACGAAGTGAAGGCCGACTACACGGAGGACGCGCGCCGGCGCGGCGTGTCCGGCGACGTGGTCCTCGAGATTGTCGTGCGGCGGGACGGCTCGGTTGGCGACGTGAAGGTGCTGCAGGGGCTGGCCGGTGGACTGAACGAGCGCGCGGCGCAGGCCGTGCGTCAGTGGCGGTTCACGCCGGCGCACCGGCAGGGCGCGCCGGTCGACGTCATCGTGGAAGTCGCGGTGGAGTTCAAGCTGCGATGATGTTCCTGCTGATCGTCACACTGACGTCCATGCTGCTTGCCGCGATCATGAGCGTTATTGCCTGGCGGATTGCCGGCGATGAGCGGCGTCGATCGGAGGCGCGCGTCACGGCGCTGTCGGCCGAGATTCACGACCTTTCCGACTCCATGCCGGCACGGATCGCGATCGTCAGCGCCAACCTCTTCGCCGTGCGGCAGGCGCCATCGGGAGCGCGGCCGTTCGCCGTGCTGGCCGGCGGCGCGCTCGTCGTCAGCGTGGCTGTCGCGATGGCGATCCTTGCCGGCGGCAGATTCAGTCGTGCGCCGCGATCCGCGAACGCGGCAGCAGCAGCAGTAGTAGTGGTGGCTGCGACGGCGCCGCCCCTGCTCGAGCTCGTCGCGCTCGGACACGAGCGCGTCGGCGATCAGCTGACCGTGCGCGGGGTCGTCCGCAACCCGGCATCGGGCGCGGGGATGGATCGGCTCACCGCGGTCGTGTTGCTGTTTACGTCAGACGGCGGATTCCTCGCCAGCGGTCGCGCCGTCGTCGAATCGCCCGCACTCCGGCCCGGCGGTGAGTCCACGTTCGTTGTGAGTGTACCTGGCGCTGGCGATGTCGGCCGATACCGGGTGAGCTTCAGAACCGACGAACGGGTCGTGCCGCATGTGGATCGGCGGCATGAGCAAAGTTAGAATTGGGAAGCACGAAGTAGGAAATGTGAAGTCTGAGGTCTGGCCGATCGTCGCGGGCGCCGTCGCGCTGCTCGTGGTGTCGTTAAACGGACAGCAGCCCCAGCCGCCGGCACGCCCCGGCAGCGACGAACAGGGCTTCCGCTTCAAGAGCGGCGTCGAGCTGATCAACGTCACGGCCACGGTCTCCGATGCCAGCGGCCGGTTCGTCTCCGGCCTGCATCAGGAAGACTTCATCGTGTATGAAAACGACGAGCTGGTGACCGTGACGCACTTCAACGCGGAGCGCGTGCCGGTGAGCCTCGGAATCGCGCTCGACACCAGCGGGAGCATGGCGGGCAACAAGATTCAGGAAGCGCAGGACGCGCTCGACAAGCTGCTCTACGACCTGCTCGATCGGCAGGACGAAATCTTTCTGTACCGCTTCAGCAACACGCCGGTGCTGCTACAGGGGTGGACGAAGGATCGCCAGCAGCTGTCGCGCGCGCTCGGACGGATCACGGCGAACGGCGGGACGGCGATGTACGACGCCGTCGCCGAGGCGATTCCGCTGACGCTCCAAGGGCAGAACCGGAAAAGGGCGCTGCTCGTGATCTCGGACGGCAACGACACGGCGAGCGCGACGAGCGTGCGCGATCTTAAGGCGCAGATCCGCGAGACCGAGACGCTGGTCTACGCGATCGGCATCGACGGCCAGAGCGAGTCGACGTTTCGGCCGACGCCCACGCCACGCATCCCGATTCCAGTCCCTTTTCCGTTTCCTGGCGGCCGCGGCGGACCGGGCGGGCGAGGGGGCGGGACCCCTCCGATCTGGCCGCGGCAGCCGCCGACGGGTGGAGGCGGGGGCGGAAATGGCGGGTTTCGGCGCGGCAACCCGAATGACGATCGGGTCAACGTCGTGGCGCTGCGCGAGATGACCGACGACAGCGGCGGCCGCACGGAAATCGTGCGCGACGCGCGCGACCTGAATCCGGCGACCGCCAGCATCGCCGACGAACTGAGCAAGCAGTACTACCTGGGCTATCCCTCCAGCGGTAAAAAGGACGGCCGCTGGCACTCGATTCGCGTGGAACTCCGCAATCGCGCGTATCGCGTCCGCGCGCGCAGAGGGTACGTGGCGAGCTAACCATTGCGGATTGCGGACTTCGGATTGCGGATTGGATTGCGGATTGGATTGCGGATTGGATTGCGGATTGGATTGCGGATTGGATTGCGGATTGGACAGATCCGGATCGGCAATCCGCATTCCGCAATCCGAAATCCGCAATAGAATGTTTCGTGCACGTGCTCGCGACCGCGCTCGGCTTGAGCCTTCTCGGTAGCTGCGGCGGCCTTCTCGTCGCGTCAACGCTCGTCTCCTTCCCCGCGCACGTCAGAACGCGGCTCGTGCCGTGGCTGGTCAGCTACGCCGTCGGCGCGCTGCTCGGCGTGGCGCTGCTCGACATCCTCCCCGAAGCGCTCACGCAACTCGCGCCGCAGGCGGTATTCGGGACGCTGCTCGCCGGAATTCTAATCTTCTTCACGCTCGAGAAACTCGTCCTGCTTCGCCATTGCCACACGCACGAGTGCGAGGTCCACGGCGCGACGGCGCCGCTCTTGTTCATCGGCAACGGGTTTCACAACTTCATCGACAGCGCGATCATCTGCTCCGCGGTAATGACGTCGGTCCCGCTCGGGATCAGCACCGCGATCGCGATCGCGGCGCACGAGATTCCGCAGGAGGTCGGCGACGTCGCGATTCTCCTCGCATCGGGATACAGCCGCGGCCGCGCGTTGCTGCTGAACGTCGTGACGGGCGGCGCCAGTTTCAGTGGCGCGCTCGTCGCGTTCGGCGCCGTCCAGGTGATTCCGAGCATCCGGCCGTACGTGCTGGCCATGTCGGCCGCCAGCCTGTTGTACATTGCCATGTCGGATCTGATTCCGAATCTGCACAAGGGCGAGATCGACGCGAGCGCGCTGCGCCAGGTGCTGCTGATTGCCGCCGGCATCGGTACCATCGTGTTGGTCGAGAGAATGATTGGATAAATGTCCATCGACAAGATCAACCTCGCGACGGTCGAGAAGATGTGGCGCCGCGAAGTCGAGGCCGCGGCGACTTACAAGCATTTAGCGAACCGCGAGCACGATCCGAAGCGCAGAGACATCCTGATGCGCCTCGCCGATCAGGAAGACAAGCACGCGGCGCGATGGTCCGAGCGCATTGCCGCGTCCACCGGCCGCGCCCCCGACCCGAGAGAAGTCGAGCGCGGGCTCTCCTGGTTTCAGCGCATCTCGGATCCGAACGTGGTCCTGCACCGGCTCGAGCAGGAAGAAAACAAAGCCGAAGCCGAATACGAGCAGCTCATGCAGCGGCTGAGCGACCCGATGGATCGCCGGATTGCCGAAGAGGCGATGCTCGAGGAGCGCGATCACGCAGTGGTGCTGCGGACGCTGGCCGGCGGCAAGATGCCGACGCCGCGGTCCACGCTGGACACGATTCTCGGCCGCGAGCGCTGGCACGTGCGCGGCACCGGCTGGATCGGCGATGCGATCTACGGCGTGAACGATGGGCTCGGCGCGGTGTTCGGCATCGTCTCGGGCATGGCCGGCTACACGGGCGGCAGCGAGGTCGTGCTCGCCGCGGGGCTCGCCGGCACGCTCGCCAGCGCGCTGTCGATGGGCGCGGGCGCCTATCTGTCATCGAAGTCGCAGCGCGAGGTGTACGAGTCGGAAATCGCGCGCGAGCAGGCCGAGATCGACGAGGATCCGCACGAAGAGCTGCTCGAGCTCGAGCTGTTCTATCAGCTCAAGGGATTCTCAGCCGAGGAATCGCGGTCGATGGCCGAGCGGCTGCAAAAACAGCCGAAGCAGTTCCTGCGCACGCTCGTGCACGAGGAGCTCGGCCTCAACGAGGACACCTTCCCAAATCCCTGGCGCTCCATGCTGTCGGCCAGCGTCTCGACCGCGATCGGCGGCTTCATCCCGATCATCCCGTTCTTCTTCACGGTCGGCATGCCAGCGGTCATCGCGTCGTTCATCATCAGCACCATCGCCCACTTCGTCGTCGGCGCCTCGAAGTCGCTCGTGACCACGCGATCGTGGTGGGCCAGCGGCGCGGAGATGACGGTCGTCGGCATCATGGAAGCGGCGATCACCTACGGTCTCGGCGTCGCGTTCGCCGGGCACCGATGAGGTGGGCCGGCGGCGGCGTCTTGTTCGGAGGACACGCCGCGTTCTTCATTTTCGCGATCGCTGAAACATTCATGGTTTCTCGAGTACGCCGCTGGCATTGCATTTGCCCTCTCCGAAGCAGCGCGAGGCAGCCAACGAAGGAGCGCGAGGCTTTTAGCCGAGCGAGGTTCTTCAGCCGAGCGCATCGGAGGTGCAGCATGTTCAAGACATTGTGTTCGTGTGCCGCCGGCCTGCTGTTGACGGCGAACGTCGCGCTCGCCGGTTCGATCGGACAGGGCGATCGGAAGGATTTCCAGGTTGCGAAGGACATCGCGACAAGCGTTCAGCGCTACACGCAGTTCACGATCTTCGACGACGTGAGCGTGAACGTGAAGGATGGAGTGGTCACGCTGACGGGCAAGGTGACGATGCCGTTCAAGCGCGACGACATCGAAAAACGGGTCGCGAAGGTCGACGGCGTCCGCAGCGTGGACGATCAGGTCAGCGTGCTGCCGGTCTCGCAGTTCGACGACGAGCTGCGGTACCGGATCGCGCGCTCCATCTACAACCACTCGAACTTCTGGACGTACGCGATCATGGCGAACCCGCCGATCCACATTGTCGTGGAGCACGGGCGCGTCACGTTGACCGGCGTCGTCCAGAGCGAGGTGGATCGGATGCTGGCGCGATCGCTGGCAACCCAGTTCGGCGCGCTGTCGGTGACGAACGCGCTGAAGACCGACGCCGAGGTCAGCGACGCCCTTGCCAAGTCCGAGTGAGCTGACGATTCGTCTGGAGACGGGCGCCGCAACCACGGCGCTCGTCTATGAGGGTGTCAGACACCGTGGTCATTCCACCACGGTGTCTGACACCCTCATCCTCGGACACGGCGCCGGGGCGGGGCAACGCAGCGCCTTCATGGTCGATTTTGCCCACGCGCTGTCGGCGCTGGGCGTGAACGTGGTCACCTTCAATTTCCCCTACACCGAGCAGGGCCGCCGGATTCCGGATCGCGCGCCGGTGCTCGAGGCCTGCTATCGAGCGGTGATCGACGCGGTTCATGCCAGCGCCGACACAGCGGGCCGCGTGCTGTTCATCGGCGGCAAGTCGATGGGCGGCCGCATCGCGACGCAGGTGGCGGCGGCCGACCCACAGCTGCGCCTCGCCGGACTCGTGCTGCTCGGCTACCCACTGCACCCGCCCGGCAAGCCAACCCAGCGCCGCGACAAACATCTACCGGCCATCGCGCGGCCGATGCTCTTCGTCCAGGGCACGCGCGACGCGTTCGGCACACCGGACGAATTGGCACCGATCGTCAGCACGCTGCGGCCGGTACCCACGGTGCACGTCGTCGCGCACGGCGACCATTCGTTCAAGCTGTCAAGAAAAGATCCGGCAGCGCAGGCCAACGTGTATGCCGACGTGCAGCAGGCGATCGTCGCGTTCATCCGACGGGTTTCAGACGTCAGACTTCAGACTTCAGATTTCTAACTTCTGACGTTCAGCTCCATCACGTCGCCGCCGTGGGAGAAGCCATGACGCAGGTAGAGCGTCACGCTGCGGCCTGACGGCCAGAGCACGATGCGATCGACGCCGTCGGCGCGCGCCTCGGCGATCGCGGCCTCGAGCAGCCGCGTGCCCGTGCCTCCGCGATCGGACGGCTTGACGTAGAGGTTCGAGAGGTATGCGTGACGCTCGGCTTCGGCGATCGGATTGGGGATCTTCGGAATCGTGTGGAGCCACACCTGACCGACGATCGCGCCGCCGCTCACCGCAACCCAGGCCCGCCACGCATCGACCGTCGTCAGCTCGCGGCGCATCCACGCCGCGCACCGCTTGATGAACGCCGGGTGCGTCTCGGTCGGTGGCTGCCGCCCGGCACGGAATTCCCACCGCAGTTCGGCCATCGCTGCGGCGTCGGCTGACGAGGCGCGCCGAACGTCGGTCATGGTAGTCGGTCGCGAAGAAAGAGGGACGCCGCCTGCGCCACGTCATCGGACCACTCGTGCGCGCCGTCGAACTCCAACGGTCGGACACTGACGTTCGCACGTCGCAGGCGCTGAACGTCGCGTTCGAAAATCGCCTGCGTGTACCATTCGTCGCGCGTGCCGTGACAGACCAGCGCCCGGTGCACCTGGCCCACGGCGACCGCGTCGAGCTCGGGCGGCACGTCGCCGCCGACCGCGATGACGCCGTCCACTGTCCGCGACGAAGCGGCGGCGGCGCGGAACGTCATCGCGACACCCTGCGAGAAACCGGTGAACACAAAGCGCGTCGCACCAGGATGCTCTCGGTCCACGGCGTCCATCACGGCCGCGACGTACGCCAGATTGTCGCCGATCGCCCGCTCGCGATCCTGCCGCGTCATCCAGCTCGCGACGACCTCGTTCGCGCGGCGCTGGTAGAAGCGATGGAGCCCTTGAATCGAGACGAGCCGCCAGCGATCCGCGCCGGGAATGCGGCGCATCCGGTCGAGCTGCGCCTCCGCGGCTTCCCCATATCCATGAAAGCCGACGAGCACCGGCGCCGGTCCGGACACAGCCGGCGGCTCGATCAGATATCGCCCGTGCGTGCCGGTCGCGAGCGTGCGTTCGATCACCAGATCACCCTGACGACGCCGGATCCGCGGATCTCCCCGTCGCGCGTAATCAGCGGCAACTCGATGGTCTGTGCTGCCGCGCAGATGAGCGCGTCAAATGGATCGCGCGTGAACCTCAGCTCGTCGGCCCGAAACACCTGCTCGGGCGTAACGTCGAGCGGCTGGTACGACGGGTTGCTGAATAGATCGTCGAAGAACGCCCGTACGGTGCGCCGCAGGTTGATGCGCGAGACGCGCGCCAGCAGGCTGCACTCCCACATGACGACGGTCGGGACGTAGAGAATCGCTTCGCGCCGCTCGCAGCGCTCGAAGAAAGACGTGGCGCGCGGACCGAGCTTGCCGCCGCCGGCGGCGTGAAACACCAACGCATGCGTATCGGTGACGGCCGCCTGCGGGTCAGCCACGGCGCGCTCTTTTTTTTCCACCGGTCCGGTAGTCCGGTGACGTTTCTTTCACCACGAGCGGCCGGCCGAGCGACGCCTGGAAGATCGCCCGCATCGCCTCGTCTGCGCCCTCGAGCCACGGATCGCTGGCGTCCACGTCAATCGTGCCCACGACTGAGCGCGACGGACCGATCTGCCCGGAGGCGCGCGCGGCGCTCACGAGCTGATCGAGCAACTCACTGACGCTCCGCACCCCGGCGGCGCCTGCCCGCCCTTTCAGCCACGTCAGGTTGTCCGCGTCGAGGGTCACGGAAATCGCCTGCTTGGGCATCGTATGTTTATACGATATCGCCTAATCACATCTTCGTCAAGCGTGTATTCTAGGCACGCGTGAACGCCGCCGACATCCGCCCCGCCGCGCGCTCCGAACAGACGCAGTCGACCTTCGATCTGTTCCTGATCTTCGTCGGCGCCAACGTCGTCGCCACGACGTTCCAGGTGGGCGCGAGCCTCGCCTCGTCGTTCAGCCTGCCGGCGACGATCGCGCTGGTGGCGGTGGGAAGCGTGGCGGGCGCCGCGCTCGTGGCGGCGCTCGCGCCGCTCGGCCCGCGGCTGCGCGTGCCGTCGGTGATCGCGGCGCGGCCGGCCCTGGGCATCACCGGCGCCGCGCTCGTCGCGTCCGTGCTGTACGTGACCAACTTCGCGTGGATTGCGCTGAACAACGTGATCGCGGCGTCGGCGTGCGCGCGCGTGGGTGCCGCGTGGATCGGACCCGTGGCGGGGTCGCAGACCGCGTGGGCTGTCGTGCTCGGGCTTCTCGCGACGTTCGTCGTGTGGCGCGGTCCGCGAGCGGTGGCGCGCGCCGATCGCATCGCGGTGCCGTCGATGCTCATTGTTGCCGTGGCGCTCACGGTCGCCTGTGTCCGCACATCGACCGCCTCAGCCACGCCAGCCACCGCGGCGCTGACGTCCATGAGCTGGTCGCGTGGGCTCGACGTCGTCATCGGCTATCAGGTGTCGTGGATTCTGATGTTCGCCGACTACTCGCGCTACACGCGATCGGTACGGGGCAGCGCGATCGCCGTGTTTCTCGGGCTCGCGGTCACCAGCGCGTGGATGATGCCGCTCGGCGCGATCGCGGCGCGCGCGGCCGGCAGCAGTGACCCTGGCGCGATGCTGGACGCCGTGGGCCTCGGCGCTGCCGGCGCGGTGCTGCTCACGCTCGCGACGCTGACGACGAACTTCGTGAACATCTACATGTCGTCGCTGGCGTGGAAAAGCCTCGCGCCGCGCGCGAGCGACGGCGCGGTGATCTGGTCGATCGGCATCGTCGGCACCGCACTGAGCGCCGTACCCGGCGTCTGGCTCGAGCAGTACACGAATTTCATGATGATCCTCGGCGCGCTGCTGGTGCCGGTCGGCGGCGTGCTCGTCGCGCACTATTACATCCGCCGGCCGCCGGTGGACGAGGCGTTCATCGCCGAGTTGTACAACCCGGCGGGATCGTTTCGCGGCGTGTCGATCGCCGGCGTCACGGCGTGGGCCGCGGGGGCGGCGGCGTTCTTCGCGGCGGGATCGATCGGCGGCACGCTTCCGGCGCTGGCGGTCTCCGTCCTGGTCTACCGCGCGCTGCTATACACTCGGCGGCCATGAGCAGGCCGGTGTCGTGTTTCAGGCGATTGAGGCTCCCCGCCATCCTGTGGCGCGGCGCTTCAGCGCTGCGAAGGGCGTCTCGCAGGGCTGAAGCTCTGCGCCACATCGGTACTGATTCATGGATGGAACACTAGCCCTCATCGTCGCGGCCGCGCTGCTGGTATCCGGCGCGCTGCCGCATGCCCAACCGCGATCGCGCGTCGTGATGCTCGGCACCGGCACGCCCAACGCCGACCCCGATCGCTACGGCCCCTCGGTCGCGGTCGTCGTCGACGATGCGAGCTATCTCGTGGACTTCGGGGTGGGCGTCGTCAGGCGCGCGGCGGCGGCGGAACGCGCCGGCA
>OBEQ012864228.1_pt1 | contig 11712 bp, 12 predicted proteins | sample 1670901 | NCBI WGS metagenome assembly OBEQ01 (sample SAMEA104232315, study PRJEB22302) | groundwater metagenome | biome: forest; feature: aquifer; material: groundwater | place: USA | collected 2011-08-07 | depth 5.4 m | reverse complement strand
TTTGCCTATAAAAAGAATAAAATAATTGCTTCAAATTTGTGTACTTTATTTTCTTACAGACCCTTATTAACCTAATTTTGAATAATTAGTTTCTGAAAATTAGATCCATTCTCAGTAATTACTTCAAGTGAATAAATACCATTTTTTAAATCTTGTAAATTAATTTGAGAATTATCTTCCATTACGAATTCTGATTTAATTTTTTCACCGATGCTATTATATATATTGATAACAAAATTTGAATTGACTTCAGTATTAAACTGTATTGTAATTAGTTGAGAAGCTGGGTTTGGAAAAATGGTGTATATTTCTTCATTCATGTTTTTTTCATTTAAACCACTTTCTGCTGTATACGTAATTTGAAGTTTTGGATGTAATGACGAATTCGGATGATCGCTTGAACAAAAGTTCATTCTTCTGTAATAAGCTTCATTTTGAAGTTTAATCATAAACCCAAAACTTGTTAAAGGATTTGAAATCATATCTTGTAAGAGGAGAGTCACGTCCACATCGATATAATTTTGGTTATCAGATGTTGAAGCGGGTAAACTTACTTTGTTTACATTAGTTGTCGTTGGTTGACTATTCCAGGAAACGTTTGTCTCATTCCAAGAAGAAGTAATTCTTTCAAGATAACAGTTATTTGGTCCACTTTGAGTAGAATGCTGACCGAGTTGAGAAGTGGCATCCCAGCCATATAATGAAAGTTTTGCATTAGAAATAATTGCGTCTGCAGGAATTGATGAGAGATCAAATTGAATAATGCTTCTAATTGTCCCAGGAAGTCCAGAAAACAACCATGCATCTGCTACAAACTGACGATTTTCTCCAAAATTTGTATTCCATTCAGAATCAATATTAGAAAGATAGGCATCCTTACCTTGTATACCATCAGGTTGTAAAATGAGAATTGATTGAGAATTAAGCACATTTACTGTACAGAAACAAAAAATAAAAAGTGTGAAAATAGATTTCATGAATAAAAATTTAAGCAGTTATTTTAAAAAGCAAAAGTAGTCTAAAAATTGATTAAAAAATAAAATAGGACTTTAAAATTAAGCAATAATTTTTATCGTTTTTTGAATTTCATAAGCGATCGTTTTCGCTTTTTCTAAAGACGAATTACCAATTGTGATATGTCCCATTTTTCTAAAAGGTTTCGTAAATTCCTTTCCATAAAGATGTACATAAACACCTTCATACCCAATTATTTCTTCTAACCCTTTATAAATTGCAGAACCTTCAAAGCCTTTTTCTCCTAATAAATTAATCATAACCCCTTTTTGAATAATTTGAGTAGATCCTAAAGGCAGATTTAAAATCGATCTTAAATGTTGTTCAAATTGAGATGTTATATTGCATTCAATTGTATGATGTCCGCTATTATGTGGTCTTGGAGCTATTTCATTTACAAGTAATGAACCATCTTTCAACAGAAAAAATTCGACAGCTAAAATCCCGATCATTTCAAGCTTTTCAATGATTTCAATTGCCATTACTTTCGCTTTATTTTCTATTTCTTCAGTAATTGAAGCGGGAGCAAATAAAAACTCAACTAAATTGGCTTCTGGATTAAATTCACATTCAACTGACGGATATGCGATCGTTTCTCCATTTTCATTTCTAGCAACAATAACAGATAATTCTTTTTCAAAAGGAATCATATTTTCTAAAATGGAAGGAGCGTCAAATCCATTTTTAATATCTTCTTCAATTCTTAATGTTTGAACACCTTTCCCATCATATCCGCCTTTCCTAAGCTTTTGAATCAAAGGGAACAGATGAATAAATTCAGTAACTTCTTTAATTGAATTCAACAAATAAAAATCTGCAGTTGGAATATTATGTTCCTTATAAAATTGTTTTTGAATCCCTTTATCTTGTATAATCCGTAATACTTTTGATTGCGGAAACACTTTTTTTCCTCTCTTTTCAAGTTCTTCTAAAGCCTCAATATTGATATTTTCCATTTCAACCGTGATGACATCCTTGTCCATTCCGAAATCTAAAACGGATTGATAATCAAGAATACTACCTACAACAAAACTTGTTGCTATTCCTTTACATGGAGCATTTGGATCAGGATCAATTACATAAACTTGGACATCAAAATTAATTGCTTCTTGAATAAACATTCTTCCAAGTTGACCTCCACCAATCATCCCTAATCTAAAAGATTTACCGTACCATTTTTTTTGCATATCGCAAAGATAATTGGATATTTTTAGGTAAAATATAGTTTATATAGATTTATTGCACTTTTTTTTCAATAAAATTGTACTTTTGCATAAAAATTAATCGTTTAAGTGGTAAAAATTAACGACAAATATTTTGATATTTTTCTAAACAAGGAAGAAATTAACAATAAGATAAGTAATTTGTCTTCAATTATTAATGCTGACTATTACGGAAAAGAAGTACTTTTTATCGCTGTACTTAATGGATCTTTTATGTTTGCTTCTGATCTAATGAAATGCATCAATTTAGATAGTGAAATTTCTTTCGTAAAAGTAAGTTCTTATGTCGGGACGTCTTCTTTAGGAAGAGTTGATGAACTGATTGGATTAAATACAGACGTTTCGAATAAACATGTCATAATAGTAGAAGATATAGTTGATACAGGAATTACTATCGATAAAATAATTACACTTTTATCCGTCGGAAATCCACTTTCTATCAAAACATGTACCTTATTATATAAACCAGAAGCATTTAAAGGAAAAGAAAAACCTGCATATATTGGCTTTGAAATTCCCAATACATTTGTTGTAGGATATGGATTAGATTATGACGAAAAAGGTAGAAATTTAGATGAAATATATCAATTAAAAGAAATGTAGTAGTTCTTTATAAAGTTAATTAAAAATTAAAAGAGTATGTTAAATATCGTTTTATTTGGACCTCCTGGAGCAGGAAAAGGAACGCAATCTGAACGACTAATTGAAAAATTTGGTTTAGTTCATTTATCAACTGGAGACATGTTCAGAATGCACATTAGCGAAAACACAGAATTAGGCCAAAAAGTAAAACAAATAATTTCAGATGGCTTATTAGTAGACGACTCTATTACTTTTGCTATGTTGGAATTTGAAATGAATAAACATCCTGAAGCAAAAGGATTTATTTTTGATGGGTTTCCAAGAACGGTTTCACAAGCAGAATCTTTAGACAACTATTTAGCTGGTAAAAACTTAACTATTTCTAAAGTCTTACAACTGGATGTAAATGAAGAAGAAATAAAAGAAAGAATTGCTTTACGTCAAAAAATTAGTGGCAGAGCTGATGATGATGCAGATAAGCTATTGAAACGAATTGATGAATATTTCAACAAAACTATTCATGTTTTGCCTTATTATTCTTCTCAAAATAAGCTTGTAACTATTAGTGGAGTTGGAGAAATTGATACAATTTCTACTAATTTATTTAATGCTATTTCAAACATTTAAATAAAGATTTTAATTTAAAATATTTATAGGGGCAGGTACGTTCTATCGTGTCTGTCCCGATTTTTAAAAAAACGCTTCAACCACCAATAAATTTCGTATCTTTGCGCTTTCATTTTAATTTCATTTAAGATGGGATTTTTAATTCAACATTTTGAATTAAGTTAATTATATAAAAAGATATGGCTTCAGATAATTTCGTTGATTATGTAAAAATTCATTGTAAATCTGGTAATGGTGGCGGTGGATCTGCACATTTCAGACGTGAAAAATACATTCCTAAAGGAGGTCCTGATGGAGGAGACGGAGGTCGTGGAGGTCATATTATTGTAAGAGGAAATGTACAACTTTGGACACTTTTACATTTAAAATTCAATAAACATTCTAAAGCAGGTCATGGTGGACATGGTTCTGGAAATCTAAAAACAGGAGGTCAAGGAGAAGATAAATACATTGAAGTTCCTATTGGAACAATCGCAAGAGATATTGAAACAGGGGAAATTTTATTTGAAATTACAGCTGATGGAGAAGAAAAGATTTTAGTTCCTGGCGGAAGAGGTGGTTTAGGGAATACTCAATTTAAATCCTCTACTTTTCAAGCACCACGCTATGCACAACCTGGAGAACTTGGAGAAGAAGGATGGAAAATTTTAGAATTAAAAGTACTTGCAGATGTAGGATTAGTAGGATTTCCAAATGCAGGTAAAAGTACATTACTTTCTGTTTTATCAACCGCAAAACCTGAAATAGGAGATTATGCATTTACAACTTTACGCCCGAATTTAGGAATTGTAAAATATAGAGATTATAGATCTTTTATTATGGCTGATATTCCTGGAATTATTGAAGGTGCTCACCTCGGAAAAGGATTAGGACTTCGTTTCTTAAGACATATTGAAAGAAATTCAGTTCTTTTATTTATGGTAGCTGCTGATAGTAATGATATTCATGCAGAATATAAAGTTTTATTAAATGAATTAAAACAATATAATCCTGAATTACTTCACAAAGACCGTTTGTTGGCCATTTCTAAATCGGATATGTTAGATGATCAATTGAAGGAAGATATTAAAAAAGATTTACCAAATATTCCACACATTTTCATTTCATCAGTAGCAGAACAAGGGCTCGTTGAATTAAAAGATATGATTTGGGACAGCATAAACAATGGATAACATTCTTGAAAATATAGATCATGCGATAGTTTTGACAACCAATTCTTGGCATAATCCTATTTTAGATGAAATAATGTGGATTTTTTCTTCAAAAACACCTTGGATTCCTTTTTACGTTTTTTTAATCTATTTAGCATATAAAAAATTATCAAGGAAACAGCTCATATTATTTACTGGACTTGCTATTTTCTGTGTTGTTTCTGCTAATATAATTTCAAATGATTGTTTCAAAGATGTATTTAAAAGGTATCGACCTTCACATAATTTAATATTGGAAAAAAAATTACATTTTTACGAAAATAAGCCAGGTGAATTTTATCAAGGTGGTTCCTACGGTTTTGTTTCATCACACGCAGCTAATTTTTTCGCTTTTTCAGTTTTTGTTGGTTTGTCTTTAAAACCTTTTTATCCTAAATTAATTTATTATTTAATTGGAATTTCGTTTCTCGTTAGTTTAAGTAGAATATATTTAGGAGTTCATTATTTATCTGATGTAGCTATCGGAGGATTACTTGGAAGTGTAATAGCTTATCTAGTATATCGATTTGTTTATCTTAAATTAGATGAAAAAGATTCGAACTCATTAGAATGACTGCTTCCACAAGGGATGATGAATAGTGAATTGAAATGCACTACCAACTCTCCCACCTAACTCAAAAAAATATGTAAACTTTCAAAATCAAAAATGTAAACTGCCCTGTATAGTATTCTAACAAGAATTAATAGACCGTTTGATAGGAAATCTTACCAACGAAACAACCGAAAAAGGAATCGTTCTATTACCAAACCAACTCCAAATATTTCGGAAAGGACTTCGACGGTATTTCTAAAAAAAGTACGGACTTTTCTTGTGGAAATATATACTTTCATACGTTTTATGTTTATATTGCAATTTGTTCATCAATTTTCAACTAAAATAGAAAAGATAAAAGTTTACAAAAACAAAACACCGCTAACAAGAAAATAGTTTTTCGACCAAAACAACCATTTTATTTACCAAATAACATTTATTAACGATAATTTAACATTTTACGGAAACTCAACTACACAAAGAGTTGTAGCCGTTTTTAATTATTTATTTATAGTTTTAACCAAAAAAAATTGTATAAAAGTTGTGTGTTTTAAAATTTTTTTTCTACACTTGTACTGTTGAATTAAAAAAACAATTCTACACTAACTAAAAGTTACAACTAAGTCGTAATAAGTTGTGTTTATTGAAAGTTGAAAAATAATAGAAGTGATTCTTAAGAGGTGATTTATGTGAAATAAATTAGATTGAAAAAATATAAAGAAAAAAGAAGTGCCGTTTCATTTCTTTAAAAGTCGCATTAAATTGGTTACGGACTTTATGATGTGCATTTTCTAAAAGTAATTAAGCCGAAAAGCTTTTAGAAAATATTAATGTAAATATAAAAATAAATGAGTAGGCAAATAATTAAAATTCAATTTAAGATGGATAATAATAAATCAATTAAAAAATTTAAATCATTAGAAACTAATGAAATGTCTGAAATTCAAGGTGGATGGAGACTTTTTGGAAAAGAAACTGTTACTGGGACAACGAGTGGTAGTATTGTAGGTAATGCTTATAGCACAAATACAACTACTTATACTTATATATTTGGTTTTCATGGAAGTGGTGAAGCAGGAATGCAAGAAGATGGTTGGGATTGATAATTAATTATTATAATACGCACTTTCTTAAATGTTTTAGAGAGTGTGTATTATAATTTATTTTAATTAAAAAATGAAATATAAAATTTATATCACTGTATTATTTTTAGCGGTCTTTAATTTGATTTATTCTCAGAATAAATCAAATTGTAATATGATTGTAGTTGACGAATTAACTAAAGAAGTTCTAGTCAATAGTAGAGTTTATGTGAAAACTCATGAAATTTTACCTGAAATTCCAAAAAATGGAATTTTTATAATTCCTTGTGATTATAAAGATTCTTTATATGTTATTTCTGCTGGTTATGAAGACCAATTACTATTTAATCAACGTGATACAGTTTATTTAAAATCAAATCAAATTGATTTGGAAGAAATAACCATTGTTGCTTTAAAGAAAAAATCAAAATATTTTTTAATAGGAAGTAAAAATAGAAATTGTGATTTTAATACATCTTTTGGATTTGATTATTTCCAAAATCAAAAAATGATTACTTTATTTCCAAATAAATTAAAGAAAGAAGTTCAAATTGAAGAGGGGTATATCTTCTTACGTTTTAATGATACAATAGCTCCAAATCTAATTTTAACTTTTTATGAAAATGAAGAAGGAAAAATTGGTAAAGAGTTGTCAAAAAATATTAAAGTTTTTAAAGGGGACAAGAAGAATGGTTGGTATCAATTAAACTTAATGAAAGAAAAAATTAAAATTCCAAAAAAAGGTTTAATAATTTCAATTCAAAACCTTTCAAATAAAAGTAATTCAGTTTACCTAGGTCTTACAGAGTTTAAGGAAGATTTAGGAATTAAAACATACATTTTTAAAGATGATAATTGGAGTGAATTTCCAATTATTGAAAATGAAAATGAAAGAAAGCATTATGGGGTAAAATTTTATTTTAAAGTTAAATGATAATTATATTTTCAGCAAAAAATGATATTACGACCAATGAAATTTGCAATTGGTTAAAATATTATAAACACGATTTTAAGGTTGTTTTTGCAGAAGACTTCTTACAGAGAAAAGAAAATGAATATCTATCAATTGACTGTATTGAGAAATATTTAGAATCAATTTTTAATTGTCATTTATCGAAAATAAAAACTTTTTGGTGTCGAAAATGGGGTGCTAAAACACTTTTAAATCAAACTAAAAATGATAAAATAACAGAAGAGTTATCCGAAAAATTAAAGACTACTAGTTTAAAAGAAATTAATACTTTTTTTGAATTTATATTTAATATTTTACCAAAAGAAAAAATCATAAATAATTTTTTCAATTCAAATAATTCAAAATTTAATCAATTAATTGTAGCCAAAAGTTGTAATTTAGAAATACCAGAAACATATGTTGTTAATTCTAAAAAACAATTAAAAAACATATTAAAACCAAACGATTCATATATAACCAAAGCAATGCATGAGGGAATAGGATTTAATTTTAATGAAGATTCTTATACTACTTTTACTGAAATAATTGATTTTAAAAAAATTTCATCTGATTTTTTTCTTCCAAGTTTAATTCAAAAGGAAATTAAAAAAAAATATGAAATAAGAAGTTTTGTATTAGGAGAAAAAATATACTCTATGGCAATTTTTAGTCAAGATAATAATCAAACTACAGTTGATTACAGGCAATATGATTTAAAAAGACCTAATAAAAGAGCAAGTTATAAATTACCAACAGAAATAAAACAGAAGGTTTTATCATTTATGAATAAAATGAATTTAAAAACAGGCTCAATTGATTTTATTGTTGATAAAGATGATAATTACTTTTTTTTAGAAGTAAATCCTTATGGTCAGTTTGGGATGGTTTCAAAACCAAATAATTATAATTTAGAGAATGAATTTGCAAAATATTTAATTGAACATGGAAGAAATAAATAAAAAACTTGATAAAAATTTTTATCCTCTTTTTATAAGATTTGCGACTAAAATTAAAAAAAAAGATATTTTACAAAGTAAAATTGTAATTAAAAAATATCAAGAAAAAGAGGTTCAAATTCCAATTAAGCCGTATCACAAACCTATTTAATAATGAGTTTTCTTAAAAAATTTACTGAAACAGCCGTGTACAATGCTTATTCAAGAGCAATTTCAATAGACTTTACTATTGGGAAAATTTATTTTTTTCAACCTAAATTAATTGATATTATTGAAAGTTTTTGGGGGATAACAATAGAGCAAATGATGATTGAAAATAGAGAAAATACAATAGAACTTGAATCTTGTATTACTGAATTAATTCAAAAAAACATTATGTTTATCTCAAATAAAAAGGATGTTTTCCCTGATATTATTTACAATGAATTAAGTTATTCAGAAATCGAAAACATACATATTATTTTCAAAAATTCAAAATTCAAAAATTTAGAAATTATAGTTGATTGTATTGATCTATTTAAAATAAAGGCGTCAAAATTTAATTTTAAAAATTGTAATAAACTAGAAATAGTTGAAATAATTCAAGTTTTCACACATTCAAAATTAGAGTCAATTGAATGTGTTTTTGATTATATTTTAAATGAAATTGATTCATTTTTTTTAGAAGAATTGATTTCTATAAATGGTGCAATTACTAGTATGAAATTTGCTAATTTACCTGAAAATTTTCAATTTGAAAATATATTACATGTTGATCTATTATCAGAAGATATTCATTATCCAAAATTTACAACTTCATTTAACCTTTTCACGGAATCACAAAAATTCAATACCTATTTAAACAAAAAGCTATTCATTGGCGAAAATGAAGAAATAAAAAATGCACTGGAATCTGATAAAATATTCGGATATCTTGATAAGTTGGATTCAATTGATGATTTAAAAGAAATTATAAAGTCATCTCAATTTCAAAAATTTTGGAATATTAGTAAAGATTTAATCGATATCTGTAAAGATTGTGAATTTAGACATATTTGTGTTGATAATCGGATTCCACATCAAAGATTACAAGGAGGTTATTATCAAATAAATGAATGTAATTTTAATCCTTATATTACAAAATGGATAAATGAAGAAGGCTATCAATCACTACAAGAATGCGGAGTTATTTCAAATGAAAAAGGTTTCTCAATTGACCACGAGAAAATAGCTAAGATCAATGCTCTTTTATGGGATGAAGAAGAAGTTGAAGCAGAATGAAAAACTTCCCATTCTACCAACAACCCGACACAATGGACTGCGGCCCAACCTGTCTCCGCATGGTTGCAAAGCATTATAAACGCTCCATCTCCCTCCAAAAAATACGCAAACTCTCCGAAACCACCCGCAGCGGAAGCTCCCTCCAAGGTATTGCAGATGCAGCAGAAAAAATTGGCTTCCGTACTTTAGGAGTAAAAATAAACTTTCAAAAACTTCAAGAAGAAGCACCTTTACCATGTATCGTGTTTTGGAATGAACGCCATTTTGTAGTAGTACACAAAATTAAAAAAAACAAAGTATTCGTTGCAGATCCAGGCCACGGTCTACTCGAATACTCCAAACAAGAATTTATCGATAACTGGATTGGAAAACATGCCACTGAAACAACAGAAGAAGGAATCGTTCTTTTACTAGAACCAACTCCAAAGCTTTCTGAAAAAGAAGACGATGACATTTCTAAAAAAGAAGGAATGGGCTTCTTATGGAAATACTTGTCCAATTACAAACGCTTTATGTTTCAATTGGGATTAGGCTTATTTTCTGTCAGTATTTTACAATTAATTTTTCCGTTTTTAACTCAAAGCGTTGTCGATATAGGGATTCAAAACAAAGATTTACATTTCTTATATCTCGTTCTTTTTGCACAACTTTTTATCTTTTTAGGTAGAACAATTATAGAAATTTCAAGAGGTTGGATTTTACTTCATCTTTCCACACGAATCAACATTTCTCTTGTTTCTGATTTTTTAATCAAATTAATGAAACTTCCCATTTCGTTTTTTGATTCTAAAATGACTGGAGATATCATGCAACGAATTGGCGATCATCAACGAATCGAACAATTACTGACCAATCAATCCTTAAACGTTCTTTTCTCTGCTTTCAATTTTATTATTTTTGGTGTTGTATTAGCCATTTACAGTGTCCCTATTTTTGTAATTTTCATCATTGGAACCATTCTTTATTTCTTTTGGATCAGTTTTTTCTTGAAAAAGCGTAAAGATTTAGACCATAAACGATTCTCACAAATGAGTGATGAGCGTAACAAAGTGATGGAACTCATCCAAGGAATGCAAGAAATAAAACTGCACAATGCTGAAAGAAACAAGCGTTGGAGTTGGGAACATTTACAGGTTCGCTTGTTTAAAATTCACATCAAAAGTCTCCGTTTAGAACAAGTGCAAAGTAGTGGCTCGAACATTATCAACGAACTTAAAAACATTCTGATCAGTTTTTATTCAGCCAAATTGGTAATCGATGGCTCTCTAACTTTAGGGATGATGCTCTCTATTTCCTATATTATAGGACAATTGAATGCACCAATTGCTCAGTTTCTTTCCTTTATTTATTCATTCCAAGATGCTAAAATATCCATCGAACGATTGAGTGAAATTCATAACAAAGAAGACGAAGAACCAGAAGGTAGTGAGTCGATTCATACGCTTCCAGAAATTCATTCTCTTGCTTTTAACAAAGTAAATTTCCGTTACCAAGGAATGCAAGAAAATGTAATTACGGATTTAGATTTATTCATACCCGCTAATAAAATGACAGCCATCGTCGGCTCAAGCGGAAGTGGAAAAACTACATTAATGAAAATGCTCCTTCGTTTCTACGAGCCAACAACAGGTGAAATTTTACTCGATCAAACAGATTTAAGTAAAATCTCCCAACGAACTTGGCGAGAACATTGTGGTTCAGTGATGCAAGAAGGATTTATTTTTTCAGATACCATCGCCAATAATATCGCAGTTGGAGATGAAGTCGTTGACAAAGAAAAACTCTTACATGCTGTTAAAGTGGCAAATATTCGTGAATTCATAGAAAGTTTACCATTAAGTTACAACACAAAAATTGGAGGCGAAGGTATGGGAATCAGTACAGGTCAAAAACAACGTGTTCTAATTGCTAGAGCAGTTTATAAAAATCCAGATTTCTTATTTTTTGATGAAGCCACAAGTGCTCTAGATGCCAAAAATGAAAAAGTAATCATGGAAAACTTAAATGAATTTTTTAAAGGAAAAACAACAGTCGTTATCGCACATAGATTAAGTACAGTTCAAAATGCAGATCAAATCGTTGTTCTAGAGGGTGGGAAAATAATAGAAAAAGGGACTCATTTTGAGTTAATTGATTTACAAGGAGCGTATTTTAGTTTGGTGAAGAATCAGTTGCAGTTGGAGAAGATGGGGTGAAGACTAGAAGACTGAAAGACAAAAGACCACTTCGCTCAAAGACTGATGAGTTGTATTTAATGTCTTGTGGTCTTGAGT
>OBEQ011532033.1_pt1 | contig 11715 bp, 13 predicted proteins | sample 1670901 | NCBI WGS metagenome assembly OBEQ01 (sample SAMEA104232315, study PRJEB22302) | groundwater metagenome | biome: forest; feature: aquifer; material: groundwater | place: USA | collected 2011-08-07 | depth 5.4 m | reverse complement strand
CTAGAACACAGGCTGGCTACCGTATCGGTTTCCTTGATTAATTCCAGGGCAACCTTGGCCTTGAAGGCCGCTGGATGCGAGCGTTTGATATTCCCCATAATTCTATCTTAGCAGGCTGTCCAGTTTTTGGGGGGAAGTATATTTTGGCGCTTGAGCGCAAGATTCGTGAACTCTACCGCGGAAATGGCATCCGACGCTTCATCATCTTTCTTAATGAGGGCACAACATTGACTGGTGCACTCGACGATACCTCGGCGGTAGGAGAAGTAATTCGGCAGCTGCGGACCGAGTTCATGGGTTCAGCCGAGTTCTACCTCCATGTTGATGCAGCCTACGGTGGCATGGTGTACCCATTCACTGAACCTGATCGGGTTCGACCATTCAACGTGCCGGAAGTGGATTCTGTCACCGTCGATCCGTACAAGATGGGGCAATGTCCTATGGCCGAGGGAGTCTTCTTGTGCCGACTGAAGCATCAGGAGTACATCCAGCGGCCAACAGGCTACGTACAGGATGAGCAGGATGATACGCTCATCGGTTCCCGTTCCGGGGCATACGCTGCCGCGTGTTGGGCAGTATTCCGTGCCGAAGGAGCAGACGGTTTCCGGGCCATGCACGAGCAGTCTATCGAACACGCCAGGTACCTCCATGAGCTCCTTAGCCAGAATGGACGAATTACCATGCTGCCTCAATTACTCAACATGGTATCGTTTCAACTGCCACCCGATCTCACCGCGCGTGAACTTAAACGATTCCTAGACAAGGTTGTGGATAAATACCTTGTCATGTGGAGCTGGTTCTCGGTTGATCCAGAGGATCCATCAGTTCACCCAATAAGGCTCGTGAAGTGCAATATCACCCGTGATGTAAAAAGGTCATGGCTTGAGAGGTTTGCGCGAGCCGTAACCCAATACACCAGGGGAGGAACAAAAAAGTGACAAGAACAGTCAAAACCTAAGGGCTGTTGAGGATACACCTCAGCAGCCCCTTTTTAATGGCCTCTGGACATTTATGTACCGTCGTGCTAAGGTATGACGAATACAAAAAAATATATTTCCCAACTGAATAAAGGAGTTTACCATGATTCGACTTATTGCATCTGACGTTGAAGGTGTTCTCTATGTTAATAGCTTGCCCATTACACGCACGCTGACCTTGTTGAAGCAGCTACAAGATTTAGGCACTTACTGTACCCTGATTACCGGCATGGGCACGAAACGGATTTGCCAACAGCTGGGTTCGTTCCACGCTAATTGCCCTATGGTAATTGAAGATGGTGGCCGCATTGTTACCTCAAACGGCGAGACGGTAGTCGCGTACCCCCTACCCGAAAGTGCGATTGTTCAACTAGCCCCTCTCTTGGCTACATCAAGGGTATCAATGGCTGCCTTTTCATGCCTTACTGATGATCTCTACGTTTGCCTAGTTAACGATGTCGAGGGTCAGCGTATCGTAAGTAGTGGATTGGAACCCGGGGCCATACGCCAAATAACCGACGATGTGTCATTGTTCTTGGGCCTTGCCGTACACTACGGTTGCACGAGGATAACGGTAAAACCAAAAAAGGGATACCTCTTCGAGCCACCGTCCAATGTGCGCTGTGCCAGAAATGAGGATATGTTCAACATTACCGTCCAAGGAGTAGATAAGGGGACTGCGTTGATAGAGCTAAGTAATCTACTCGGCGTCTCGCTGAATGAAGCACTCGTCATTGGCAACGACTACAATGATATCCCCATGTTCAGGCAGCCCATTCGCTATAAAATTGCGGTTGGTAACTACTCCGCAGAGCTAACAGTGTTGGCATCACACCACGTACAATTTCCAGAACAAGTTGGTGATACCCTGAGAAGAATCTTCCAAAGACGCTAACATTGTCAGTGGTTCATGAACAAATTAGGAAGGCTGAATTTAATCTCAGCCTTTTTTAATTATAATTTGACTTAGTCTGAGATGCTTGACAAGCTTTCCGGCCGGTGCTAAGCTATTTTTAAGCTAAAAAAGTTCTTACCAGTTAGCCAAAATCTTTGACCGGGAAGAGTACGTAAGGCTCAGGTTAGCCCAGAGAGGGGAGGCATAGTGCGAACTCCCTCTAACCTCCTTACCGAATGGACCCGCGAGATGCGAGCCGAAACGCAGTCAGTGCGCGTAGTACTCGCCGGCAGCCCTCCGTAACCTTAGGGATGACGACGTGTTGCTTTACGCAAAGCGTCTGAAAGTGGTCTGGCGTTACGCCGGACAACAAAGGTGGTACCGCGAAGGTTACAAGACCTCCGTCCTTTACACAGCATGGCTTAGCCATGCTTTCTAGGGGATGGGGGTTTTTGATAGCTCCTTGATAATTGAATAAGTCACCACATATTACATAAAAAGTGAGGAAAAGATGAAAGTATATACAGTTTCGGTTATCTGTCTGGCCAACTTGGTCCGCTCGCCTATAGCAGCGTTTTGCTTGAATCGAGAAATCAAGAAACATGCAATGGGTAATCATGTGCAAGTAGTGTCCAGAGGAATCTATGGTTTGAATGGCACTCAGCGACCAGGATATTCGCACCCCAAGTATTACCAAGAGGCCTGGAAAGTCCTTAGGCCGATCTTGGAGAAATATAAGATTGACCTAGGGGGGCACCATTCCAGACTCGTGACCGGAACACACCTGGCAGAGGCAGCCTTGATATTGCCCGTTCACAGTAATGTTATAGGTCGCCGCCCCAACGGTTTACGTAGAGTATTCCCGCAGCACCTGTGGAAGGTTCGCCTACTGAGGGAGCTTGTCGGGAAATGCCAGGACATCGAAGATGTTGGCCAAATGAGCACGCCGAGTCAGTTTCGCAACTGTATTGAGATCATTGATGAAACAGCACGGCTGGGCATAGGCTACATCTTTGAATGGATAGAACTTATGGAGAAAAAGAAAACAATCACAAATCATTAAAGGAGTAGTTTCATGGCAACAAAACAAAACACATTAAGGCTGGTTGTACTGACACTGGCCGAGGCACTAGTTGAGCCTGTTAGTAGGGTAGGCAGCAAGGTGCTGCGGTTAGCCGACCTCGTTAGGGAGGGTTATGCAGTACCGCCAGCTGTTGTACTGCCCGCAGACACCATCACGCAGTTTTGGCGCGGCAGTACGGTCGAAATTGCACCTGACGCGCTGGATTTCATTTGGGAACGCTGTCTCATTCAGTTCGGTGCCGGACCATGGATAGTACGAAGCAGTGGTCGCGAAGACGGCGAGGAGCTATCTTTTGCCGGGCAGTTTAGTTCGGTACCAAACGTTACCACGAAGGATGAGCTACAGCGTGCGCTGGTAGCGTGTGTATCGTCAGCTAACTCTGACGGTTCGCGTTTGTACAGCCAAGTTGCCGGTGCCACGGGTAGTACGGATTCGTTTGCAGTTATGATTATGCCGCAACGTCACTGTTCATTTGCCGGGATTATGTTTTCCCAAATGTACTTGAACGGTGACGGCGAAGAGCTTGTTGTCATACAGCTCGCGCGTGGGACCAACTTTGGTCTTACGAGCGGTTCGGAGGTAGGCGATATTGTCTACCTCGATAAAGCAAGTGGCCGTTTGCTCTGGCACAGTCAGCAGGATCAAGCGTTTCCCGCCTCTAGCGATGCGGTAGTAGCGGAACTATATAACATAGCATGCAGGTTAGAAAAGCTGTTGGGCTTTGCGGTCGATGTAGAATGGGGAATCTTAACTGACGGTACGATTGAGATTTTCCAGGTACGTCCCATAACGGCCAAGCACGGTGCTCGTTCGGCTGATTTGCGGCTGCGGGTTATCCTTCAGACGGTCAAGGCAATGAGTGCTGCGGTTGACGGTTTACGTCAGCGTGGTGTCGCCATCAGTGGTAATTGGTGGAGCGACCAAAATATCGCCGAGCTCATTACTGATCATCCGTCACGTATGGCGTTCGGGGTCTTTACCTACATCTTTGCTCACGGCAACGGTGGAATACGCGCCGGTCGGAACGAAATGGGGTATGACCTCGGGCCAGAGCTTGAGGATGGGTTCTTTGAGCTCATCGGTGGCCGCCCGCGCTGCAGTATTGCCCACGACGCCCTCACCTATCGCATTAAGGGGGTACCACTCGACGATTACGCTTCAGGCTTTGTGGCCAGGTACCTCGCAATGATTGCCAAGGATATACAGCTGGCAAACTATCCCGAAGTGGTGCTGTACGACCAAAATCCGTCACTTCAGTTCCTCGCTGAGATTTTTGGCGAGGAGAAGGGCAAAGAGTACGCAGCGTGTTACGATGCGTTCTTCGCGAATATCCGTAAGCTTGAGGAAAGCGTAGTTGAAGAATTCGCAAGTTCGTTTGAGCCTGCGTTTCGTCGCTACGTAGAGGAGCAACGAGCCGAGCTCGCGCAACTCTTGGATGGTACCAGTACGACTGAGCTGGTCGCAGTTGGAAAGGCGTTTCTGGATCACCTAAGGACAGTGAGCTGTGTCATGTTCGTGAAGGTGGCTCGACTTGGTTTCTTCGCTTACGCTCGTCTGCGTCGCAGACTAGAAGATGTCTTTGGAGAAACCGAAGGCCGCTACCGACTCGATCAGATGACCGCAGGGTTGGAGGATGATTCCTCGATGCTGTTCAACGTACGCTTGGCAGATTACCGTGACGGCAAAATTAGCTTGGACCAGCTGCTCGATGAATTTGGGCACCTAGGGCCAAATGAGCTCGAGATTGCCAATCCACGGTACCGAAACCAAGTGAGTCTCATTGAACAGCTCGCTGTCAACATTCAGGGCGATCCAGCCGCTGAACTCAGTCATCGTGCCAGCCAAGCTCGCCAAGTTACCAAAGAAACCGTAGCGGCATTTGACGCAGAAGATGCCCAAGAGCTGCAGCGGGATCTCACGGTGGCGCGACGTTACCTGGCTTTACGAGAGCGAGCAAAGTATTGCTTCCTCATGGAGTATGATTGCTTGCGGCAGGTGCTAGCCCGTTTGGCGGAGCTGCTCAAGGTCGAGGAACACCTCATCTTTGAGCTCGATCCGCGAGAGCTTGATCTCGTGGCGCGTGATCCTGCAGGGGTAGTTTCGCTCATGCGCGAGCGCTACCAGGAGCGGATCTTGGTGAACCACCTGTACATTCCGCCTGTACTCTCGCTAGAGAGCGTGGGTGCTATCGGCAAGGAGTCGTACGATCCGGAAGCTAAGGTGCTGATGGGTATTGGCATAACACCGCTGGTAACTACCGGCAGAGCTGTCGTGGTGCTTGATCCGCACGATACGGATACAATCTCGCAGCTCTCACCAGGCTGCATTCTGGTCACCAAAACAACTGATCCAACGTGGGCCCCTATTATCGCAGCAGTTGGGGGCAATGGAGCACTGGTTACTGAAATCGGTGGACCGCTGGCGCATGGAGCCATTGTCGCTCGCGACTTAGGCATTGCCTGTGTGCAGAACGTTCCCGGTGTGACTAAACGCTTCAAAACCGGAGACCTGATTCAGGTTGATGGTAAACACGGAACAGTAACGTTGGTCTCGGAAGGAGATCGTGCAACATAAACAAAAAGCAAGCTAAGCACATCGTTGCTGAGGGGGTCTCGAGTCTTGAGCCCCCTCTTTCTTTATGCCTTATTTTCTGCTAACCTTCATGTACCCCCGAATCTATGACAGAGCCTAAATTTTTCTTCATACGGCATGGTCAGCTAGTGGCACCGTACCTTAATCACCTCACGATGGATTATCGGACGCTGACTGATTTATCCCTGGGCAGTCTTGATCCTAGTATAAACCATAATGCCTCAGAGCTTTTTGTCCGCCAGACCGCTAACGTTGACCTGGCTCAGGTTCATACCGTGTACTACAATAGCTCAGGTATATCGTCAGCGCGCTCACTGGAGTCCGCCCGTTGTATTGTGGATAGCCTGAAGCAAAGATATGGCGAAGCAGTACAGCTCTATGGCCTGCCTGATATACGGGAGGTGCGGTTTGATGTGAGTGGGTTAGTGAGCGAGCCAGAGTTTAACAAGCATGGCATGGCTGCCATACGTTCCGCGCTCTATCGGGCCGTGATCCATGGGGGAGCTGCCGAGCCACTAGCCGAAGTCGCCGGTCGTATCCGCATACTCCAAGGGGTCGTGGAGGAGCACGCGCGTAAGGGTGAAAGCGTACTATTCGTAACCCACGACTTCTTTATGCGGTTTCTCGAGGTATATATAACCCGGCGGGAACGCCTGGATGGCGTTAGCGTTGAAGACCTCGAACGAACCGGACTTAACTACTACTTTGCTGGTTTTACGGGCGACAGTTCGTTGAGAACGCTCGAGCGGTGGGGACGCCAGATTCTATGAACCACAGTAGGGTATAAAGAAGCCCATCAGTTTACCTGATGGGCTTTATTGACTGACCCGGACCCCGTAATTCTAGACACAAAGGTCGAGATTAACTTAACCTTTGTGTCATAGGCCCAAGCAATCACACCGTATGGCAGGTGACGTCAAGTCGCCACGGTGATGGACCTCTGTACCAGGGAAATCGTGGGGTTGGCAGTATCCACCAGGAAAGGCGTGCCCCTCACCCTGCTATTTTCCACTCTGACAACAGGCGGGAGTACGAAGCACGGGTCTTCGTGGGCGTACTCGAACGCCTCGGTATCGCTATTTCACGCTCGCACCCCGGCTGTCCCTGGGAGAACGGCTACCAGGAGTCCTTCTACGACAAGTTCACGGTTGAGCTGGGCGATCCCACGCGGTTCATGACCCTAGGTGAGAAAGGTGGCTGAAGTCTACCGTACCGTCTGGAGCTATAACCACCCCCGCATCCACTCGATCCTCAAGCTGCCACCCCTGGTGTTTGCCCACAAACAAAAAACAGCCCTGGTGGTGGCTGCTAGAGGTCTTCGGCTTGGTGTCTAAAGAATGGGGTCCTTGACATCTTCTCTTGGAATAGCCTAACGAGTATAGTGGGAGAATGTATACTTAAAGATGCTCTCACGTACGATGCAGGTAGTTTTCTTGTTGCACTAACGTTCAGGGTTGGGTAGATGAAGGTTACAGAACTAGTTACTGTATGTCAGAATTTTTTACCGAATTCCTTGCTCTGCTTACGCCCGGCCGAAGCGTGTTGGACCTGGGCGCCGGTTCAGGTCGGCAGGCGCTGGCTATGGCTGAACGCGGCTGTAGGGTTTGGGCAGTGGATAGGCAAGCGGGGAATGTAGCGCACGACCGCATAGTTTGGCAAGCCGCACGTATTGAGGAATGGTTGCAAAAACCAGCCGAAGTAGCTTTCGATGCTGTTTTGATGGGTAACGTAATCCAGTTTTTCCCAAGGGAGTGGGTAGCAGCTACCCTTGTACCCGAGCTAGTGAAGCGTACCGCGGAGCGAGCGGTAGTTGGCGTGCGTACGTTCTTCCAGCCACCTGAACCAAAGTTCGACCGAGAGCTTACCTACTGGTCGGCGAGTGAGCTCGTTGCGCTGTTCCCGAATTGGGAATGTGTATACCAAAACCAAGAATCCAAAGCTAGCCCAGACATGAAGGGAATGAATCGGCTATTCCACACCTCGAGCATCATCATACGGAAGCTGTGAACAATATTTAGAGGTACAAGGGTGGGTTTATGAAGGCTACCTAGTCCAATCCAAGGAGCTTTTACTATTCCCATTTTTCGTTAGCCACCTCGTTTTTCTTTTCTATATTAGTGTAGTAACACATTGATACAATAGATTCTGAGGGTGGCGCGAGCGCGGTTGGATTTGGTGGGCAAGGGAGGAGGTGCTGTAATGGTAGGGCTTGACGGATGGTGGCAGCAGCAGCAAGCTACTACTGCTATGTAGAAAGAGGTTTCGAACGAAGAGCTTGCCCGCATGATGGCCGAGGGCTTTGCCCATACTGCTACTAAGCAGCAGGTCGAAGGTCTTGAGCACCGTATGGGCTCTCTTGAGCAGCGGTTCGACGTGCTAGAGCGTAAGGTTGATCGGGCGCTGTATCAGGAAATAGACAAGCACGACCGCTGGATTCACCAACTTGTTGAGAAGGTAGGCATTCAGCTTGCTCGTTAGCGAAGTTCGTGGTTAGCCCCGCTCCCGAGCGGGGTTTTGGTTTTGTTCGGCCAGGTTAAATTGGTGGTACTGGCTCAAGCTTTGTCACCCTGTCGCAGTGTGCTCTGGTAGCCATAGGATTGAAGCCGCTGCCACCATACTGAAGGCTCGGTCCGTCTCCGCCGCTTTGCCGGAAGGTCCGTGCCAAAGCGCCTGCCGCTACCTATCGGTAGGCAGGGAAGTTGGTGCACGTATACCTAAGTGTCGTTACCTACTCGTGAGTCGGGAACACCTGGAACTGCTTGAGCTGCTTCACATCATCTTCGGCCAGCACCGCCTTGCCCCGTAGCAGGTCAATGAGCAAATTAACCTTCTGGTCCTCTATTCCGCTGGCGGACAACGGTGGTGCCTTCTAGTTCAGCTAGTTTATCGTCGAGGTATGACTTCGTGACCATTTGGCTCTTGATAGAGCCGAGCTCGGTTTTTATGGAGCTGATCTCACCCTTGATGGTGCCGATTTCCTGGTGCATTTCAGCAAGCGCCGGGGTTACGTTGTGTTCAATTACCTTACCAACCTCAACGCCTATGTTTTTGATATCTTGTGGTGTAAGCATAGAAAGAGAAGTACGATTCAGTGCCATTACTATACTACCGCTCTACCGTTAAGGCAATAGTACCCCGTTTTCCAGTCAGTGGCTTCGTAACACCTGGACGGGTGATTGCAAACTAAACCCCAGGTGGGGGCGCTCCTGGTGGTAGTACCTCAGGTACTCAGGCCATACCTAGCCTCCAGGATTTCAGCCAGCGGTTTGGACGTGGTGCCCGCCATTGGCTACTCCTGGGCTACCAGGTAGCTACGAATTCCTCCTTCTGTTGAAGGGTTAATACAAGCTAGCGCACCAGGCGCTCCTCAGGGCGCTCCTGGTGCGCTAGGGAAAAACTGTGCATAAGCCAGTTGACGGTCTTGGGCGCCAGGCCTAGGTTGAACCGTCAATTTTATTCGTTTATCACGTAGCCGTTACGTTGCTTCCTTTTCTTACTTCGCGGGGTATAGTGAAGGCTTAAAGGAGCGACAGGATTGGTACCCATACCGTGATGCAAATGGCAATGAAGGAGTGTCTGTGTACGGCAACTTTTTGCCTGCCGATGGTAAGCTGCGTCGGTATATGCTTTTGCTAGTTAAGGAAAATGGTAAACCAGTAATATCAAGTTTTATCCCTGGACTTTCTTATTCGGAAATTCATAAGCAAGATTTAGTTAGAACTACGGATATACCACAAAAAAATTAGTCTATGTAGTAACTGTAGTAGAAAAAAAGTCTTCATGAGTAGTTAATTTTGATCCAGGGTAAGTAAATAATTACATGATTAAACAATAACACTAGATTTCAAAGAGTACGTCATCGGTTACAACGCCTCTAAGCTTGAAGACATTGGTATCATGCCCAAATAGCCCCTTGCTATCATTTTCTAATTCGCGCGCCTGCCGGCCGGTAGGCAGGAATAAGCGAATAGTGGATAGCTACAACTAACCGCACCGATACCACTTCGCAGCTTAACCTGTTCCGCCTCCAGGGCAACACTAGCGGCTGGCAGGGGAGCGGGGACGGCTAATCACCGTCTCTTTTTTATTGTTGTAGATTTTGCAAGCATTCGTTTACGATACAGGGCTATTGGCTCAAGTCCAATGTGTTTTCTCCTTATGTCTAGTTGCTTCCGATTCACTACCTTCCATAAAGTCAATTTTCCACGCTTATTAGTGCGAAACTGTGTACCATAGAGTTGAGGTCGGCCATGGTTAACACGTACTCTGTCTGCAAGGTATGCCAGATGTGAAGCAGGTGCCTTTTTTTACTTACACTCGCTCTTAATAGCTTCAAAAAATGTGCCTGCAGTTTAACATCAAAGTCAGCATGCTGGGCTATTAACCATGCGGCAGTGGCACCTTCGATGCCAACCATATTTGCATCCGGCCAGCCATGGCACATAACAATCTCGGCTAAATGATGGGCCCGTTCACGGTCCTTTGCTTTATTCCATAAGGATTTGCCAGTTCTCATAGCTTGGTCTGCTTGCGCCATTATGAGTAGCTTCCGGCGTATTTTTTTATTGATCGGCATAGCCTTACTATAACACATTCTACTTCTATTCCTATATGTATGCCCCATAGCAAAAATATCCAATGCTTGATATTGGTAGGTCATTGCGGTTTTGAATCAACCGCAGGAGATTTTTACAAGGGATTCCGAGGGCTCGCCTGAAGAGCTGTCCGATGCACCTGGAAATGGCCACGCTGGTGAATGAAGAATTGCCACTTGGCAACTACCAAGTGGATTTCAGCCCCCAAACTAGCTTAGGCTGGAAAGGGCACTCTTCCGCCTCAAGTGGACTCTACTTCTACCAGCTTCGGGCCACCGCCATTGCGGGGCAAGCTGGCCAGTTCGTGCAAACCAAAAAGATGCTGTTCCTCAAATGAACAGCGGAACTCTTAAACTCTCCTTCTCAATAAGGTCCAAGCCAAATTCTCCCCGGCTTCGGACCTTTCTTTTTTTACCCTGCCCTGTATCACTGTGTTAACACACTAATACACAATATAGATGTGGAGCGTGCTCGCGTGAGAGGATTTGCGGTTGGGCAGCACTGGTTGACTTTTACCTGGTTACGTAGTAAAATGGTGGTGTTAGAGTACTAAATTTTACCGAAAGTAACATGCGTATTTTCGGGCTACATAGAGCCAAAATTGCGACACTACTCGCCGTGCTGGTGGGTGTTACTTTTGTAGCTGGCTCAGCGCTGGCCGTGCCGCCCGGGCACCTTTGGGGCAGTGATGCTGCGCCCGTGTTTATGGAGGTGTGGGTTGATTACGCGGATTCCGTGAACCTTGAGCTTGATAACACGCTCCACAAGATTTTGAATAACTACGGCAGCCGCGTGCAGCTCGTAGTAAAACCATTTCCAGTGCGCGGCACTGAAGACCCTTCGTACTTGGCAGCCGAAGCCGGGGAGTGCGTGGCCGCGCAAGGAGAAGATATGTTCTGGCAGTTCCACCAGTTTATGCTCCAGCGCCGCGGTGACTGGACATTGGATAGCATATGGCAGTGGGCCCAGGGGTTCCAGGCTTACAACTACCGTCCCCAACCAGCCCCTCGGTTCAGCTACCAAACTTTTGCAAACTGTTGGAAAGGGCGGCAGATGCGAGATATGGTGGGGTTCTACGTAGCCCAGGGATATTTGAAAGACGTGGAAACCACTCCCACCACGCTGGTTATCAGCCGAACGGTGTTTGAGGTGGTGCGGTTTGAGGGGGCAATTGATTACGCCTCACTTAGCGCCGCCATTGACCGCTTCTTGGGTGCGAAACTGCCGCCTTACACTAGCTCAAAGTAAGGTAACTTTAGGTTCTTGGTTCCAAACTACCCCAGGCAACGGGGTAGTTTTTTATGCAGCAATTCGCATACCTTACTGATTTGACGAAAATAGCGACCAGTGGTAATTTATCGGCCACAATAGACAAGCTAATGTAGTCAGTAGGCTACGACATAGTCATTTACCAAGGGGAAGCACATGGCACAAATTGTAACCCATATCCGATTTGCACTTGATCTGGCAGATTACCTTTCCGTCAGTGATATGGTTAAGTACCTGTCCGGTACCCTGTATCCTGATAGCAGGTATTTAACAAGAGTGGAGCGGCAATTAACCCACCCAGAT
>OBEQ011343713.1_pt1 | contig 11716 bp, 14 predicted proteins | sample 1670901 | NCBI WGS metagenome assembly OBEQ01 (sample SAMEA104232315, study PRJEB22302) | groundwater metagenome | biome: forest; feature: aquifer; material: groundwater | place: USA | collected 2011-08-07 | depth 5.4 m | reverse complement strand
CCAGCCAATGCCTCATCATCTTTTGCTAGATTATATGTTAGTGTTGAGCTTTCATTTACTTCTAAAGGATTATCTGATTGTGCTTCATTATTATTAGGATCGTTATCTAATGGGATAATTGCATATAGATCTTTGTCGGTAACAATATGACAAACACCGGATTCTGGATTTCCTTCATTATTATTGTTTGTTGTATCTCCATTATTTATTGTCCCTGTTGATTCTTGTGCTTGAAGTTGCTTTCTGGCTTTGCCAGTAGTCCCGATCTTATTTGCTCTTACTTCAGTAAAAAATGTTCCATTTGGATTTGTAGCAACTGTTACATTAGATATTGGATCCCCATTTAGACTTTCTACTGTTACAAGCCCAGTAGTCTTAGAAGCTACTGTCCCAACTACAAGTGCAGGTGTCGCATAATTAAATTAATCTGTTGTAGTGTAAATTTCTGATCCAGCAATACTAAGCTTATAAGTATCTGATGGTAAAGAACTTGGGGAAATAGTTATACCTGACTGTGTAGTTAAATTAAATAAACTAACTACTAAATACTTTCCACTTCTTTTATTTATCACCTTCCTTTGTAAAGTAATTCCATCAGCCGGGATGTCGTAAGTTTTTGTTGAGTCAACAGTTGAGGTTAGTTTTAAAGAAAGTTTACCAAGACCTGCTTTTCTTATTTTTAATAAAAGGGCTTTTGGAAGTAAGATATTTGCGTCATCTTCTTTTGGACTTAAAACGCTTCCATAGATAACACTATCTCCATCTTTGCTCACTACTTTTAAGGTTTGTGAAGCTGTTGTGTTTTTTTTAGCAGCATAAACATGATTAGAAGATAAAAAAAGTATTCCTACTATTGCAAGAAACAAAAAAAATAAAAATCGCCTCATAAATTATTTCCACTTAAGTTCTAAAATGAATACTACTTAGCCAAAAAGGGTATTCCCCCATACCTTAAAATGGAAACCCTATTATTATGAAAGGATGAGATATACCTCTTGGTGTTATTTCTAAAATAAATAATATTTCTTACAAACAGTTTTTAATAATGTTATTCAGTTCACTTCAAGCTGCTTTTGAATAAAAATTCTTGCCTTATTGCAAACAATCTCATTTTCAAGCTCTTATCAAGTATCATGAGCTTGCAATATAAACTAAATCTGATGCTTTAATATTTACTAAAATAGCTTATCTTTTTATAGGCAAGCTTGAACAACTAACCTCCCTAATCTGTAGAATGAAAATCAGGAAGGTGGTTTTTATCTATTAAAGCTCTTTATTAATCAATGATATAATAATCACCAATTAAATAAACTAGGAGATAAATATGAGAGCACAAGCAGTTGTTCCTGGAGCTGGTGTAAGTACTGGTGGAGTACAAAAACCAGTGGAGAATACAAATCCAACTAGTGGTAAAAAACCTCAAACAGTTTCACCAGATATAGCTTCTGTCCCAGTATCTGTAAGCTTGACACAACTATCACCTCAATTAATTAATAAAAACTATGATGGACATGAACTTGCACTTACTGAGCAAGAATTAACTGACATGATTGATAATCTTACTTTTAAAATTGTTTTTAATCCGGAAAAAGCATATAACAATCTGGCTGAAGGTGATAAAAGAGCACTCTTACACCTGGTTAAGGCTGCAGAAATTTTAGACTTTGTTTTTTTACAACAAGATCATGAACAAAATATACCTTTAAAAATTGCTTTAGAAGAAGCCTCTCAAAATGGAGATGAACATGCCAAAAAAGCACTAATAATATTTAATATATTTAATGGTATAGAAGGGGAAACTGGACTTAATCCTGAGCCAGTTAGATTGTTTAAGGGTTTAAAATTAACTCGAGGACAAAATGTTTTTCCACCCGATATAACAAAAGGAGAACTAATAGAATATTTAAAGAGGAATATTCATAAAGCAAGCGAACTTTTAAGCAATGATACTATTGTTAGGCGCGATGGAAATGAGTTAGTAGGGATTCCATATTCAGTTTATTTTAGAAAAGAATATGAATTAGCTGCAAAAGAATTGTTATTAGCAGCTGGAGAAACTACACATCAAGGGTTTGCTAAATATTTAAGATTACAGGCACAAGCGCTGGTTACTCCATCTGATCCAGAGTTTTCTTATAAAGCAGATGTTGCTTGGGCAAATTTAGAGGGAGCACCGCTAGAATTCACAATTGGTAGAGAATGCTACAAAGATAAACTAACTGGAGAAGTAGCAACCGATCCGGAATTATCAAGATTACTTGAAGCAAATGGAATTACAATTAAACAAAAAGATTCTATTGGTGTAAGAGTTGGAATTGATAATAAAGATATTTCTGCAAAGTTAGCTAAGTATAAAGATCATTTGAAGGAATTAAGTCAACTAATGCCTCTGAATGAAAGATATAAACAATCTGTTAATGTCTCAAAAGAAATTAAACAATCTCTTTCAGATGTTCATGTGGTTTATTTTTCTGGTGATTATGCGGCACTAAGACCAGGAATTGTAGTAGCACAAAACTTGCCAAATAGTGACAAGCTCTCTGTTCAGCTTGGTGAAGCAAGAAGAAATGTTTTCCATAAAGAAGTTCGTGAAGGACATGATCCAAAATTACGAGAGAAGTTGTTAGAGAAATTAGTGGAACCTTCTTATCACAGTTTGTATAGTGATGAAGCAGATTCATTGTTTGTAATTATGCATGAATTGTCACATACGTTAGGTCCAATGAAAACTGAATCTGGCAAAGATAAAGAAGCTAGCTTAGGAAGTTATGGTTCAATATTTGAAGAAAATAAAGCAGACATGGGTTCTCTTGTTTGCAATAAACATTTTAAAGATACTGGAGAATATTCTGAAGAACAACTTAATCAAATTTATTTAACCTGGGCAGTTAAGCAGCTTCCTTTGAGCAAGCCATCTCTAGGTCAAGCTCATAGAACACGAGAGTTGATGCAGCTAAATTACTTTATGAAACATGAGGCTATTAAGTTTGATAATTCTTATAAGTTAAGTATTGATCCACAGAAAATGGGAATAGTGGCAAGGCAAATGTTAGAAGAAGTAATTTTAATTCAACTTGAGGGAAATGAAAATAAAGCAAAGACGTTTGTAGGTGAGTATACTGCATGGAATGATACATTGGAATATATAAGCCTAACAAAGAAAAGCCTATCTCCAAGACCACTAAAGATTTTAGAAATGTCTTTAGCTCAGAAATTATTGGCGGGTTAATGCATTTAGATATTGCAATTAGCTCTGGTTTTAATTTATCTTCCTTTAACCATCTTCTGATATAAGATCAATGTTGAAAATTCAACTTTAGAGGACAAACATTTTCAAAGGCTGAGAATCTCAAGCCTAAATTTTTTTAATATTTTAGTAACTTTTTCTTAATTATATTGGACTATTATTCCTCCCGTTAAATTTGGAGGAATCTTTATGATGAGAATAGCACCAAATGTAGGTACCAGTGGAGCACCACCAAGCAACAATAATTCAACTCAAGATCCTATTGATGCTAAAATACTTCAATTAGAAAATAAGAAGGCTTTACTTCAGAGTCAAGTTAATGTTGCAGAAGCTCGTGCAAAGCAATGTTATAACGCTATAGCTGGTCCTGGGAAAACAGATTATTTGCCTGGAAGTGGTTTAAATGGGGCACTGAAGGAAACTGCTCAGATAATGGCAGACTGGGCTATGGGTCCAGGTGCAGGAAATCCAGCAGAAGGTGCAGACTATAAGAAAAAGGAAATTGAAGATATTGATAATCAAATAGCTGCTCTTCAAGCACAAAAGCAACAAGGACAACAAAATCAAAATCAAAACCAAGGAAACAACAATACATCTGGAGGTAGTAATGCTACAGGTAATAATGGTACAGGGAGTAATGGCTCAAACAACAATAATAGTAAAGTAAATGAACTTAAAAATGAGGTACAAAATCTTACTGTTGAAAAAAATAAAGCTGATGCTCAAAAAAATTATACAAAGGAAAAGCAGCTTCAAAATGAAATAGATAATCTTAATGTGCAAATAGCAGCAATGAGAGGTGGTAATGAAGCCACTGCAGCTGCTTAAAAAATGAAAGAAGAAGATTGGTTGTTATGATTTTACTTCCTATTACTTAACTTATAATATGCAGTTTATCAATTCATTGTTAGAATAATAATAATGAAAAGAAATCCTATCTATGCTGATGACAATGTTGAATCCATTCCGGTTTTATTGAAAATAAGACTTCCCTCATTATTGTTTGGATTAGTGCTAGGTATTGTTGTTTCATTTATAACTTCCAGATTTGAACAGGTTTTATCTCATAATGTAAAAGTAGCATTCTTTTTGCCGTTTATGATGTATATGGCAGATGCTATAGCAACACAAACCCAATCTATTTATTCTAGAAATTTAAAATCTGGCAAAGTAAAATTTCATATCTATTTAATTAAAGAATTATTGTTGGGGTTTATAGTTGGAGTTGTTTTTGGTACTATTTCAGGATTTGTTGTTCAAATCTGGTTTCATGATATTCACCTTACTTTAAGTGTTGGGTTGTCTATGCTTGCAGTTATTTCTTCTGCTCCTACAGTAGCGCTGTTAATTACACAAACAATTCAAATGATGCATAAAGATCCTGCTGCCGGTGCTGGACCCATTGATTCTGTAATTCAAAGCATGTGTACTGTTCTTATATATGGAACAATATGTAGCATGATATTTTTATGATTGATTATTTTAAAAAGCTTATTGGTTTTAATTATCTTTTCTCTTTTAATAATAGGATTTGATAATAAAATTTTGGATACTCCTACTGGCAACACTATAGAAATATATCAGGATTTAAGTAATACTTTAAAAAGTAATCTTTTTGATTTGGGTGAATCAGACTCACATGTTTATATCACTCTAATAAATCAGGGAAACAGGTTGTTTGTTTATCAGAATGGTAAAAAATAAATTCTATAAGCCTAAATAAAATTGACACTAATTCATTGATTGAAAATTTAAAAAAGAACTATGAGAATGGAGAAATTAACCATTTAAAGATAAGTGGTTTTGTGCTTTCTTCCAAAAGAGTTTTGAAAAATTATTTAGATGCCTCAGGGAATGATATAGATAAAAATATTAAAGAAAAAATAGTAGCTGACAATAACCTTAAGCTATTATTACAGTGCTTTAAATATAGATAATATGAATGCTTTTGCAACCAGTTCTACAACGACTACTTCATGGAAAGACTTGAGTGGAAATAGTAACAATGGAACACTTCCAAATTTTGCTTTGACAACTGCATCTGGTTGGGATGGAAATAATATTCATTCAAATCCATCAAAATTAACATTCGATGGAGCAAATGACTATGTACAACCAGCCGATTCTTCTTCTTTTAATTTGCTTTGTGCTATTACTTGTTCTGTCATTAATTTTAAAATTCCATAATGAATACTTCAATATAAAATCATACTTTTAATAATTGTAAGATTGATATTAACTCTAAATGAAAAAGGATACAATATACTTTGGTTTTAAACCTGGTTAGGTATATTTTGATAATCCTAGGAGGATAAATTATGAAAAAGCATTCATTTCTAGCAATAGCCTTAACAGTATTGCTCCAAGCTAATAACTATGTTCTAGCTGAAACACAAGCAGCAGGTCATCAAGAAAAATCTAAAATTGCTGCAGAAGCACATAAAGTTGCTGCTGAAGCAGCACACGCTGCCTCCAAAGCAGCACATGAAGCTTCTGAAGCAGCTCACAAAGTAGTAGGTTCAGTACAAAAAAAGGTAGAAGCTCATAAAGCAGTAGCTGATGCAGCTCATAAAGCAGGAGCAGTACATGAAGAAGCTGCACAGAAAGCACACGAAGCGGCAACAGCATACGAAGCTGCAGCAGAAGTTCACAAAGCAGGAAAATAGTTAATAGCTTTAGGCTTTTTCTTGCATAATACAAATTTCTTTACAGTTGGATAGAAACTACTAGGAGTTTTTATTCTTCAAAGTGCAATGTTTTAAACTTAATTCAAGTATTGGCATAACAATGAATCACATTCATGTCCATATAAAACCTAAGGAATAATATATCTTAATATCACGTTATATAAGTGTGAACAAATATAATATTGACTTTAAAAAGCAATCTGAAAAATATATTAATAAAAATTAGTTCTCTAAATCTAAGAAGCTTGAAATAACATATGTATAATTTATTGACGGCAAGTGTTTAAGAAATATTTATGGGAACTAAAGTTAAAAGTATCAGTGAAATTCAAGACGCTACTTTTACTTATGAAATATACTCAACGCTTAATCCATTAACTAATAGAGAATGGACAAAACTTTTTCCAAGCTTGCCAGACTCGCCAGAAATGATTAATTTAATTCAGAGTTCTGGGTTTGATGGTTTTAATCTTTACAGCATTGTTGTTAGAAAAGAAAGTATTCCGATTTTAATTTTGCCTTTATTTGAAACCACTTACGATATATCTGAACTAGCAGATGAAAGTTTTCGGAAAATATTTAATTCACTTGCAAACTGGATACCAAAACTTTTTAAACCAAAAGTATTAGGAGTTGGATTTGTTGAAGGAGAGTGGGGACAAATTGGTTTTGATTCTAATATTGATATGGAAACTTTGAATTTGGCTTGGGATATGGCGTTGAAGGTGTTGGATTCTTTTTCACTTGATTTGGGTGCAGATATTATTTCTTTTGTAGGTTTTAATGAAGAGGGCAGCAGAATAATACCAATGAATAAACTTAAAAAGTACATGGTTATACCAAGTACACCGTGTGCACAAGTACCAATCGTATTTGGTAGTATTGAAGATTACATAATTAGTTTATCAAGCAGCATGCGTAAGGATATACGCAAAAAAATGCGTGAATCATCTGATATAAAGATTATTAGAACAAAAAATATTAAACCTCACCTAGAAACAATTTATCAGTTTTATTTAAAGCTTGTAGAAAGAAGTAGCCTTGTGTTTGGTGTACATCGCTTACCATTCTTTGAGCAGGTATGTGAACTGGTTTCTGGTGCAGAATATGTTCTTTATTTTACAGATGAAAAACTTATAGGGTTTAAACTAGTTGTAGTGAAGTCGGATTGTATGATAGATAAATATTTTGGAATGGATTCGGTTTTAGGTAGAAAATACAATCTTTACTTTATTTCCTGGATTGAAAATATTAGATATTGTATTGAAAACAAAATCCCTCTCTACCATGCGGGACCATCTGAAGAAGATATCAAAGTTCGTTTAGGTGCTAAGTTCCTTCCAAGTTTTATTTTTTTTAAACATCGTAATCAATTTATACAGTTTATATTAAATGTACTTAAAGACCGATTTGCATATGAACCAAACGTAGACCTTCCACCAGTAAAATTAGGTTCATATTGGGAGGATTTTGTCCAACGATGAATGCTGTCGCAGTATTACCTATAGCTATTTGTATAATGCTTGAGACATTTCAGCAACTTTCTTACAGCATGTCTAGAAAGGCACCAGACAAAAGCGTTATTTTTTTATCATTAGGTATAATATTTTATTTTCTCTTTCTTCTTTCATGGTTTTGGTTACTATCTATTCTTCCATTAGGAGTAGCAACTCCTTTATTAGGAACAAGCTATATAACCGTAGCTATTGCAAGTAAGGTTCTATTTAAAGAAGAAATAGATACCCTGCGCTGGATTGGAATAATTGCAATAGTAAGCGGACTTACTTTAATCTCCATAAATTAATTATGAATTTGAAACTTAGAAAAAATATTCCTTACACACTTTTTATAACACTGTTTGCTATAGATGTTACATCTATGTTGTTGCAAAAAATAGCTGCAAGTCATGGCAGTGGTCAAGATTTTTCTTTTTATCTAAGTTTAGCTTTGCAACCTTGGGCATGGATTAGTTTAGTCTTAGCACCATTTCAACTTTTGGTTTGGACTAAAATACTTGCACGCACTGAACTTAGTTTGGCATATCCTATGTCAAGTTTAGCTTATCCTTTAACAATGTTTGCAGCACAGATAGCTTTAAAGGAACACATAAGTTTAAAAATTTGGTTAGGGGCATTGTTAATTACTTTTGGTGTAGCACTAATTGGAAGTAAGATGGAAAAGAAGGGGATAGAGCTTTTAGCTAAACCAGAGAAATATACTACTGAGACATTAGATAATTTATAAATCAACTAAGCCACCTTCCTAAAAACATAAGGCTTTTCTTCGATAATGCAAGTTCGAACTTCCTTAACTAGGGGGAGAGTTTTTTATTTATAAAGTATCAATAACATTTACGATTTTTTCTAGTGTTTCACTAATATTTCCCTCTATAGGTGATACAAACATTCTTTCGTGCTTATTGAAATCAGGATTGCTTTGCAGGCGTTGTCCTGAATGAAGTGAAAAAACAGGGATTTGCTTTGCATTAATATTTATCTGCTCCAGTTTTAAGTGCTCATCATTTTCACTATCGCCAGCAACTATACATGCTCTAATATTTTCTAGAAATGATGTCTCAAATAAATCAGGAATTGCTTCTGTAGATGTTAATTTATTTACTTTTAACTCTTTAGTCTCAAAAAAGATATTATAGTATTCACCAAACTCACTTATTTGGTACTGTAATTCCTTATTTGTTCTTTCAGAATATAACTCTAATATTCTTCTTGAAATTGCTTCAGTAAAGACTTTAAGTTCTGTGTCTGTAAACTTATCATTTTTCATTACAAATATAGAACCATTTGTAGGATTAATTGCAAGTTCAATTCCAGATTCATTTCCCATGAACATATTATTTTTATAGGTTACTTTGTAATGGTGGTCAATTGTAAAAAAACCTAATCCATCTAACAGAGATTTAGTTACTGACACCAAATCATTTACTTTCCAGCCTGCATGTTCTTCAACTAATGTTCTCCAGGCAATGTTAGTTTTAATATTTGCTCCTCTATTTTCAATTAATAAATTATCCCCCAAATATAATTCTTTGCCATTATTAAGGAAAACTAAGTCATACCACATAGCCCTCAATGTATCTTTAAAACTGGATACTCTTTGTACATCTGATCCTGTTGATAATACTTTCAATGCTCTTTCATTTAATTTTTGTAATGCTTTTATGTTGTTGGATAAATAATCTCCAACTAAGGCAACTTTCTTTTGAGAATCAAGAGGTATAACAGTTGCCTCCATATCAGCAACAAAAAGAATATCTGGCTTTGAAGAATGAAATCTAATTGGGGAATTTAATTTTCTATCTTTTTTAAGAAAATTACCTAGTGTTGTAAAATTTAATACTTTCATTTCTGGATTATTCTATCTTTGTATAATTTGAAAGTAAACAAATTAATACCATTCAAGCTACTTTTTTATAGTAAATATGTAGCTTTTCCAGGATTATTCTGGTTGGAGCTTCATGTACTATGGGGAGGTTTTCTATTCAAAAGAAATAATCTGCTACTAGTGATTAACGATTGATCTGACTATTGTTGAATTTTTTTCAAAATTTCCATCATTGTTAATTTTTCCAAAGTATAATTCGTGATCACTTGTGTAGCTATGAAGGTTAGCCAGAGAAATTATGCATGTACCATTGGGTCCAATGTTTATATAACTTTTTGGATTATTTATGCCACCTAAATCTTCTTCAAAAACATAGTAACCTGTAAAGGGACTTGTGCTTTTATCAGAACTACTAACAAGTTTTGCATTCCCTGATCCATTTGGACCAGTAACTTTGTTTGTCGGTTTCATAGATAGTGATGCTCCCCTTGGTTTAAAAGTAAATCCTTCTATTGATTCTGTTTGATCGAAAAAGATGTTTCTAGTAACAGGGTTATCATCTAGGAAAGAAAATCCTGTTATATGATTATTTGCAACAACAATATATAGAGAACTAGGCAGTGGGTGTTTAGATGAACTGCCAAAAAAAGCTTTACCTCTATAAGCACCTTCTCGTATACCTGAGACTGCTGCACGTGAAGGAATTAATAAAAAAATGAAAGAGATGGTGAGTATAATAAGTGTTTTAATTTTCATTTGATTTTTCCCCTAATTCTTTGTTTACATTATAATAGATTAACCTTTTAAGCTGCTTTGTATAATATAAATGCAACACAAAGTTAAATCCTCTCTGAGCAGAAATCTAGAATAAAAAAGCGAATAGAATTTTAAATGGAATTAATTTAATAGGAGCTTAAAGATGAAAAAAATTATTTCAATGTCCTTAGTCATATGCTTAATCTTTGCAGCAACTTTTTTAATAGCTAATTCTTCTTATTATGCAACTATCCAAAAGATTAAGGTTGCAAGTACAGACTTTGAAAACAAGGGTTTCATCCCTGATCTTAATGCTTGCAAATTTATTAGTTCAAATAAATCTCCGCAACTCTCATTTAATAATGCACCAAGTGATACTAAAAGCTTTGCTCTTATTCTATTTGATCCAGATGCACCTGAGAAAAATTTTGTTCACTGGATTGTATTTAATATCCCATCAGATCTTGCTGAATTGCAACAAGATGCTGCAAGTCTTGCAAATGGTATAAAGCAAGGTACAAATGGTGCTGGAGAAATTGGTTATATGGGACCATGCCCACCACCAAAAGAGACACATCGATATGTCTTTAGAGTTTTTGCATTAGATACAATTTTAACTTTAGAAGATGGTGCAACAGAAAAACAATTGATTAGAGCTATGAAAGGACATGTTATAGGTAAAGGAAAGTTAATTGGACTTTATAAAAACAATACTAATAACTAAAAAAGGTTACTTAATTATAGAAGGTATAACTTTTCTGACTTGATTATTGTACTTCTTGGATTCCTACTTATTTTTTTAAAAAAGAATATAGTTTTTATTGTGATGTAACAGCTATTGGTGCAGTGCAGACATTTGGGGAATATAAACCAGTATTAGTGTTTGCATCAGTTCCATTTCCTTTGCAAAGTTTAACTGAGTAGCCGTTAGTAATGTTATTGAAGTTATACAATGGAGTTGTAATTGAACCTCCTGATTGTGAACATAGTAAGCCGTAGGCATTTACTCCGTTGTGCAAGATGATTGAATTATCATTTCCTTTTACAAGGAGCACACATTCTGAGAAGCCACTCCTTGTGTAATTTATAGTAAAATTACTACCACTAATTTGTGCACTAGTTAATGTTAATGTTTCAGGAGTAGGTGTTGGGGTAGGAGTAGAAACAGTAACTGTGCCACTGCAGTTTGTTGGACTGTTTGACTGGCAAAGTTTTAATATATCTCCAGCCATTACACTACTAACTGATGATAAAGGAATATTTTCTGTTCTTGTTCCTTCTGCACCACATAAACTATAGATATTTGTACCTGCAGAGTTGTATAAGTACGGACAACCACCATTTAAATTGCTTGAGTTAAATTTAGTTACTAAATTACTTCCTGAAATTTCTGCACTTGTAAAAGTAATGGAAGCACACTGCCCATTTGCTCCTGGACATTGTAAGGTTCCAGGACATACACATGAAGGTATTGGACCAGCACCACATCCTGATGATGGTGTGCTTGTTACTAGTGAATTTGGGCAAGTTGCCACACAGTCATTGTTATAATAATATTTTCCATTAGGACATATGCAAGGTGGTACTCCATTTGGATTTGAAGAATTATAGGCTGAGTTTGTTACATATGGAGATGGGCAACTTTGTGTTGTTGAAGTACCACAACCTGTTGCAGCTGTGTATG
>OBEQ012660217.1_pt1 | contig 11717 bp, 12 predicted proteins | sample 1670901 | NCBI WGS metagenome assembly OBEQ01 (sample SAMEA104232315, study PRJEB22302) | groundwater metagenome | biome: forest; feature: aquifer; material: groundwater | place: USA | collected 2011-08-07 | depth 5.4 m | reverse complement strand
GCAACATTTCCTCCGAAATGTTGCGGAACGATTGTTAATGCGGAGGAATGCAATCGAAATAAGGGCAATGCCCTTATCAACCCCTCATGCAATGCAACATTTCCTCCGAAATGTTGCGGAACGATTGTTAATGCGGAGGAAGGGATTCGAACCCTCGCACCCACTAAGAGACTAGCACCTCAAGCTAGCGCATTTGACCAGGCTCTGCCACCTCCGCATAAAGGAGTGTGCTTTTTTTCAAACCTGTTTTACAAATGCTTTAGAGTTTTGACGAAAACTCAGTAAGAGTCTCGTCGATTATCTCAAGTGCTTGATGTACAACTTCAGTTGAAGAGAGTTGACCAAATGATTCAACAAAAAATAAAAATTCTTTGTCTGATTCATTAAGTTTTATTTCCCCGTCTACTTTATCAACACATGCTCCGCAAAGGATGCATGCTTGCATATTTTTAATAGTAAGTTTTTTATTTTTTGAATCAAATACATCTGTTGGACAAACAGCGGCAACAGCTTCTGGATTTTTTACATTTCCAATTTCAATTTGCGGTGCGTATCGATAATATACATGCGCAGGTGTCCATTTGGTATGTGTTTTTCCTGTACCAAGAACTGCTGTAACTTCAAGTTCGAGTTCTTGATTTTTTAATAATTTTACAATAGGTAGATTTGGAAATGCCGCTTTTACTGCAGTATCTTTAAATTTTAATTCAGATGCGTATACTGTGCATGGGCCTTTTGCTTTAAGTGAACCTATCACTTGGCATTTTGCACAACCTTCTCCATTACAAGAACAGGTTGCTTGAACAGTATACATTTTCAAATCTGTTTTCAATGGAACAAGTCCTAATCTGTGTGAAATAATTTCATCATACAAAATGGAACTATTTTTTCTTACTTCAACAACTTCAATTGCAAGTGTTGGTACATCATCCATAATAGTTCGCCTTAATGCATTTGCAATTGCAGGCGTTCCATCTTTTAATACAAAAGATAATTTCTCTTTTTTATCCGAAATAATTGAGATATGCATTTTATACTCTTCTTCCTCTTTTACCGCCTGCTTTTCTACAAGAGTCGTGCGGAATTGGTGTTACATCTTCGATAATTCCTATGCGAAGTCCCATACGGGAAAGTGATCGTACTGCTGCTTGTGCTCCGGGTCCTGGAGATGTTGGACCATTATGTCCACCTGGTCCTCTAACTCTCACATGAATTGCATTTATTCCTCTCTCGAGTGCAATTTCTGCTGCTTTTTTTGCAGCTGCCATTGCAGCAGTTGGACTGCTCTCAAGTCTATGTGCTTTTACAACTTGACCGCCTGATGATCTTGCAATACTTTCTGTTCCAGTAATATCTGTAATGTGAATAATTGTATCATTATACGAAGCATAGATAAAACAAATGCCCCATCTAATATTACTTTTTCGTTCGTTTTGTTCCATTCTTATGCACTCTTCTCGACTTTTTTAGGACGAATTTTTGATTCTTTTTTTTCTGATTTTTCTTGTTCTTTTTGAGCAGGTTTTTGTTCTCCTGTTTGTTCTTTCTTTTCTTCTTTGTGTTCTATTTTATGTTCTGCTTTTACTTCTTTATGTTCAGAAGATTTTGCATGTTCTTTAACAGGTGCGGATTTTTTTTCTTCAACAACTAAAGTCGATTCTTGAATAAATCTTTCAGGATGATTTGGATCGCTAAATGACGACCGTATAGAGAATCCAATAAAGCCTTCATCTTCGACGGTAACTATATGTGCTGGCGAAGTTACTGCTTTTCCTGCAACAGTAATATGTCCATGTGTAATAAACTGTCTTGCTTGCGCAACAGAACGTGCAAGACCTTTTTTATGAACAAGAGTTTGAAGTCTTCGATTAAGAACATCTTTTGATGAGATACTAAGTGCTTCTTCAATTCCTGAACCTGATTTTAATAAACCAATTTTTTTTAATTTTGCAAGAAGTAATTCTCTTTCTTTAAGAGACTGAGGATCGTTTTGACTAATAAGTTTTTTTGTTTGCGCCGCAAATGATCGTCCGAGAGAAACCATTTTCCAAATTTCTGTTTTTCTATGAAGTGCAAATTCTTTTTTAATTATTTTTTCTTCTTCAATTCTTGCGCGCTGCCATGGATGTGACGGCGTTGTATACTTTTTTCGGTGTTTGCGTGGGTCTCCCATATTACTTCTTTGCTGGTGTACTTGATTTTTTCATGACACCCTGCACTTTTCCTTTGTTTTTTCTGAAATTTGATTTTGTTCTTTGTCCTCTGACTGGTAAACCAAGACCATGTCTGAGTCCTTTATATGATTTAATTTTACGTAAAAGTTTAATATCATTTTCATGCGCATAGATAAGATCTGTTCCAATAAGATGTTTATTTTCTCCATCTTCAAAATCAAATCTCCTATTAAGCATCCATACAGGAGCTTTGTAAGAAACAGGATTTTTCATAACTTCTTCTAATTTTTTTACTTCAACATCAGTTAAATTTCCTGCTTTTTTCTTTTTATCAAGCTGTGCAAAAGAACAAATCATATTTGCATACATGAAACTAATGCCTTTAATCTTATGAAGAGCGTGAAGAATAGGTTTATTACCGTCAAGATCTGTACTTATAACACGAACAATGTGCTTGAATTCAGGTTGATTTTCTGCCATTTTTATCTTTAAGTGATTTTTTTATTGACTTTGAAGCATTCAGGATTCGAGAAGTGCATTTTAATTAATTTAAAGCCCTAAAATGCGCTCTTTTTACTCGAACTCGGGCTGTTTGCTTCAAATACAAAGAAGAAATGGGAGATATTTAAAGGTATCTGTAATCAAGAGTTTGATGAGAAAACCTCATCTTTTTTGTTAGAATAAGGCAAAAGAATAAAAAAAACACATCAAAGAACTACTTAAAAAGAGTAAAAGTATTAAAATGAGTTCGTTTTTCTCATACATATGAATTCAGATGAGACAGTAATAAAGAAAGACTATTCTTCTATAATCGCGGCAAGTTTGCAAAAAAGAGATGAAAGGCTTGAAAAACTTCTTAAACGATTATATTTTACAGATAAACTCTTTGAAAGAAATGTTCCTGTTTATTTTCGTGAGACATATACTGATGAAAAACTTTTAACACATTTAAGAGAAGCATATTCTCCTCTTGAATTTTTTGTAACAGATCCAGATCAAATGATAAGATACATTCGATCAGGAGATAAAGCAATTGCAAAAAGAACAATCACCGATGAAACAAAATTTGTAAAAGCATATGAACCTTATTTTGTAACAAGTATTTCATTTGATAAAAAAATGATGAATCTTGTTAAAACTGCAGAGTATTTTTCAATAAAAAAACCAAGAGAGATTAGTGTTCCAACAGAAAATTTTTCAATTATAGGCACTTGGCATACATTTGATTCAAGATATTCTTTTCTTGAAAAAAATGGAATGCTTAATCAAATGGAAAACGAAAAAAATGCCATTGAGAATTTCAAAAAGGGAACAAGAATAAAAGACCCTACAAGAAAAATAAAAAAAAAAGATGTAGTAATAATTGAAAAAGATATTTCATTTTCAGAATATTATATTCCTGAAGGTTCTGAAGGAGTGATTGCAGGACATACTTATCACAGAGATATGTGGATATTTTGGTTGCCAAATCCAAAATTACAAGTAAAAATATTTCAGAACTTTAAGAAGAGTCCATTACGTAAGACAAATAAAGAATTATTTCGTCCAAATGAAACAATTAGTATGGAAGACATTATTCTCGTCAAACAAAATACTGTCAACTTCGAAAAAATCTATAATGAAATGTATCATCCATCTGAAATATCGTGATAAAAAAAAATACAATTCAAGAAAAAATAATAATTCAAAAAAACCAACAACATAAAAAAAAACTATGTATTTATTAAAATAAAGGAGTAAATTTATGTCAACTGAATATACATCTGAAACACAGCAAATTAAACGAGATACAAAATTAGAATCACTTCTTACAGAACTCAAAAAACAAGATCCTCTTTTTGAAAGAAATGTTCCTGCACAATCTCGAGAAGAATTTGATGATGAAAGACTTCTTGATCATTTACGTACAACATATACAAAAGAAGAGTTTATCATTCGTGAAGAATCAGAAGTTCTTAAGTATGCTCAAGCAGATGACAAGGTTATTGCAAAAAAAATTATTCAATACGAACCTGCAATCATAAAAGCATATGAGAGATGTATTGTAAAATCCGTTTCAAAAGATAAAAAAACAGCTCACATAGAAACAACAGAAAAAACAGATAAATTTAAAACAAGCGTATCTATTGACAAACTTACGCTTCTTGGAACAAACTACCTTTTTAAGGGTTATTTCTATATTGATAATGGCGGAAAAATTGGAATGGGAACTAGACCATTATCAGATGTAGAAATAGGAAAAGAAAATCTTAAGAAAGGAATAAGATGTAAAAGTTCCATTGAAAAAGGAGATTATGTTGTATTTACCGAAGATAACTATTTTGGAAATATACACATTCCTGAAGGAAATGTAGGATATATTCTTGGCAGAACTACTGAACTATTTAATATTTATTGGATAAAACAAAAAGGTCTTCAAAATGAAACAGCATTCTACTCTGATAATCGTACTTATTATTGTCGTTACCTCTTTTATCCAAAAGATGTAATTGTTGTAAAAAAAAACTTTATTGAATTTGATGAGTTATACAAAAAAAATTATCATCCACCCGAGGAATAAATGGCAGCAAATGACGATCTACAAACAAAAGAACATCCTCGCAAAGCACATCTACAAGAATTAATAAGACTTATTCAAGAACAAGATCCACTTTTCGAAAGAAATGTTCCATTAGAAAAAAGAATTGTTGGAGATACTCAAAATAATCAAGACATTATTGATTTTCTTCGAGAAACATATACGCAAAAAGAATTCATTCTTTCTGAACCTGATCAAGTGCGAAAATATATCCAACCGCATGATAAGGTACTTTCCCGTTGGAATATCTTTGATGAAGAAAAAGTAATTCGTGCATACGAAGAATGTATCGTAAAAAGTATTTCTCTTGATGGAAAAACAGCTGTTGTAAAAACAAGAGAAAGAAAGAAGAATGTGAAAGGAACAGTTGAAGAAAAAAATCTAAATATCATCGGTCATTATGAACTATTTAACCCAAATAAATATCTTAATGAACTGAGAGCATTAAGTTTTGATGCAAAAACAGAAACTGCAAAAAGATTATTTCGACAAGGTATACGATTCGCATCATCTAACTCAATTGAAGAAAAAGATTTAGTTATCGTTGAAAAAGACACATCCTTTAGTCCTTATTTCATACCTCAAGGAACAGAAGGAGTTGTAGCAGATATCTCTGATGAAGGAGATCTTGTAGTGTATTGGATGCAAAAACAAGGACTAAAATTAGAAATTAAACGATACAAAAATGATACGAATACTGCCACCTATACTTGTCCTAATGCAAACGTTACATACAAAGATGTTATTCTTGCAAAACAAAACACTGTGGATTTTACAAAATTGTATAAAGAAATTTATGGGGACTAAAAAAAATGCCAAGATACGCTGATGGAGAAGGAAAATATCTCGGACAGAAAGAAGAAAAAACTGAAACAAAAGTAGTATGGGACATGTCACTTATTGCACCACGCACAAGACCTGAAATAAAAGGAAAAAAAAGTGAACGATTAGAAAATTTGCTTGCAGAAATAAAAAAGCAAGATGACTTATTTGAAAGAAATATTCCCGCACGATACAGAGAAGAATTTGATGAAGAGAAAATGCTCACTCATGTACGTGAAACATACATAGAAAAAGAATTTATCATTAGAGATCCTGAAGAGATACTCAAATATGTTTCATCCATGGACAGAATAATTACAACCTGCGCAATTCAAAATGAACGAAAAGTTATTCGCGCATATGAAGAATTAATTATTACAAAAGTTTCAAAGGATCAAAAAACTGCAACAGTAAGAACGACTGAGCGAGAGAAAAAAAATATATTTGAAACGAATATTTCTATTGACAAACTCATACCATATGGAACAGAGTATTCTAGTGCTGAGCAAATATTTGATGGCGAGAGAACAAAATATCTCGCCAAAAATGGAGATTTACATACCGGCATAAGCAAAGAACAGGCAAAAAAGAATGTTGCAGACGGAATATGCGCAAATCCAAAATATTTGAAGAGTCTTTCAAAACGAAATTTAGTTGTAACAACTGAAGATGTTTCTTTTAGTGAATATTTTATTCCTGAAGGTTCAGAGGGATTTGTTGTAGGAAAGAGTGGAGGTCATTACATCAATGGAATAAAGCAACCCGATTGGATACATGTATTCTGGATCCCACAAAAAGGCATGAAAACAACAAGAAAATTTGAAAGTATATACAATAAACCTGAATCCCGTATTCAACTTAATGCTCCTGCAGAACCACAGCAAGTTATTCTCATCAAGCAAAACAAAATAAAATTTGATGAGTTATACCAAAGTATTTACACAGAAAATAGAGATGGAATTGTCAGAGTAGATACATCCTTAATTACACCAACACTCACGTAACTACAAAATGAATAATAATCAAGAAAGATAAGCAGTCCGTATTTAAAATAATTTTTTTATAACTTTTAGTAGTTGTTTCAATAATTTTCTTACGAATAACTCTGCGTAATAATAATCGAGTACGTTTCAAAATGATTGAGAACATAGGTTTCTATGCCTGCTGCAACAACAAGAACAATAAGTGAAATAAGAAAGATAAGAAGATTCCATTTGAGAATATCTAAAAATTGTCGTGATGCAATCTTTTCTTTTGCAAAACCGTCAGACATAAGTGTTCCTGAAATCGTTGCAAGAATGTAAGACAATATTTCTGTAAAAAGATGAGGAAACACACTCACAAAAATAAGAAGGTAATAAATCATTGGACTTTTTCCAGCAGCAAGTGCTGCAACCTTTGCCAAGTTTCCAAAAATTGTACCCCACACTGATGCATTCCACGCAATAAGAAGAATTGCTCCATTCCCTGCAACAAGAGAGATAACAAAACAAAACATTAAAACGCGAAAGTTATTCCATAGTATTTCCCAAAATAATGGATCTGTAAAAATTGCATTACCGCTTCTTCCAATGATATCTATTTGTTGTTTAAATAACACATTTGTTGCAAGATTGGGAAGGATTAATGCAAAAAAGCTAAAGACAAAAAAAATACCAAAAAAAATAGATACATAAATAGTTATAAATTCTTTATGCGCTTTGAGAATTGATAAAAAATTATAAGATTTTACATTTTCTTGAGCAACGCCTTTTGTGAGTTCTGCTTGTATTCTATCATTCTCCATTCTCTTTTCTTTTTCTTCAGCCATCGCAGAGAGTTTATGAAGCGACGGAAGAAGAAGAATTGTTGCAATTGCAACAGCAATTAATGCAGGATCTTTTGGAAAAAGTAAAAGTGCTCCACCAATTCCAATAACCGCGTATGCTGCGCCAAGAATAAATCCAAAATAAGGATTCTTACTAAGCCAATCAACATCATAAATCTGTTCAAGAACCATATATGTAAAAAACGATTGAATCTTTAAAAATATTATGACAAAAATGAATGAAATAATTGTTACTGAAGAATGGAAAGAGAATAAAATGAGGATAGAAAAAAAGAGAAAAAAAGGCATAAAAAATAAATGAAAAAACACGTGATTGAACTCTTAACAAAAATCAAATGCGCACAATAAATAAAAAGGCGAAGCTTAGTTCAGAGTGCACCTGCCAGAAATATCGTTAGCTCCAAGACCTCTCACTATCTGATTTTTCTGAAGGTGTATACTAAATTCTTCTTCAATTTTCTCTCAAAGAAAACTGCTTTTATTAATCCTTTTTTCTAAATAATTTTTCTCAAAGAAGAATGAAAGAAAAATACGTCAAATTTGTGCTCGCAAATTCTATTTGCTGTGAGGAATTGAGATGATACTTTTTTACTGCGGGCACAAGAAGCCAATACTCAACAGATTGTTTATTCGTCGTATTTTTTTTCAGATTTAATAAATTATTTCGTTTGTTTTTTAACATTTTATTTTTTCAGCAGATTTAATTACTCTTCTTTTTCTTTTCTCTTTCATTTACTTGTATAAAACACATGAACATTTACATTTCCTTCTTTATTCCCTCCGAATGTAACCCCCTCTGGAGATTCAGGTTTATTCAAATCAAGAGAATAAGTAGCTGATACGCCTAATGGAAGACCAACAGAATGTAAGTTATACTCTGCTCCAAATTCAAGAGTGTGTACAAGATTTTTATCAGGAGAATAACTTATAGTGTATCCCACAGATGGACTTATTCCATACACCGTTGCTCCAACTTCTGCAGTAGTTTTAATATTTTTAAAAGAAAATTCACTTGCACCATTCAAAAGAGCAGTTTCAAGTTCTGTTGACAATCTTACATGTCCGTCAGGAAAAAGGATACTTACACCTGGATTAAGTTTTGTTGTCAAATCAAAATTACTAAGATCACCTTTTGGAAGAACATAATCAAGACCTATGTTTCCGTCAAGAACAAGACTTACTTTTCCATCTATTAAATGATAATTAGGAAGAGTTGCTGCAACGCCGCCTTCATATGCTGATTCTGTCACATAAAAACTTGGAGAAATAGTATAACCATTTCCACTTGCTTCAAGAGTACTTTTTTCTCCTGCACCATTGCCATTAGCAGTTTCTCCATTATTTTTATTGTTATTTTTATTGTTATCATTATTATTCCCATTTCTACTGTTCGTTTTTCCCGATACAGAATCTACTGCAGGAAGTAAATGTACTATTGCTCCTTGCGCATCAACTACAACAGAACCAAGAGGACTTATTTGAAAAGAATATTTTTGTGGCGAAGTTAAAAAATCATGTGCATAACTACTAAAGAGATCAGGTGAATCAAGAATTGCATTTTTTGGATCAGCAAGAGCTAAAACATAACCCAGTTTAAATTGATCAAGCGATCCTCCCGTCTTAGAAACTGCTGCTTGTACTGCTGCATCATATGATTGTAAAACAAGAGGAACTCCTTTTTGCACTTGAGAAATATCTGCTCCTTTTTGTAATTCAAAAGGTGAAGAAGGAACATACTGCGCAACATAATTTGTTCCATCAAAAGAAAGACTTTTTGTTTGAGTTTTTTCTGATGGAGAATTATCTTTTGGAATATTTTCTTTGATGGATAAATCTCCTGGATACACGTTTCCATTAATGGATACTCCTGTGATTCCTTTGTATGGTGCATCAGTAGTTTCATCACCTGAATATTTCCACATTCCTTGCAAATGCATTTGATTTTGAGAACCAAATCCAGAGATAGTTTCAGAAGTAAAGGCGATCGTATTTGTTCCTCCATAACTACTTATTCCTTGAAAAATAGGTTTACCATTCACACTCATTATTCCTTGTAATCCGAAATGACCTTCCGCACTCACTTTTCAATCTTGATTTTTTACTGAAAAAATATTTCCATTTCCAATAAAGGAATATTCATTATTTTCTTTTTGAACATGGACTGTATTTCTTGAATGTATTGTATGATCCGAAAGATCAATTTGCGTAACATCTTCACCTATGATCTGCATTTTTGCATTTCCCAAATCAAATGAAACAAGTCCTGCTTTTTCAACAATAATTTTTCCGTCAGCATAGGTGAATTTCGCACCTGACCTTTCAATAGTATATCCATCAACATTTGCAAGAGGAATATTTGTTGTTCCAATAAAACCATTTCCTTCTTTTTTAACTCCATTTACTCCTTCAACAAAAATTCCATTAACTGTTCCTTTTTGGATAACAAGAACTCCTGCAGCATACTGCGCATTTTCAAGTGTTAATCCCTGCAGTTTTCCTGAAGTAATTGTAAGAACTCCATTTTCAAAAGTTCCTTTTCCAACAAATGTCGCACCATCTGACAAAAATACTTTTCCATCGACAATTCCTTCTTGAACGAGAAAAATGTTTTGCTGTTCATCAACAGTGTCATCTGCGTGAGAAAATTGAAGAGAAAAAAAAGAGAAAAAAGAAAAAAAGGAAATACAAAAAAACGAACATAACGAAAAAAAGAAGGATACGTATTCTGTTTTTTCATGTTCGCACCTTTTCAAAAGGTTTTGTATCAAATGCAGAAATCCAAACTTCATTAAAAGATTTTTCATTAGAAAGTGTATTATCAGAAGATTTTTTATCAACATTCTTTTTGTCAATAAAACTTTCATTTCCATCTTTAATAACAACAAGCCATGCATTATCTACTCTTGTAAATTCAATGTGCATTCCAAGATCAGCAGTAAATACTTCATCAATCACCCTCCCTAAAAGTGCATACTGTTGTGCAGAACGATAGAGTGCATCATACTTTTTTTGAGCAGATGTTTTTACTGCTGTTTCAAAAGAAGAAATAGTTGTTTTTACATTCGAGACTCCATCATTTTTTTGAACGTTTATTTGCCAAATCATTTTCGCATCAAGTGTAACAGAATCTATCTGCACATGAATACTTGGATTTCCTTGTGGCGTAACAATAACTTGCGGAATTTTTTCCCAATTAGTGCAGACGGGTAATTGCTGTTCCATATACTTTTCAATATTTGAAATGATAATAGAAAACGGAAGTAGTGTTATTTGCCCATCAACATATGCATAGGTTGTCGTATGAGTTCCGCTTTTATATTCAATAGAAAATGGATGAACTAAAAATAAATCTCCTCCTCTTGCACCTGTAAAAATAAGTGCTTCCTTTGCTGTTTTTTCAAGGCAAGACTCTAGAAGAAAAGAAACAGAAGATGTGTCAAATGGAACAGATGTAATTATTTTTTCTTCGGCAGTTTGTTTTTTTTCAGAGTCATTCAATTTAAAAAAAGAAATAAAAACAATAAGTCCTAAAATCAGAATTCCAACTATGATAAACAAACTCACCTGCGCTCTTTTTTTTATCATGGTAATTTTATTTAAATGAATAATAGTTATATATGTTCCGAATGTATATGATAACATTTTTTATATAATGATGTTTTTTATTCTGAAACAACAAATTATTCTATTATTCTATCTATTTTCTTTTGACGTGCCTCTCCAGTTACTTCCGTTCATCATTGAACACGTTTTACCGCATCTCAGTGGGTGTTCACTCGAGAGTGCATCTCGTCAACATACTTACGCAATAATCAAGCACAAGAAAGCTGAAGATTTAAATACTTACGCTTGATAAATGCAGGTAATGAAGAGAGGTGCTTTTGTAATTATTCTATTTCTGTTTTTTATCCTATTTTTATTTCTTCAAAAAAATACTTTTGCAGTCAATTGTAATCCCTCAGTACAATGCAACTGCAGCAGCAATATCAACGAGTCGGGAACAATTACTCTCACCAGCGATTTACCTAATGCAACAGGACAAAATGTATGTACAGGTGCAACAGGTTTATTTGTAAATGCAAGTAATGTTATTCTTAATTGTGCAGGATTTTCTATTCGTGGAAAAGCAACAGCAAGTTCAAAAGGAATAGACTGGGTTGCGAGTAAAATTAATGTCACCATTAAAAATTGCAATATTTTAAATTGGACAACCGGATTAAATTTTGGCGTCGCAACAAGTAATAATACACTTAACACAAATAATTTTTCTGCAATTACAAGTACTGCAATGAGTTTCGGAGGGACAGCCGATGAT
>OBEQ010142690.1_pt1 | contig 11717 bp, 12 predicted proteins | sample 1670901 | NCBI WGS metagenome assembly OBEQ01 (sample SAMEA104232315, study PRJEB22302) | groundwater metagenome | biome: forest; feature: aquifer; material: groundwater | place: USA | collected 2011-08-07 | depth 5.4 m | reverse complement strand
TCCACGGATACTTATATAGGCATATAAGCAAGCGTATTGGTATCGGTGAGGTCATTCACGGCAATGATTTGAAAATCCGGCAAACCGAACGGGGAACAGAAAACGCCCGTCCGATCCTCCCGAAGCCATTGATAGCGATGCGTGCTGGTTTCATAATTGTTTTTTCTCTAGCGACGATCCTTTCACCTTTTGTCATTGCGAGCCCGCCCGGACGACCCGGTCGGACGGGCGTAGCGAAGCAATCTAAAGCGTCTGGCGGACTAGATTGCTTCGTCGCATGCTCCTCGCAATGACGGAGGGGGGGAATCGCACATTCAAAACTATTCACTTAAAAAAACTTTACCACATCTTTGTAGGTTACCAAAATCATAAGTGCGATAAGCGCGAAAAAACCCACGGTGTGGATAATACCCTCCACGCGAGGATTCACACGGCTGCCTTTTATTTTTTCGACCAGTAAGAATAAAATCCGCCCTCCATCCAGCGCCGGGATAGGGAGAAAGTTCAGAATGGCAAGGTTGAGCGAAAGAATACCCAAAAATTCCAGAAAGTAGCTCGAACCGAGTACGCGCGTATCTTGCGCCAAGAAATAAATCCCCACCGGACCGGAAACTTCCAGCGGTGCGGCCGTGCGGACGAATATCTTCTTCACCAATTCGGCAAGCCCGAAAACGGTCGCCACCGCGCTCCGCCATAATGTTTCCGCTCCTGCAAGCGGCGCACGATACCACGGGATGTGTAAAATAGTAATGCGGTCAAGCGCAATGCCGAGCGGTCCCTCACCGTCGGGATAACTCGTCCGCGGCGTTACGCGCACCTCGCGAACAGCATCGCCACGGCGCACCGCGAGTATGATTTCTTCACCTTTGTACGCATCGGCAAAGGTACGAATATCCACAAGCTGTTCAACACGGAGCGAATGTCCGTCCGCCGCGCGAAGTTCAAGAATCTGATCGCCAAACCGCAATCCCGCGCGTTCTGCCGGAGAGCCGGGCGCGACGGTCGTAACGGAAACGGGTATGGAAATGTCATTCAAATCTCCCGCAGTCGGCACGCCCGCTGCCGCGCCGACACTGAAGAAAACCCACGCGAGCAGGATATTCATGAAAATGCCGGCAAAGAGGATGGCAAAACGCACACGCGCCGACCGCCCGGCGAAACTTGCGCGGTCGTGTTCTCCCTCGCCCTGTTCGCCGTAAATTTTTACAAATCCGCCAAGCGGGAGAGCGTTGAGCGAATAGCGCACACCTCCGCGCATCCACGAAACAACGCGGGGAGGAAAGCCGAAGCCGAATTCGTCCACGCGCACGCCGAGCGCTCGCGCGGCATAAAAATGACCCCACTCATGCACAAGAATGAGGACGCTGACAAAAAGAATAACTAGAAGAAGCGTTGACATATTTCACCCGTCATTCCGAGCGGAGCGAGGAATCCCGAAACCTCTTGAATGCTTACGGGACTCTTCCCTCATGGGACGCCTGCTGACAGTCACTTAGTTCAGAATGACGGAATAAGATTCTGACTGTGTGATTCTCGGAAAGTATAGCATGCCTTTTTTTTATCCGCTAGCGGATTCTTGCGCCAAGAGCACCAAATATTCCACATTGCCCGTCGTTCCGCGAATCGGCGACTTCATCTGATTGCGTACGCGCCATCCGTTCTTCTCCACCCACTGCAAAAAATCGGCAAACAGTTCCTCCCGCGCCACCTGCGAGACGACCACGCCGTTGCGGAGGAGTTTCGGATCACGCGTTTCGTATTGGGGTTTAAACAAAACAATCGCGCGCCCGTTTGGTTTAAGGAGTGGCGCGATACTCGGCAAAATATTCCGCAACGATATCAATGAAACGTCGCTTACCGCCAGATCAACCGCTTCGGACAAAGGCGGCATTTTTCGCACATCCGTTTTTTCTTTTACCATTACCCGCGGGTCTTCGCGCAATTTTAATGCGAGCTTGCCGTACGCGGTATCAATCGCATACACGCGCACCGCGCCGCGTCGGAGCAAGACCTCGGTAAACCCGCCCGTCGCCGCGCCGATATCCGCACACACCATTCCGACAGGATCCAGCCGAAACCCATCCAGTGCGCCGGCGAGCTTGAGCGCCCCGCGCCCGACATACTGGTCGGCAATGCGCCGCACCTCCACCCGCGCGTCTTTCATGATAAGCATCGCCGGTGAGATCGCTTTTTGACCGTTTACCTTCACCCGTCCCTCGGTAACCAAAACAAACGCCGCCGGTCGATCCGCCGCGTCTCCTTTGTGCATCAAAACCTCGTCAAGGCGAATTTTTTCATATCTCCCTATTTGTCATTTCCATCCCCGCCTTCGCGAGGATAAGCTCTGATATCCCTTGTGGATAAACTCCGGCGGGAATCCATGTGGTCACAAAGAGTACAACTGCTTCCACAAAAAAAAGTAGCGCCGAAACGCTACTCGTTAAATCTCCTTTTTCCTCCTTAACAAGTTATGTTACGATCGTAACATAACTTGTTAAGGACTTTTTTCTGAACTAAACCCCACTCACTGAAAGAACCGGACAAAGCGATGGAGAAAAGGACACGCCAGAGGCCTATGCCGCAATAGTCCTTCCACCGTGCAAAAAGGATTACTGTGGCATAAGCCCTGTGAATCGCGTGCGGACGCCTCCTGCTCTAAAAACAAGTAGAGACGTAATCCGCCCGACTCCCGAAGATACGACTCACGGCAACCAAACCGGGGTTACGCGCGCTGATCGTTCCACTGACGTGGAAAAGGGTCGGCGTGCCAAAGGCACTCTTCCCGTTGCAACCATGCGAGTCCCGAAGCCCAGCCGCCATCGCATCTCTTCTCTCCTCCATCGCTCTTCCCGCTTCTTCAATTCTGCTCTCCTAGATCCTTAAATTGATTCAATTGTAAAGAACTGATCTTTGTTAGCCCGATAACTAAATGGTAGCACACAATATATATCCTGTCAAGTTTTTGGAGTCATCATACCGGAAAACCCCTTAGGTAAGAGGTTTTTGAGGCGTTATTGTTGGGGGATCGGGGCGACTAGACCGTTGCCGTCATTCCGAGTCCCGGCAAGTTGGGACGAGGGATCCCGTGAGTGAACAGCATACTGACCCGTTACGGGATCCCTCACTGCGTTCGGGATGACGGCGGTATTTTGAGACCAGTGCTACACCGTCATGATTTCTTTCTCTTTCCGCGAGGTAATATCTTCTATTTTGGCATTCGCCTCGTCTATCGTTTTTTGGACGATAGCACGATCACGAAACTTTTCATCCTCACTGATTTCTTTGTTTTTCTCGCGGCGGTCAATGGCACGGAGAGCGTCCTCGCGCTCCTTGCGGACAACGATACGAGCCTCTTCCGTATGGCGACCAAGTACCTTTACCAATTCGCGACGCCGCTCCTCGGTCAGCGCAGGAACCGCAAGACGAATAACATCACGATCGGCTATCGGGTTCATGCCAAGGGACGAGGACTGGATGGCATGCTCAATCGGCTGTATGGCATTTTTATCCCACGGCTGGATGACAATGCTACGCGCTTCGGGAGTTGAGATCGCCGCAATCGCCTTGAGCGGTGTGGGCGTACCATAATAATCAACCATTAAGTCCTCAACAAGAGCCGATGAGGCGCGCCCTGTACGAAGCGAGCTGATGTCGGTTTTTAAGCGCTCGCAAATTTTTTCCAAAGATTCTTTGAGTTCGTTGGGCATGAGAATACTTCAGGTCGTCATCCCGAACGAAGTGAGGGATCCCGCATGATTTCAATATACTGAATATTAACGGGATTCCTCACTCCGCTCGGAATGACGGAGAGGTTAGGTACCAAAGATACCGAAGAGTGCCTTAGATTGATCGGGACGCGGAACAATCGCCCGCACGCGCAACGTCGTAGGAAACGTACTCGCATTCCACGCGATTCCCCCGTCGGTGCTTTTATAGAGTTGCGTACCCGCACCCACATAAATCACATTGGCGTCGACCGGGCTCACGGCAACCGCATCAATCGGCAGAACGGTCGGCGGAATCAAAACTTTAATGCGCGCCCACGAAGTCCCTCCGTCATCGGAACGAAAGAGGCCGTCCGTAAGCCCGAGATAGAGCCGCCCAACAACTTCAGGATCTTTCAGAAAAGCGCTGATGGCGCGGGCACGCAGACCGGTAATACTGAACGGATTGAAAAAACCCGGCTGTACTGGCTCCCCTTTTCCACCTGCGTCAATTTGCGCGAGTCCATCCTCAAGATTCGTAAACGAAACACCGGCGTCGCGCGTACGAAAGAGCGTCCCCTTGCTCGTAAGAACAAAGTAAGTACCTGAAGTCGACGGCTCAACGGCGAGCGCGACAAGCGGATCGTCGAACCATCGCACAACACGCCACGTAGCACCCCCGTCTTCGGACTCCAGCATGCCGCCCTGACCCGTTGTAATCCGCACATGATCGGCGCTCGCCGGATTCATCCATAAATCCGATACGTTCAGATTATCGGCTGAAACGAAGTAGACCTCGCGGAAATGCCGCCCCTCGTCGTCGCTCCGCACCACGCGCCCCCGCTTATCTTGAAAAATTGCCGCATATACGATAGAAGAGCTTGCCGCGCTTATAGCGATGCGATACACATCGGCTGTGGTTTTTAGCACGCCCGCTTCGTCACGCACCGGCGTCCAACTGTCGCCGTTCTTCTCACTCTTCCACAATCCCGCCCCGCGCGTACCCAGATACAAAACTTCAGCATGGCGGGGATTATACACAAGTGTAGTCAGCCGCGTCGGAAATGCCGCACCCGCCGTCTCCGCCCGCGATACCCCCTCCTCCCACGACACACCCCCATCGCGCGAACGGAGCAGTGGCTCGCTCCCTATTTTCGGCTGACCCGATGTTGTTGAGGTCTGACTTCTTTTGAAAATATCAACGCCGCCGATGCGAAGCACCAGAGGCAAGACGATAACGAGCCAGAGGACAAGAGCGACAACAAAAAGAAGAATTTGTTTTCCCATATTTAAGACTCATACATTCGGGCATTACCCCTCTTCTTTTCATTCCCGCGAAAGCGGGAATCTAGGGATTATTGCGCCCCTAACGTTCTGGATTCCCGCTTTCGCGGGAATGACATACTGACCTACTACCGCCCCATCGCTTCTAAAAGGATGACATCCAACGTGAGGCGTGGATTGGCATTCGTGGTCGCGAGGGTTGTGGCAAGTATATCAACTTTTTTAATTTTTCGCACGAGTGACAGGTATCCCGCGCCCTCATACGGCATCTTCAGCCGCGCATGGAGCTCCCGCCATACTTCGCCAAGAACCGCCCGCCCCTCTTCCCTGTCTCCCTCGACACCCAGAGATAACGCCAGCGCTCCCACTCCGTCATGCTCCGAGAGTACCGCTCGCACCCGCTCACGCCGCGTAGCGGCATCAGTTAATTTTTGCCGGTCTTGAACAAAGGCGAGCGCACGCCCCGAACACCCGCCGGATAAAAGCGTAATCGTCTCTTGATCCGCATCGGAAACACCCTTTTCTAAAAGCCATGCATATATGGCACGGTCGGCAACCGGAAGAAAACGCATCACCTCCGCGCGCGAAACAATCGTCGGCAGGACCAGCTCGGGATGCGCCGTGATAAGCAGAAAAATCACGCGCTCGCCCGGCTCCTCCAGTAATTTCAACAACCCGTTCGCCGCCTCGCCGCTCATGTCTTCCGCACCGTCAATCAATGCAATGCGCCACTCATCCGCGCGCGGCGCAAAAGAAAACCGGCGACGCACCTCATGAATATCGTCTAGAGATATTCTCGTGCGGCCCTCTTCTTTTTTGGGAGGAACGAGCGCATGCGCCACGTCCAGCACGAGCAAATTCGTATGCGTATCCATCTCAACGGCGCGGCAGTCGGCACATACGCCGCATCCGCCAAGCTTCGCAGAAGAAGCGGTACAGAGCAGTGAGCGCGCAAAAAATTTGGCGACCGTCCGTTTGCCGATGTTTTCAGGACCGGTAAAAAGATATGCATGCGCCGCGCGCCTTTTTTTAAGCACGCGTTCCAGATAGGCAATCTGCCGTTCATGACCGATAATGCCGTTTGTCATAATCCCGAACATAAGCTATCCTAACTTCAGGTAAACCATTCTCCAGAAAAGGACAAGTTGTGAAAGCGTTACTGAAAGATACGCAAAAGATTTGGAGCGCGGGTCTCATGCTGTTCGTCCTAGGACTTCTTATCTCCGCGCTTCTCATTCTTTTCACGCGAGATCAAGAAGTAACACATGTTAACACAGAAAGCGCGAGCGCACCGCAATAACGATCTCGCGGTACCCCCCAACTACCTTCGCGGCACAAACTCTTGTGCCGCCTTTTTTTATTTTTCTCGTAAAAAATATTACCGCTTGCTCCTAGTGCTTCGGTTGTAAACATCCAAATGGTCAAGGGGGCTACCTCCTTTTATATATCTTGTCCCTCCGATCAATGTATTCCACAACGATACGATGATCTGCCCACTGTATTTTATACATGGCACGCCAATCGCCCGCGCGAAGTTTAAAAAAATCGCTCCATTCGGCGCCAAGCGGTGCAGGAATGAGCGAATCAAAATTTTCCATCAGCCACTCAAGCTTCTCCAGCATTCTTCTGCGGATGGGGAGATCGAGTGTTCCAAGGTCTTCCTCCGCCTCCTCTGCAAAATGAAGCGACCATTGAGTCATAGCACTTAGGCATATCTCTTTTTGATTTCAGACAATGCGGTTGTTTTTGTTTTTCTTAGCCGCGCGCGACGGAGGCGGCTCTTTGCTTTCTCGCTTAATTCCAATCCAAAATCAGGATCATTAAGCACCTCGAAAACCGTCTTAATGATAAGAGTTTTTATCTCGCTCTTTACGGCAGATTTTGAGCTTGATTGAGTACGCATGATGCCAGTATACTCTCATTTTTTATTCACGGTCAACCAGTTATTATTACCGCTTGCTCATAATACTCCGCTTGTAGACATCCAAATGGTCAAGCGCGATGCCCGTGCCTTTGGCAACGCACAAGAGTGCGTCATCCGCGACATGCGCCGGCACGCCCGTTTCTTGAAACACCAGTTCGTCAATATTGCGCAGAAGCGCGCCTCCGCCGGTGAGCACGATGCCTCTGTCCATGATGTCGGCGGCAAGTTCAGGCGGCGTCTCGTGCAGGACGGATTTGATCGCGCGGATAACCTCGTCAAGCTCGTCGGCGATCGCCGCGGTCACCTCCGCGGAACGGATTTCTATCGTCTTGGGCAGACCGCTCATGAGATCGCGCCCTTTTATTTCCACGCGCAAAGACTCGTCCTCCACCGGTACGGCGGAACCGACTCTGATTTTTATATCTTCGGCAGTCCGGTCGCCGATGGCGAGATTGTAATGGCGCTTGATGTAATCGGTAATCGCGGCGTCAAACTTATTACCCGCAACCTTTACCGAGGTCGCCGTTACGATGCCACCAAGCGAGATCACGGCAACATCCGCCGTTCCTCCGCCGATATCCACGATCATATGCCCCGCCGGCTCATTGATGGGCACGCCCGCGCCGATCGCCGCGAGCACCGGCTCTTTGACCACATACGCCGCGCGCGCGCCCGCCTGCACGGTCGCTTCAATGACGGCGCGCCGCTCGGTTGAGGTAACCCCCGCCGGAGCCGAGACCATCACTTCGGGACGCAGAAACCGCACGCTCCCGCATGCTTTATTGATAAAATAGCGCAACATCGCCTCGGTAATGCGATAGTCGGCGATGACGCCGTCGCGGAGCGGTCGGTAGGCGATAATCGTCTCGGGCGTGCGCCCGATCATTTCGCGCGCTTCATTGCCCACCGCCAAAACGCGGTTGTCGTGCTGGGACACCGCAACCACCGAGGGCTCATTCACCACGACGCCTTTTTTGGAAACAAAGACAAGCGTGTTGGCCGTTCCGAGATCAATGCCAAGTTTGCGAATAAACATAAAAAATCCTAATTTTTTCTCTTCTCATCGCTCAATGCCTTCTTTTAACGCAGGGGGTTGTTCGTGCGTTTCCCTATTTTTTTTAATTAACACTTACCCTTTTAATATCCGCACCCAACGCGCGGAGCCGCTCGTCAAGTTTCGCATACCCGCGGTCAATGTGACCAATACCGGAGATGACCGACTCGCCGTCCTCCGCCGCAAGCGCCGCGATCATATGCGCCATGCCGGCGCGCAGGTCGGGCACGGTAATCGCCGCACCGGAGAGTTTTGTCGACCCGGTAATGCGCGCACTGTGGTTATACGTCGCGCCGTCAAAGCGGCATCGCTCACCGCCCAGACATTCGTCCGTCACGGTAATATTCGCCCCCATGCGGCAAAGATCTTTGACATAGCCGAACCGGTCGTCGTATACCGTCTCATGTATGATGGAAGCACCCTCGGCTTGCGTCAAGAGAACGCAGAACGGCTGTTGCCAATCGGTCATAAACCCCGGATGCGGTGCGGTCTGAATGGTCATCCTACGATACGGTCGCCGCCCGAAAAAACGAACGCCGCCTTCGCGCACCTCGCACGTCCCGCCAAGCGCGCACACCGCCTCGAAAAATGCTTGCATGCCGCTCGCGGAAGCGTCCCGTATAAAAACGTCACCGTCGGTCGCAAGCGCCGCGGTCGCAAACGAGACCACCTCGTTGCGGTCGGGCATCACGTGCGCCGAAACGCCCCCAAGCCGCTCCACGCCGCGTATCTCGATTTCACGCCGCACCTCGTCCGTCTGAATATCCGCCCCCATTGCGCGAAGCATGTCGATAAGATTCATTATTTCCGGCTCCGTGGCGGCGTTATGAATGGTCGTCGTCCCTTTGGCGAGCACACCCGTCAGAAGCACACTCTCCGTCGCGCCCACCGAGGGAAAGGGAAAAACAAGATCCGCACCGCGAATTTCATCGGCTTCCGCATAATACGAATGCACGCGGCGCTCAATGCGCACACCCATCTTATTCAGCGCCTCAAGATGAAAATTAATCGGCCGGTGACCGATAGGACATCCGCCGAGCACCGGCACCTCGGCAAAACCTTTGCGGTGTAAAAGCGGACCCAGCGCCAAAATGGGGATGCGATTTTTGCGCGAGAGTTCCGGCACCACGGAGGTCGCAATCTCGGGCGTGCTTATTTCCCAACGGCTTCCCTCCGTGCCGCTTATGCGACTCCCGATCCGCTCGCAGAGCTCACGCGTGATATCCGTCTCGCCCGAGAGCGGCATATTTTCCAAAACGCACGGCTCACGCGTAAGAAGCGAAGCGACCATCATTTTGGTCGCCGCATTTTTTGAGCCGTAGACGACCGTCTCGCCTTCCAACCGCCGCCCGCCGCGAATGATAAATTGTCCTTCAGACATATCGTCGTAAAAAAGAAAGAAATACCCCTGTTCAAAGAGCTTATCTTTTGCTATGATGCGGGAGAAGAAACCGCGCGTACCCCTACGCGTTGTTTTGTTCCCGCAGACCTCGCTTCGGCACAACTGACAATCGCGCGCACCCAAGCGCAGTTTTATAACCGTCTTCATAACACCGTCGGTAACGCAACCGTACTATGCAATACCCGTCATGACAAGAGCACTGCGACGATTCATTCTCTACGGACTCATTATTGTCTTCCTCATCGTGGGACCTTTTTTGATTGCCTACTCGCTCGGTTACACACTCAACCTCAAGGAGGGCGCGGTGGAAAAAACCGGCGGCATTTTTATCAGCGCGACGACACCGAGTGTCACCGTCTTTCTGGACGGCACCCTTGTGAAAGAAACATCATTCCTTGCCGGCAGCGCATTCTTGACCGAGATTCCGCCGGGAATCCATCTCATCCGTGTTGAAAAAAAGGCCTACCTGCCCTGGACAAAGACGGTCACGGTCAAACCGCAAGTGGTGACCGAATTCCGCAACGTTCTCCTCGTTCCCGGCACCATTCCCGCGACGGCGGCAACACCGACCCAGCTCAAACTCATTACCGCCATCCGCACTCTCCCCGCCGTGCCGAGCACCCGCATCCCCTCAAACAACGTGATCACCCACAACGTTGAGCAGAAACAGCCGACGTTCCGCCTCAACGCACATCATATTCTTTTACAAGAAGGATCCGTCGCACCCAAAACAATCGCTCAAAATATCCACTCGTTCGGCACGCGCGACGGCGTCGCGCTTTTCATAGATCAAAACGGTTTTCTTGACCGTTACGACCAGACGGATGGCATGACGCATATCCTCGGCCGTCCGGGTTTTTTTCTGGACGCTCAACCCGCACGCTTCTTCTACGCGCCCGGGGGTCAGACGGTCATACTGGACAGTGCCGGAGGCGCGTTCCTTCTGGATACCGCCGACATCATCACCTCCGTTACCGGCGAGGTGCGCGACCTCTCCTTTTCCCCCAACGGCACCAAAGTCCTACTGATCAAGGATGATCGTATAGAACTATTCTGGCTGACGGATCACACGCGCCAGCCGTTTCAAAAGCACGGCGATCGCGACACCTTTGATCCCCTGCCCGACCCCGTCAAACAGGCGCAATGGTATTATGCCGATACGGATCATGTCTTTATTCGTACCTCGGCTGAAGTACTCATAAGCGAACTGGATACCCGCGGCGGACGCAACATGCGGACCATCGTGAGCGGCAGAACCGATGCGATTCTTACGCTTCCCGACTTGCCACACACTCTTTTTTATCAGCAGAACAAAAACTGGTTCGCCGTTGAGTGGTAGATATTTTTTTTCTCGCATAAGGGGATCGGCCGTTCTATGCCACTTCTCTTGTTTTAAAAATTCCCGCGTTGGTGTATACTTGCAAGGAGCATATGATTCACCGGAGAAAAAATTTCCTCATAGGCGCGCTCGTCGCTATGCTCATTGTCTCCGCCACTGCCGCGGCGCATGCCGCGACGCGACAGATTTCAATTCTCCCAGAAAGTGATGTGCCCATAACCGCCTCTTACCGACAAAACGGCGTCACCGTGCAGGTGCAACCGCAAACGGAAAATGAAAGCTCTGTGCCGCCCGGTGGCATAACGGAGGAGGGGTCGTCTCTTCCGTCGGATTATTATATCAATAGTGCCCCCCATATCCCTATGATGAATTTTGATTATTACGGGTCGCCGTTCTTCGGTGTTTTCGGTCTCATCATGATGATCCTCTGGTGGGTCGTCATTATCTGGGCTGTTGTCGCTTTTATCCGTTGGCTCGACGGCGTCTGTCCCCAACACGGCAGCCACCGCGGCAATCACGGAGGCGACCACTCCGCTTTGGAGACCTTGAGAACGCGCTATGCCAAGGGAGAAATCGATCGGCGCGAGTTTGAGGAAAAGAAAACCGATCTGATTTGATACACTCGGTCCTGCGTCATTCAAATGCTCTACTTCTTGAGTAAGAATCAAAAAACCGCCATTCAGCGGTTTTTTGACGGGATCCGGCTTTCTACCCAACCCCGAAAGATTGAACGGCTATCCCCTTGCGGTTCCTGCCTTCGATAACCGGATCCCACGCCATTTTATCACACCTGCTCATCTTACTGCAAATCCCTTTTCTTCTCCTCGAATTCTTTTTTATCTATCTCCCCTTTGGCATAACGCTGTTTGAGAATAGCCAAACCCGATCCGCCACTCATATCCCCGCCCTTTGAGGAACCCCTAAGCCATCTTACCAGTGCCACAACCGCAACAACCATCAGTACCCACCACAAGACGGTAAGTAACCACCCCAGAATACCAAGCCCCCAT
>OBEQ012800744.1_pt1 | contig 11719 bp, 11 predicted proteins | sample 1670901 | NCBI WGS metagenome assembly OBEQ01 (sample SAMEA104232315, study PRJEB22302) | groundwater metagenome | biome: forest; feature: aquifer; material: groundwater | place: USA | collected 2011-08-07 | depth 5.4 m | reverse complement strand
GACCATTTTGCGCTTTCTACTGACGCCATTCACTTTATATTTTTTGTGGATCGAAGATTGGCCAACAGCTCTCATTTTTTTTCTTGTTGCCGCTTTGACGGACGCGATTGACGGTTCATTGGCGCGCGTACGCCAACAGATTACCTTGTGGGGGACGGTGGCAGATCCGATCGCCGACAAAGTGTTGATTGGGACGGTGGTTGTGTTGTTTGTGGCGCGCGAAGTAAATTTGATTTTTGCGGGTTTGATCATTTTCATCGAACTGTTGATTGTTGGCAGCGCCATTATCCGGCAACGTCGCGGAAAATTCAGCTCTGCCAACGGATATGGCAAACTCAAAATGTTGTTTCAGGTGGTGGGTATCGCGCTTCTGCTGGTAGCGCGTTTATTGGGTTTTCAGCTCGTTGTTCCGTTTGCTATCGGCACGTTTGCCATCGCGATCGTGTTTGCGATTGTATCGCTTCTGACGTACGGTATTTGATCAAGCATGTTTCACCATCTAAAAAAATTTATTCCTGAATCTTGGTTGCGAATTTATCATTACTGCCTGGCGCGACTGGCAGCTTTTTGGTATGGACATCCGTCACGGCATTTGATCGTGATCGGCGTTACGGGTACGAACGGGAAAACAACGACGGCGTATTTGATTGCCAAGGCATTGGAATCGCCGGAAGTGAAAACCGGTTGCACGACGACGGCGATTTTTAAGATCGGGGAGCGTGAATGGTTGAATGATACAAAGATGACCATGCCCGGACGGTTTTTTTTGCAGCGCATGTTGCGTCAAATGGTTGATGCCGGTTGCCGTTATGCCGTGATCGAAACGTCCTCGCAGGGCTTGATCCAGTCGCGTCACATCGGCATCGAATATAACATTGGCGTGTTCACCAATCTCACGCCCGAACATTTGGAAGCGCACGGAGGATTTGAAAAATATCAGCGCGCCAAGCGCATCTTGTTTGAGCATGTCGCCACGGCGGTTATCAACGCGGATAGTCCATATGGTGAGTATTATGCCGCTACACCAGGATTAAAACGCGTCGTGTGGTTTGGCGCAAAAGGGATCGTGGCAGAGGACATAAAATTATCCGAACATGGTTCCACGTTTCGTGTAGGGGATATTGAAGTATCTTTGTCTTTGCCGGGGCGGTATAATATTGAGAACGCGCTGGCAGCACTTGCGACGAGCGTGGCTTGTGGGGTTGATTTTGCGCAAGCGGCCGAGCGCTTGGCATCGGTCAAGCAAGTACCCGGACGCATGGAACGGATCGAAGAAGGTCAGCCGTGGACCGTGATTGTTGATTATGCGCCCGAACCGGAATCCATGCGTCAGATGTATCAGGCGCTCGTACTCATTCCTCACAAGCGTATCATCCATGTTCTTGGTTCTTGCGGAGGTGGGCGCGATCAATCGCGTCGTCCCGTCCTCGGTCAACTTGCGGCGCAAAACGCGGACGTGGTGATCATCACAAACGAGGATCCGTACGATGAGGATCCGGAACGCATTATCGATCAAGTGTTGGAGGGCGCCGTGCGTGCCGGAAAAATTTTAGGGCAGACGGTGTATCGCATCAGCGATCGGCGAGAGGCAATCTTTAAAGCCATGGAACTGGCAGAGTCAAATGATTTGGTTGTCATGACCGGCAAGGGGAGTGAATTGTGGATGTGCGTGGGGAACGGTCAAAAGATTCCATGGGATGAACGCGAGGTCGCGAGAGAGGGAATTCGAGGAAAAATAAAGCCAACATGTCTCTCATAAAATCATTACATTTAAAAGAAGGAGAGCGGATTGAAGCGGTGGTGCGTAAACATGGCATCACACTTTTGTCCGGTTTGTTTTCTGCGGCTTTTTTGATTATTACCCCTTTCTTTTTTTTATTTCCACTGCTTCAGTTTGGACTCCTTGGAAAAATTCTCTTGGTGGCGTGCGAAGTTGCCGGGTGTTGGTTTGCCATTCGGAGTTTTTTGATCTGGAATTTTGATGTGTTGGTCGTGACCGGAGAACGCTTGATCCGTATGGAGCAGCACGGAGTTTGGAAGCGGCGCATTCAAGAAGTGCCTCTGCGTTTGATCCAGAACATCGGATGTGAACGCTCTGGATTGATCGAGACTTTTTGGAGCATGGGCACGTTGTGGGTTCAAACGGCTGTTGACGCACCTCGTCTTACCACTCCACGCATCCCTCATCCGGAAGATTGGCAACAGAGGATCAATCAATTGCGTGAGGGGCAACGAGCAAGATCCGTATGACAAAAGAATCACATCCTTCTCGTGCGTGGCGCTTTCTTCGTTGGCCCGCGTTTATCGCGCTTGGTGTGGTGTTGTTTTTTGTGATCAGTATTTCGACGGCACGCGAAACCTATCGCGCCTGGCAAGTGGACCAGCAGATTCAAGGATTGCAGTCGCAGGTGGATCAGCTTGAGAGCAAAAAGATGCACTTGGTTGATACCATCCAACGTTTAAGTTCTGATGATGAGCTGGATAAACAGGCTCGCACTCAACTGGGTTTACGAAAGCCGGGTGAGCGGGTGATCATTCTGCCGGAAGCAAACGGTCACGCAGGCGGAAATCAAGACTCGCAGGGACAGGTCTCTTCCTCTTCATCAGAATCAACACCGTCGAATCCTCAAAAGTGGTTTCACTATTTTTTCCCCGGTTAATTTTATGAAGAGAATTATCGTAGCTCTTTTGGCGATAGTCATCGCGGCCGTCGGTCTTACGGCGTATGGTTTTTATGAACGCGGTTGGGATACGCCCGCTTTGCGAGCAACGGCTCTCGCGCTACATGTTCCCGTGGCTCGCGTGGGATCTTATACGATTCCGTATCAATCTTATCGCATCCATCTGGATGCGGAAGCTCGTTTTTTGGCCGGACCGATCGCGCAAGCGCAGGGACTTTCCCCGATCGTCACGAGCGAGGTGCGCACTCGGGCTTTGGAGCGGGCCATGAGAATCGCTGCCGTGGATGAAATGGCGGCGGAGCAGAAGATTGTCGTCACTCCTCTAGATATCGAACGTGTGTTCGACGGGTTGGTGGCGCAGGCGGCGAGTTCAACCACGCCGGTAGAGATGCATGCCTTTTTACAAGAGGCGTTTGGATGGACCGAAGCGGATTTTAAACAACAAGTTTTGCGGCCGGCCATGTTGGAAGATGTCCTGCGCAATAAAAAATTTCAGGCTACCAAAGATGAGGGAGCGTTTGAAAAAGAATTACAAGAGCGACTTCATCGCCCGGATGTAAAAAGATATTTGAAGGTTTGATTTGACCCTCCCTCTTAACATAAGAGGGAGATGCCTGCCTGCCGGTAGGCAGGGAGGGAGTTAAAATCTAATCAGGCGTTACCCTCATAACCCTTTTGTTTTTAACTCCTCCTCACCTCCTCTTAAGCTAAGAGGAGGAATCAGAAAATAAAAAAACCGTGCTTCATGTAGAAGACACGGTTGAGTGAGACGTCGATCTAGTGCACGAGGTGGAGGTGGCCTCTCGGGCGGCGTCCGGGGCGAGAAGCCTCGGTGAACTCGCACGGCTTGGTGTCCCCCGACTCCTCGAGCATGATCCCGCCGGGTCCAAGCTCGGCCGCGAAGAACCACTTCCAACCCATTCTGATGGAGTCCTGGTCGTTGACTGGGATTCCTTCGAAGACAGGGGTATCACCATGGATCTTCCCCAGGAAGCAGGCCTCCTGGAATTCGAGGCCCTCCTTGAGCGCGCCGGTGCGTGGCGAGTAGGCGCCGCTCGCGAGCGGTTCCGCGAAGGTGTAGCGTCTGCCGACCACCATCTCTGCAAGGCGACGCCTGTGCTCCTGGAGTTCCTGTCCGGTGATGAATTCCACCGCCCAATGTTTGTGGGCAAGGGCGGTTCGAAAGTCCGGCACATCATCGTCATCAGCCATTCGATCCTCCTCGTGTGGGTTAGAGTTGTGGTATTTCTTATATACAGGATTTTGCCTTGATTGTCAACCCCCTGTTGACGTTTTTTATTTTACCAACACCAATTCATTCAGCGCCTGATCGAGATAATCATTTTTTAATTCTTTGGGTTGTTTGCTTTGCTTTGTGAATTTTTTCCATTCTTGCCGCGCTTGTAAAATCAATTTTCGACGTTCGTCGTAATTTTTTGTGGCGTTGAATTTTTGTTTGAGGCTTTCCATGCTCGTTACCAAATTTGTGGCCGCATCCAAAGAAGCGTGTTTGTCTTTTAATTGATCTTCCGCGCGCTCGGACAGATCATAAAAACGGAATTTGATGAGAGAGGAAACGGGATCGATCAAGCTCGACTGGCAGATGCGACGGTCACCGGTTTTTATCATGCATTGTTTGAGCGCCACAAAAGCCGAATCACCCAGTTTGAGTTTTTGTGCAGCACATCGACTGCGTGCCGGACCAACCGGTTTTTGCCAACAGGGTAGGAGCGACTTGTAACGATCAATGCAGGAGAGTTGTTTTGAATCTTCCAGCACGCGGCATTCTTCCGGAAAATAGAGGAGAGCTTGCTCTTGAGCGAGCTGTGCTTCTGTGAGTTGTAAGCGGCAACGCACACGCTTCTTTAACGTATCTTGAAAACAACGGAGAGAGGTTGAGGGTGTTCCGGTTGCGGCTGCCGCCATAGGCGAGCCTCGCTCGTCTGACGAGCGGGGAGGTGGGACAGGAGCTGGAGATGGTGGGGGAGGCGTCGGTGTTGGAGTCGGGGCTGGTGCGGGAGCTGGAGCGGGCGCAGGACTACCACCACCACCACTACCTGCTGCGAGGGCAAATTGAAATGGAATCAGCCACAGCAACAGGGCAAAACAAGAGAGAATTTTTTTCATAGGACTTTATGTTATCATAGTTTTACTTATGTTTGAATCTCAAAACTTGCAAACGGCGACGTTCGGGGCTGGATGTTTTTGGGGAGTGGAGGAGGTGTATCGAAATTTGAAGGGCGTCAAATCAACGGCCGTGGGATATATGGGCGGCGCGCTTGCCGATCCCACCTATGAAAAAGTGTGTACGGATAAGACCGGTCACGCCGAGGTTGTTCAAATCACATACGATCCGGCGGAAGTGTCGTATGAAAAATTGTTGGACGTATTTTGGAACAACCACAATCCGACGACGATCAATCGCCAAGGACCGGACGTGGGTACGCAATATCGTTCGGTGATTTTTTTTCATACGCCGGAGCAAGAAATGACGGCGAAAAAATCAAAAGAGGAATTGGAACGCTCGAAAAAATATCAAAGTAAAATCGTGACCGAGATCGTACCCGCTTCAACTTTTTATCGCGCCGAGGAGTATCACCAACAATATTTGGCAAAAAGAGGATTAAGCACCTGTCACATTTGACGTTTTAGCCTATTTTCGGCAAGATCACTTCGCAAATGAAGGGTCCTTGAAATAGAAATTTCCACAACGAAGTCAAACAGAGAGAGGAGGAAACGATGAGAAAGCCGTTGGGTTTCGACGAGTCACTCGTCAGTTCCGTTCGTGTCAACCACAGCGCGGTCGAAAGGAGGGCCGCAACGCTCGCAACCCGTCGAACCTTCAAGGTGGAGGCGCAGGCTGCGGCGCTTTTGCGTGCTCTCATGTGTCTGGACCTGACCACCCTGGCCGGGGATGACACGGAAGGTCGTGTCAGGCGCTTGTGTGCCAAGGCGCTCAACCCCATCCGTCTGGACATCCTGGTAGCGCTCGGTCTCGCTGATCTGCATCCCACCGTGGGTGCGGTCTGCGTGTACCTGGCGCAGGTGAAGGCAGCGGCGGAGTTCCTCAAGGGTCGCCTTCCGATCGCTTCGGTTGCAACCGGTTTTCCTGCGGGTCAGACGTCGCTCCGGGCGAAGCTGCTCGAGATCGAAGATGCCATAACAGATGGCGCAACCGAGATCGATGTCGTCATTAGTCGCGAACTGGCTCTCACCGGCCGGTGGCGTGAACTGTATAACGAACTGCTCGCGTTTCGCGCGGCCTGCGGCGAGCGCGCCAAGCTGAAGGTGATTCTCGGTGTCGGCAACCTCGGGACGCTCGAGGTCGTGGCCAAGGCTTCGGCCGTGGCGATCATGGCCGGAGCCGACACCATCAAGACGTCGACTGGCATGGAACCGACCAACGCCACGCTCGAGACGGGCCTCGTCATGGCTCGGCAGATCCGTCGTTTCCGGGAGTTGGATTTTTCCGGAGACCAGCCGGTCGGGTTCAAGCCTGCCGGTGGGATCCGTACGGCAGGGGACGTCATGAAGTGGCAGATCCTCATGCTCGAGGAGTTGGGCGAAGCGTGGACGCATCCGAACCTGTTCCGCGTTGGCGCGTCCGCGCTCCTCACCGACATCGAACGTCAGTTGTCCCACCTCGCGACCGGTCGCTACGCGGCCGATCACCACCAGCCCCTCGCCTAGGCGAAGAGAAGGGAAGAGAGATCATGAAAACGGAAGCTCTGGAAGCCCTTCTCGAGCGGTTGGACTACGGCCCCGCGCCGGAGTCTGACAGCGCCGCTCGCGCCTGGCTTGCTCGTCACAAGAAGTCGTTCGGTCACCTCATCAATGGCCGGTGGGTCGAGCCTTCCACCGGTCGCTCCCTCGAGACCACCTGCCCGGCAACGGGCGAGGTCTTGGCCAAGTTCGCGCACGGCTCCGAAGCCGACGTGGACGCGGCCGTGCAAGCGGCGCATGGCGCATTTCCCGCGTGGAGCGCTCTGCCGGGTTTCGAGCGCGCCAAGTATCTCTACGCCTTGGCACGGGCGCTCGCCAAGCACAGCAGGTTGTTCGCGGTTCTCGAGGCGTTCGATAACGGGAAGACGATTCGTGAAACCCGCGATATCGATATTCCGTTGGCCATCCGGCATGCCTACTACTTTGCCGGCTGGGCCCAGATCCTGGCACAGGAGTTCCCGCATCATCGGCCGGGCGGCGTCGTCGCCCAGGTCATTCCGTGGAATTTCCCGTTGCTCATGGCGTTGTGGAAGATCGCAGCGGCCATCGCGGCGGGGAACACCGTGGTGCTCAAGCCGGCGGAATTCACCCCGCTCACGGCCTTACTCCTGGCCGAGATCCTGCAGGAAGAAGTCAAGCTGCCGCCCGGGGTCGTCAACATCGTCACCGGCGACGGCGAGACTGGCAAGGCGCTCGTGCAGCACCCCGTTCCCTGGAAGATCGCCTTCACCGGATCGACCGACGTGGGTCGTGAGATTCGTCGCGCCACGGCGGGTAAGAACAAGCGTCTGACCATGGAGTTGGGCGGCAAGTCGCCCTTCGTCGTCATGGATGACGCGGACATGGATTCGGTCGTGGAAGGCGTTGTCGATGCCATCTGGTTCAACCAGGGTCAGGTGTGCTGCGCCGGAAGCCGTCTCCTTGTACAGGAAGGCATGGCCGGGGAGCTCATCGAGAAGCTCAAGCTGCGTATGGCCAACTTGCGCGGGGGTCACCCGCTCGACAAGACCATGGACGTCGGGGCGGTCAACTCGGCGGCGCAGTTCGAGAAGATCACCGGACTCATCGGGGTGGGCGAGGCGGAAGGCGCCATCAAGTGGCAGTCGCCGAACTGGTCCTGTCCCACGGGTGGGTTCTTTGTCCCGCCGACCATCTTCACCGGTGTCGAGCCGTCCATGACGATCGCGCAGGAGGAGATTTTCGGTCCGGTGCTCGTCGTCATGACGTTCCGCACGCCGGCTGAAGCTGTGGCGCTCGCCAACAACACGCGCTACGGCCTGGCCGCCAGCGTGTGGTCGCAGAGCATCGACACCGCGCTGTACCTGGCGCGGGAAATCAAGGCCGGCACGGTGTGGGTCAATTGCACCAACATGTTCGACGGTGCTGTCGAGTTCGGCGGCTACCGCGAAAGCGGCTACGGTCGCGAGGGCGGTCGTACGAACATGCTCGATGTCCTCGTCGAGGAATTTCCGGCTACGGTTTCTGTCACCTTGTCCGGCGTGGAGCCGGCGGATGGCAGCGCCATGGCGGAGATCGGTGAGGGTGATCTCGTCGATCGTACCTTCCGTCACTTCGTGGGTGGCAAATTGGTCCGACCGGATGGGGGCGCGAGCTTCCAGATCCGTTCGCCCAGCGGAGCCATTCTCGGAGTGATGAGCCGGGCAAATCGCAAAGACGTGAGGAACGCGGTTCAGGCGGCTCGGTCCGCTGCTCCGTCCCTCGCCAACATGACGGCACACGCTCGCGCGCAGATCCTGTACTTCTTGGCCGAGAACCTGTCGGCGCAGGAGGAGCGCTTCGTACGTTGCATCAGCCTTGAGAGAGGTTGTTCCTTGAAAGCTGCACGGGTCGAGTTTCGGGCCGCGGTTGAGCGGTTGTTCCACTGGGCCGCCTACACCGACAAGTTCTGTGGCACGGTGCAGCCGGTTCCGGCGCGCATGCTGGTCACGGCGCTCAAGGAGCCGATCGGCGTCATGGGTATCCGGACGCCGGACGACATGTCGTTCCTGGGGTTCATCTCCTCAGTCGCGGCAGCCATGGCCATGGGCAACGCGGTCGTGGTCGTCACGGGCAAGTATCCGATCAGCATTCTGGATTTCATCCAGGTCATCCAGAACTCGGACGTACCGGCCGGCTGGATCAACCTGCTCACGGACAGCGATCCCGATGCCGTGGGCAAGATGCTGGCCGAGCACGAGGACGTGGATGCCGTGTGGTTCTTCGGCAGTGCAGAGGGCAGTCGGGTCGTGGAACTGGCGTCGGCTTGCAACATGAAGCGCACGTTGGTTTCGAACGGTCGCTCCATCGACTGGTTCGGCCACGAGGGCCGGAGCACGCACTGGCTGGCCGAAGCCACGCACGTGAAGAGCGTGTGGGTTCCGTACGGCGTGTAGACGTTCCTTCGACAGTTGTTCTTTCCTTTCCCGTTCAAGTGGCCTTCACTTGGACGGGATTTTTTTATGCGACTATCCCTTGACGCTCATCAAGATTTGCTTCAAGGTTGCTTTGGTTCCTCGAAAAGTTGTTCTACAAACAACGCGGTTTACACGGAAAGTGAGGTGAGCGATGAGACTTCAAATCGGTATTGTTGGCGCCGGGAACATCGGCGCGGACTTGGCCTATGCCTTTGCGGGCAAGGTGGCCAAGGATGGCGGATCGGTCGTGCTCTACGACATCGCGTCGGTGCAGGTCGCGCGTGCCATGGTGCACATCGGCGACTACGCGCGGAAGGCCGTGAAGCGCGGCAAGATGAGCCAGGGTGCGGCAGACAGGCTCATGGCCGCGATCAAGCCGACGGACACCAGGATGTCTGATCTCGCCGACTGTGACCTCGTGATCGAAGCCGTCAAGGAAGATCTCGACGTCAAGAGGCAGGTGCTGCGCGGCATCGAGGCGGTGGTGAGCCCCGGATGCCTGATCGGTTCGACGACGAGTGGTCTGCGTCTGGCCTGGCTGACGGAGGGAATGCAGCACCCCGAGCGGTGCTTTGTCACCCATCCGTTCTTCCCGGCCTGGCGTTCCCTGCCCATGGAGCTCGTCTCCTCGGGAGACGAGCAGCTCACGCGCAAGATGTACGAGATGCTCGTTGCGCTCGGCAAGGTGCCGATCATGGTCAAGGACGTGGTGTGCTTCGCTGGCGACGACCTGTTCTGCAACATGGGTGCCGAAGCCATGCGTATCGTGCAGGAACGTATCGCCAATCCGTACCAGATCGACCGCATCGTCAACGAGCGCCTGGGAGGCGGTGGTCCGTTCCTCGCTCACGACCTGACCCACGGCAACATGCTCACCGCGAGCTGCCTCATGCTCATGCAGAAGGCGCATGATGGCAATCCGTGTTTTGCTCCGCCCATTCTCTTGCTCGATCAGCGCGACAAGCCCTGGCTCGATCGAAAGAATCCGGGTTCGAGCGACTACGACGAGGCCACGGCCAAGATCGTGATGGATCGCATCCTCGCGGTTCTCCTCGGTCGCGCGTACGCCATCGTGGACGAGGGGGTTTGCAGCGCGAGCGATCTGGATCTGCTCTCGCGTCTCGCCTTCGGCTTCAAGAAGGGTCTGCCGACCGTGCATCCGCCGGAGACGTACCATTTCCTGCGGGACGTGACGGTCGACACCCGGCGGGTAGGGGACATTGCCATCGTGACGGTTCGCCGTCCCGAGGTGATGAACGCCCTGTCGAAGCAGACGATCCGTGAGTTGGTCGAAGCGTTCATGAAGCTCGAGTTCGACGACCGGATCAAGGGCATCATCCTCACCGGTTTTGACGGAACGCTGGCCGGTGCGGACGTGAACGAGCTGGCCGCGTTGGAAACGGCCGAAGCCTGCATGCTTCACGCAGCCCCTGGGCAGGACTTGACCCTCATGATCGAAGGTCTCGGCAAGCCCGTGGTTGCCGTGTGCAACGGCTTCACCCTGGGTGGAGGAAGTGAGCTCGCCATGGCCTGCCATGCGAGGATCGTCGGTCCGAAGGCTGTGATCGGACAGCCCGAAGTAAACCTCGGAGTCATCCCGGGCTACGGTGGGACGATGCGACTGCCGAGGATCATCGGTCTCGAACGCGCCTTGCACATGCTGCGCACGGGCGAGTCGATCAACGCGGCGCAGGCCATCGAGTACGGATGGGCCACCGGACCGATCGTGGAAGATCCGATCGAAGCGGCGATCGCCTTGCTCCGGCGGCACATCGCCGGGGAGATCACGCTCAAGCCGCTGTCGCATGAGCCCATGGACCTCCCCGGTACCATCGACATGTCCGGCATCAACATCGGACACCACTCGTCCATGATCGACAACATCCTCTGCTTGACGGTGGCGGATGGCCTCAAGCTCCGGCTCCCCGAAGGGCTGAAGCGCGAGGCGGCAGGGTTCGGCCAGTGCAAGGGCACCAAGGACATGGAGATCGGTCTCCGGAACTTCACGGAGAACGGTCCGAAGGTTCGGGCCGAGTTCGTTCACGCCTAGGTTTCTTTTCTACATTTTTCTCTTCCCGTTTGAGCAAAACCCTGCTTAGACGGGATTTTTTATGGTTTCTTACTTATCCACAATTTTGTGGATAAGTACTCCTTGACGCTTTATTTCAGTAGGTATAAATTGTACAAACTTCAAGCAGCACCTTCGACAGGCCCTTCATCCGCAGAGTACGTGCTATGGCTCGGTCGCAAGGCCGAATAAAGGTGGACGAGTTCGCTCGTTCATTCAAACATGGTTACCGAAAAAACGGATGTTACCAGATGCATCGTTACAGAGGGGAAGCCGGGACCAGAAAGAGCTGAAGCCGCAAGGTGGAGGTTCGGACTGAAACGGTCCATCCCGCCCCACAAGGGTGTAGTGCGGTGCAAGGTGGTTAAGCTAGATCAGTCACGATGGATCAGGCAGTCGGGCAACCGGCAGGCCAGTCTACGCCCGTCTCTCACTACAGAGTCGGGAAAAGATCGTGGTATGATCGCTGTGAGTTAGGATGAGGTTAGAGGGGTTGAAACACCCCCGTCCAAAATCCCTTTCCGTGAGCGTCCCAAAAGGAGAATCACGGCAAAGAATGCTGCGTAGCCGCGCAGTGTGGAACTCATGGTTCGGCCCGGAACTCGCAAGAGCTCTTGGTCGAAAGGGGTGGGATGTGCTCACGCACTTCCTTGGGACTCACCTCCCGACCCCGGCTGCAGCCCCCCGCGGGCAGATTATCCAAGGCAGAAAGTACCCACTCTAACCGGTGGCGAATCGTCTGTTCAAGGAGAGTCTCGCTCGCGGGGCGGCTAGCGGTCGCACTTTTTCCTCTCTTCGAAAGCCGTGGCGCTCCGCCCCGGCTCTTTTTTTAT
>OBEQ011915508.1_pt1 | contig 11719 bp, 12 predicted proteins | sample 1670901 | NCBI WGS metagenome assembly OBEQ01 (sample SAMEA104232315, study PRJEB22302) | groundwater metagenome | biome: forest; feature: aquifer; material: groundwater | place: USA | collected 2011-08-07 | depth 5.4 m | reverse complement strand
TTTTGCTTTCTCGGTGATCATATACCGGAAACGTACTACACGCGCCCACATACTCAAAAACCTTTTTGTACCTCGAAATCTGTTAAATTGCCTCATACTCCTTAGATTCTAAGGAGTGCCATATGTATCTGAACTTATGCATTTAGGTTACGAAGTCAAAAGAGATAAGCGCGACAGCAGTGCTTAGTGAAAAGATGCCTATAATAAATATATAGTCGGCAAGATGTCCGTATTTGTTGCTTTTTTCATCGTTGCTGCGGATCGACAAAAATGAAAAGATAATACTTGCGATAAAAAGCCCAATAGCAGCAACAAGAACTTCGTTGATAATGGATTTTTCACTTGTATGTACTATCTTGAGTGAGGTGAGTGCAACAATACAGAAACCGACAAGATTTGATGCGGCGTTTAGTATGTGCAGTGATTTTTCTTTGCTTTTTGACATGATGAGATGATAGTAGCTGCTATTCTGAATGCACTCTATATAACTGATTTTGGCACAAAATTGTGACAGCTTAAAACGAAAAACCTCGAGCTGTACCTCGAGGTTTTTCGATCTCCGAGAAAATCAACGCTATGGTAACTTTGGCGTTGCGTCAATGAGCTCCATTCTGTCTCCTTGGCCGATATGTTCGCTCACAACGAGAGCGCCGACTTCCGGACAGTAATATTTGTTTTCTTGCGAGCTTGGTTCGAGCGGTGTCCAATCATACATCTTGACGCAGCCTTTGTATGTCGCTTTTTTTGTTTTTACAGTTTTGTTCACTGCGACAACATTGGTCATGTCTTCAGCCTCGCCTTGATAGTACTCCTGTCGATAGGAATCTCCGACAAAGTGTTGGCTTTTTATCCAAATACCTGGGAGAGCGCCTTTATTGCCAGCGATCCAACTGCCTTTATGGTCAACAAGTTTACCACTCTCATAATTATTGACCTCTTCTCCGAAATACCAGACATTTCCATCTTTATCTTGCGCGAGATAATCTTTCGTATCCTCAATGAGTTGATTGTTTTTCCAAACCTTGTCTCGATATACGATTGTCTCTACGCCCATGATTATTCTTTTTTCGTTTGCAATCTCAATTACGTTTTTTTCAGAGCCGCCTGTTGTCTGCTCTTCATAAGTGAGTTTTCTTCCGATGGGTAAGGTGAAGAGCGGATTGGTGATATTTGTTGAAAAATCTGAAGGATTGATCTGCGGATCGTATTTCGCGACCTGGTCATGTTTGAGTATAGCTTTTGTGGAAAGGGTGATCATGAAAGCTATGGCGAGAATAAGAAGGATAAGGGTTAGAAATTTCTTCATAAAACAGCAGAAACAAGAGCTCTATAATGAATACAGCATAGCAAGAGTAGTATGATTTAACAATCCGTACACATATCAATTAGGAATTTATCGCTTGCTTGATTGCGGTCTCAAGTTTTTCCGGTTCATCCGTTCCTATGCGGTAGATTTTTTGGTTTTTCATAATTATTTCAACCGCGCTAAAGCCAGAAATATTATAAATCCACTTATACGGCCAAAACCAGACCCGTATGCCCCATCCGTAATACCAGCGATTCTTTACGGCTTTGACTGAAACTAGCTCGCTCATTGGAAATTTTTTCTTAAAAATTCCATAACCAAATTTAATTCGTAAATAATTTTCATCAATGGATACTCTAAGCGTTACAAACGATGCAAGAATAATGAGAATCAATGCCATTATGGCAGTGATGAGAAAATTTGTACCGGAATAGTACGAAGATGGTTCAGCCCTGGCCGTAATTTGAGCCCACGCGAAAAGCACGAGCACGGCGAGCGTAACAACGAGCATCAGGTATCCAATTTGGGTGTGTTTGTATGAAGTCATAAATTTATTTTGAGCGGTGCGGGCAACCAGCCCAGCAACAAGGCCGGCGTACTCCACCTCTAAGTTTTGAGAGTGCCTTCGTGATACGGATACCCCTAGTTTCATTTTTTTTGCCGGACGTAACCCAGCAAATCCATTCATTACGCGCAAGCGGTGTAATATCTTCCCATACGGCTCGCGCTGCAGGCATTGAAACAAAGGCCCTTCGTAAATCATCTGGCATTTTATGCACCACGCCATCGGAGATCCCTTTTTTGATCATACATGTATTTACCTTGCTAATTCCTCGGTGCCCCTCACGAGCGAGGAAGTTTCAATCTGCGGAGAGGGCGGGATTTGAACCCGCGAGGGCGATTAAGCCCTGCCACGTTAGCAGTGTGGTGCTTTCGACCGCTCAGCCACCTCTCCAATATACAAAGAAAGTACCATATAATTTGTCATATATCTACCCACGGCTTCTTTAATGCGCAAAGGTAAAACAAAGCACTTTGCGGGCGCCGGCATTTTTTAGGGTTGCGGTTGCTTCTGCGAGCGTGCTTCCAGTTGTGAAAACATCGTCGAGCAAAATAATATCTTTGCCGCGCACTTCGTTTGGATCTGAAATGCTGAAGCAGCCTTGTAAATTTTCTGCCCGCACTTGTCTACTCTGCGATTTTGTCTGCGAGAGGGTGTCTTTGTGCTTTTTGAGGGTATCTCTGCTTAGTATGAAATAGATACCGTTATCGAGTTTTTCAAGTTCGTTTGCTATTCGTATGCATTGATTGAAGCCTCGCTTTTTTTCACGTTCACGCGAAATGGGAATGGGCACAAGTATGGGCTTTTGAAAGGAGTTAAAAGCATGCAGTTCAGTGAGTTCATGTATGAGTACGTCATAGAGAAGAATTGCGCAGAGTTTGGCAGCTTCTTTGCTACCATCATACTTGAGTGACCAAATAATATCCTGGACGATCGCATTTTTGTAGTCGAAAAGAGCAATCGTTCCCGAGCTTTGTTCAGAGCGCGCTGTTGGTAGCATGAGAGAAAGTTCATCAGGACGTTTCGTGCGCCACGAACGCTCGGCTTTGCGGGGCGGAAAAATGACAGACAAAAACATCGTAAGTATTTTATTGATCATGATAGGTGTTACAGAGGATAAATATAGTGTATTGATCGTGGTATGATATCCTTATGATACTAAATAATATTTATGGCAGGGTTAAGTCTTTCAGGAATTTTCGGTTCACCAAATAAAAGCGTTCTTGGTATTGATATTGGTGCGTCCGCGATTAAGGTGGTGCAAATTGCGAGAAAGGGCGGTGTTGCTGTGCTTGAGACCTATGGAGAGCTCGCTTTAGGACCCTATGGTGAAGAAGTAGTTGGCCGATCGGTGCAGTTGCCGGTAGAAAAGGTAACCGAAGCGCTCCGCAATCTTTTGCGGGAATCTTCCGTAACGACAAATGTCTGTGCTATTGCTATACCCCTTGCTGCGAGCCTTATTTCGCTTGTGGAACTGCCTGATCTAGATCCAGTCCAGATTGCACAAATGATTCCGCTTGAGGCGCGAAAGTATATTCCCGTGCCGATATCCGAAGTTTCCCTTGATTGGTGGGTGGTTCCCAAAGAAGAAAAAGATGACCAAGTGAAGCAAATCTCTACAGAGGAGGATACGCGAACAGCGGTAACAATGGCGCAGAAAAAACCAGAAAAAGCCGAACCTGGCAAGATTGATGTGCTTATTGTGGCGATACACAATGAAGCGTTGCATACATATCAGGATATTGTAAAGCGTGCAGGACTCCACACTAAATTTTTTGAGATAGAAATCTTCAGTGCAGTCCGTTCTGTTCTTGAGCATGGCATTAAACCCGTACTTGTGCTTGATATGGGGGCTGCTTCGACAAAGCTTTATCTTGTAGAATCGGGGGTTGTTCGCGACTCGCATCTTGTGAGCCGCGGTTCCCAAGATATTACGAATGCACTTTCAAAATCGCTTGGCGTAACTCCTTCAGAAGCGGAAACCATTAAAAGAGGTGATGGACTAAATTATCAGATCGACGGTGAAAGTATAGCTAAGACGGTACCGATGAATCTCGAATATATTCTTTCAGAAGGGAATCAGGTGATAGCAAACTTTCAAAAAAAGCACAACAAGGCAGTCAGCCAGGTGGTGCTTATTGGCGGTGGCGTACTTCTTCCCGGATTTTTGGAGCTTGCGCAAGAGACAATGAGTGTAGATGTTGTTGCGGGAGATCCTTTCTCAAAGATTGATTCTCCTGCGTTTCTTCAGGAAATGCTCAAGAAAACCGGACCTGAATTTGCTGTTGCTGTGGGGGTTGCTCTTCGTCTATTGCAAGAAACCGAAGGCTAAGGCCTCGTCCATTAATAACTTGCCCGTTTCGCCTCCATCTTTCCGCAATCTTTGATTTTTTCTCAATCGCAAATCTCTCATCGTAGCTCGCTACGCCTCAAGATTTGTTCAATCGAAAAAATCAAATCTTACGAAAATCTGAAGCCGAACCATGTCAAGTTATTAATGGACGAGGCCTAAGCTTGGTGAATTGCGATATGCTTTGTTGTCTTCGGCATCCAACTCTCTCGTATATGGAATACGCCTCGAGTAGGATTTAGCAAAATAGCCTACTGGGTTATCAATGTTCATCAAGCTCTTTGAATCAGCGTTCTAAATACTTTTTTATCCCCATGTTGTAAAAAGTGCTGCGTGGCGGAGACACTTCAGCAATCGTATACTGTATAAGTAATGGATTCTCCGTTTAAATCCTCTTTTATACCAAAGCAGGTCCTTAACGAATCGCCGCGGAGAAGACCGCGCACGATAGGTTTTTTTACGCTTCTTGCGATCATGGTCTTTTTGACTTCTATTGGTGTGTCCGCAGGAGTTTATTTCTATCAAGGATATTTGGAAAAAAATATTGCACAAATGCGTGAAGATTTGGCGAGGGCGCGAGCTTCCTTTGACCCGGCGCGGATTGAAGAGTTTCGCCGTTTGGATACGCGGATTGCTGAAGCGAAACGGCGACTTGATGCGCATACGGCGCCTACGCTGCTTTTTGATCTTTTGCAAACAAATACGCTTCTGAATGTTCGTTATAAGCGTTTTGACTATAGCACAGAGAAATCAAGTATAGACAAGTCGAGTATGATAAAGATCACGATTGATGGACAGGCACGAAATTTCAGTGCAGTAGCCCTCCAGTCGGATACATTCGGGACAAATAAGAACGTTTTGAATCCAATATTCAAAGATATGAATCCCGATGTTGATGGTTTTGTTGATTTTACTGTCGACGCATTGGTTTCTCCAGACTTTATTTCATATGGCAATAGCCTTGGGTTTGGGACGATCGAGACACCGCAACCGGCAGGGGGGGTTTATCAAGACAGATCGGGATCGTTTGGTGTTTCGGGAATTGAACCAGAAGTTCCAATTACGGAAACAATGCCTACTTCGGGAATAGGAACGACAACAAAAACGGTGCCCGTAAAGAGAAGATAATTGATCGATCATGCTCAACAAATTCGTACTTAGCTTACTACTCGTGGTCTCTATCGGACTTTTTGTCGTGATAGTTGATCCGATATACAAACAGAACAAAGTACTCGTTAAAGAGCGTGAGAAATTAAGCGAAGCGCTCGATAAGGCACGAGAACTGGAAGCTGCAAGCCAGGAGCTTGAAGACAAGGTTAAGAGTATTTCGCCGGAGGATTATGAGCGTCTGCATCGGCTCCTGCCCGATCACGTAGATAATGTTCGTTTAATCCTTGATATTGACCAGATTGCGAATCGATATGGTCTTACGATAAAGAAACTCGAATTTTCGGCAGAAAAGGATGTGCAAGGAAATAAGGTGGAAGTTGTTGAAACGCAGCGGAGTCCTTATGCGCGTCCTGTTGATGAAGGAGGGGGGGAGGTCGCGACGACGAGGGTAGGACCCGTTGAAGAGGTTTCTCTGCAGTCCTTGACGTTCCAATTTACTATTTCTGCCCCCTACAGTCAGTTTCTTTTATTTCTGCGTGACTTGGAGAAAAGCTTGCGGCTCGTGGATATTGTTGGGATCAAATTCTCGTCTGATGAAGCGGATTTCTATGACTTTGATGTAAAGATTGCGACATATTGGCTTGGCTAACTTGTCTATTGTATGGAGATTCTTATTTCAACATTAAAAAAATATAAATACATACTCGGTCTGACGGTGTGCATTGTCCTGTATTATTTTCTTTCCCCGATGCTTTTCCCCGATGCGCCTCCGGCAGATACTTTGGTTGCAACGTCCCCGGAACATTCTGAAGTAGAGGCAGTAACTGTTGACCTTCTTACACTGCTTCTTTCTTTAAAGACACTTGAGATTGATACCTCTATTTTTTCAGACGATCGATTCAAAAGCCTTACTGATTTTAGCGTCGAAGTTACACCGCAGCCAATTGGACGGGCTAATCCGTTTTTGCCTATCAGTGGCGTATCAAATTCTGCGGCTCCACAAATTGTTAGTGCACCGAATACTCGGCGTGGCAGATAGGCACTCTGGAATACATCCCAAATTTTCTTTTGGGATGTCAGGTGGATTCGGAATGTATTTCAGAGCTTATTTTGCAAAAATACAAAAGATCAAAAAAGAGCGGTCGCATTTTCGTGCTGCCCACTTTTTAAGCGTAGGAACCATCTAATATGAGTTATCTCGAATTACTAGCAAGCAAAGGGCTGATCTCCAATGAGAACTTCATTGGTTTTGAAAAGATGCTCGATGCTGCTCCGCAGGAAGTTGAAGATGAGCTTAAAAAGAATGGCGTTACGGACAAGATGATTTTGGCGGCAAAGGGGGAATATTCCGGTATCCCGATACGGGAACTCGCACCAATGGAAACGATTCCATTCGATGTTCTTAAATCCATTCCACAAGAATCTGCAGCGCACTATCGCGTCGTTCCGCTCGCGATTAAAAATACGATACTTGAAGTTGGCGTGAGTGATCCTGACAATATGGATGCTCTTGATGCACTCAATTTCATTTCAGCAAAATCAAATTTTCCCTACAAAGTATATCTTATTTCGAATGAAGATCTGAACAAGATCTTAAAGATGTACCGGGGTCTCACGGGAGAGGTGAGCGAGGCTCTTACTGAATATGGGTCAGGAGGGGAGGGAGAGGATGAAGGGGTTGAGATTACGAAAAGTGAAAAAGTTGAAGGAACGGAGGATGAGGCAAGGATCATTGAAGACGCACCGATAACCAAAATTGTAGCGACGATACTGCGGTATGCGGTTGAAGGAAACGGATCGGACGTCCATATTGAACCGACGGGCGAAAAAACGCGCGTCCGTTTTCGTGTTGATGGTGTCTTGCACACCTCGCTTCTTTTACCGATGAAAGTTCATCCGGGGGTAGTTGCCCGAATCAAAATTCTGTCGAATATCAAGCTTGATGAAAAACGGAAGCCTCAAGACGGGCGTTTTTCTGCTCGAATTCTTGGACGGCAGGTGGACTTTCGCGTGTCGACATTTCCAACGAATTTTGGGGAGAAGGTTGCTCTCCGTATTCTTGAACGGGATCAAGGAATTAAGACGCTCGATGCGATTGACATGATGCCCTATAATCTTGAAATGGTACGAAAAGCTCTTACTTTGCCCTATGGGCTGGTCGTGATTTCCGGTCCGACAGGGTCGGGAAAATCGACGACGCTCTATTCGATGTTGAATGAGCTTGATCGGGAATCGGAGAATGTGGGGAGCCTTGAAGATCCTGTAGAGTATCACATCAAAGGGGTGAGCCAGTCACAAGTGATGCCTGAAATACAATACACCTTTGCGAATGGCCTGCGTTCAATATTGCGCCAAGACCCGGATATTATCATGGTTGGCGAGGTTCGCGACAAGGAAACAGCGCAGCTTGCAATTCAAGCTGCGCTTACGGGACACCTTGTGTTCACGACACTCCACACGAATACAGCGATTGGCGTGGTTCCGCGTCTTGTTGATATGGGTGTTGACCCTTTTCTTATTGCACCGACACTTCGCCTTATTATAGCGCAACGGCTCGTTAAGACGCTTTGTCCTGATGGAGGAGAAAAAATGCCTGTTGATGGGCGCGTCAAGGAAATTATTGCAGAAAATTTTCAAGACTTGCCAAAAAAATATCTTGATCGAATTCCATTTGCTGATGAAGTGTTGCGGGCAGTTCCGACACCAACATGTCCGAACGGTACGCGTGGCCGAACGGCTGTTTTTGAGATGTTGGAAATAAATGCTTCGATCGAAAAGATCATTCTTGAAAATCCGACGGAGCTTGCATTAGGCAAAGCTGCTCGCGAACAGGGCATGCTGACTATGAAAGAGGACGCGATCATTAAGGCGTTTCAAAAGAAAATTCCTTTTGAAGAAATCAGTACATTGTAGTAAAATGGACTTGTTATAAAGATAGGACGTACGCAGTTGTGTGTAGTTCGAGGCGCGAGCGAGGTAGGCGCACCAAGCTGTATTACCTATACAGCGCGGGAGTAAACGAGCGAAGCAACAAAGAAATGCGCTAACTGCGTACGTCCTAAAAGAAATTATTTCTGCCCTATGGATGCTACCAAAAAGACAGTTTTATTGGTTGACGACGATGAGTTTTTGCTTGAAATGTACACAACAAAATTCAAGGCGATGGGCTTTATTGTGCAACAGGCGGTGCAGGGGGATTCGGCACTTGAGCTGTTGCGTGGAGGTTTGCAGCCGGATGCGATCGTTTTCGATATGGTGATGCCCGGTATGGATGGAGAAAAACTGCTCAAAGCTCTTCACGAGGAAAAATCGATTCGCGGGACAAAGCTCATTGCACTATCGAATCAATCTGATCCTGATGTTGTGGAAAAATCAAAAGAACTTGGCGTTGACAGCTATATTATAAAAGCAAATACAGTGCCGTCGCAGGTTGTTTCGGAGGTTCAAAAACTTCTTGAAAAAGGTGCATAATTATTGAAACGAAAAATGGACTTTAAAAAAGCTCTCGAAGATCTCATCACGATCGTTGTTAATGAAAACGGTTCGGATCTGCACCTGGCAGAAGGGAGGCACCCGATGATCCGTGTTGACGGGTATCTCATTCCGCTGCTTAAGAAAACGCCGCTTACACGGGAGCATTTGGTCGGAGTGATGGACATATTGCTTGGAAAGGAACAGAAGGAATCTTTTTTGCGGGATCAAGAGATAGATTTTTCATACGGAGTTAAAGGAATTGCTCGCTTCCGTGGCAACGGTTTTGTTCAGCAGGGCAGATATGCATTTGCACTTCGCCTTATTCCCCTTAAGATCCGCACTCTCGAGGAATTAAGCTTGCCGCCCATTCTCAAAGATTTTACAAAAAAGAAACAAGGCTTTTTCCTTTGTGTTGGTCCTGTTGGCCAAGGCAAGACAACGACGCTTGCTGCGATGATTGATTTAATCAACCATGAAAGGACAGAACACATTGTTACGATCGAGGACCCGATTGAATATGTATATACTCCGGACAAGTCGATCATTGACCAGCGGGAAGTGCGCATCGATACGTCATCTTTTCACACAGCGCTTCGGTCTACCTTTCGTCAAGATATCGATGTGATCTTGGTTGGTGAGATGCGGGGGATCGAGACTATTTCAACTGCGGTAACTGCTGCAGAGACTGGTCACCTTGTATTTTCAACACTGCATACAAACGATGCGTCACAAACGATCGATCGCATCATCGACTCATTTCCTGCTGCACAGCAAGGGCAGATACGGTTGCAGCTTGCCGGATCGCTCACAGGGATCTTTTCACAGCGTCTGCTCCCGCGTATTTCTGGAGGCCTTGTCTTGGCGTATGAATTGCTTATCAATAACGTTGCAGTTGCGAACCTGATACGTGAAAACAGGACGCATGAAATTCCAACGATCATTGAAACGGGGTCAGAGCTCGGCATGGTCGATTTCAACCGAAGTTTGATTGCGCTTATACAAGCAGGGGAGATTACGGTTGAGGATGCATATCTCCATTCGACGAACCCAAAACTTCTTGAGAAGCTCTTGTAGTTCATATGTTATTCAAATACACATCAATAAGCGATCGAGGAGAGCAGAAAACAGGCACGATTGAGGCCCTTAACAAGGACGTTGCCATCAGCGCTTTACAGAGGCGTGGAATGGTTATTTCCTCTATAGAAGAGGGAAATAAGGTGCCTTTGTTTGAGCATAAAATTTCATTTGCGGCAAAGATCAAAAATAAAGACATTGTTGTCCTCTCTCGTCAGATAGCAACGTTATTTGAAGCGAAAGTGTCTGCTCTTCGTGTATTTCGGCTGCTTGCAGGTGAGGTTGAACGGCCCATGCTTGCTCAAATACTCTCCGAAATAGCTGATGATCTGCAGGGCGGAAGTTCTATCTCGAAAGCTTTGTCGCAGCATCCAAAGGCTTTTCCTATTTTCTACTCGAATATGGTTCGTGCCGGAGAAGAGTCAGGAAAACTAGATGAAACATTTCTCTATTTGGCTGATTATCTCGATCGTGTCTATGAAACGACATCAAAGGTTCGGTCCGCAATGGTGTATCCTGCTTTTATCATCATAACTTTCATCGGTGTTATGGTGCTCATGTTGACGCTCGTCATTCCGAATTTGAGCGCTATCTTGATGGAATCAGGCCAAGAAGTTCCATTGTATACAAAAGTTGTATTGGGGATCAGTGCGTTTGTTGTAAACTACGGACTATTTTTTCTCGTCATCGTCATTATCGGGGGCATAGTTCTGTGGAAGTATGGGATGACTGAAAAGGGCAAAGTGGGACTTGATCGGTTCAAACTAGGCTTTCCTATTGTTGGCAAGTTGTTCAGAACTCTGTATCTCTCGCGTATTGCCGACAACATGAATACGATGCTTTCGGCAGGTATTCCGATGTTACGCTCTGTGGAAATCACAGCGTCTGTTATCGGAAGCAAAGTGTACGAAAATATCTTAACAGAGGCTGCAGAATCTATTAAGGGAGGGAGCAGCATGTCTGACTCCCTTTCTCATTACGAAGAGATACCTGGAATTCTCATTGCCATGATGCGTGTTGGCGAGGAAACGGGCGAGCTTGGGCATATATTGAAAATTCTTGCGACATTTTATGAGCGCGAGGTCCGGAATGCTGTAGATGCTCTGGTGAGTCTTATTGAGCCGCTCATGATTATTATGCTTGGTCTTGGGGTTGGGTTTTTGCTTGCGGCCGTACTTATTCCTATTTACGACATTGCCACCGGCATCTCATAGAACGTCCATTTTGTGTGCACTGCTTCGTTGCTTTCGGCACTCAATCAATCGTCGTATAAGGAATACGCCTCATGATTTCGTACCTTAGCGCCTCGCCTTGCCTCACAAAAGTGAACGTTCTGTTGTATTTTTCCTCGAACTGCATCCAATCTTGAGCGTCTCTCCTTGAATTGTTCAAATTAATGCTTACGTCTCTATGTTGCATCCAAAAACAAAAGTTGTATCAATAAAGGAGTTTTGTGGTGCAGATACTTATCCACAGATGTTAACAGATACTTTGAAAGCCAATCCGTTGCTGGTATATAATGAATACAAATAATGCGCAAATGGTGGTTTGTTTGGCACATTAGAAGCAGTGGTCGATTGTCGCTCTGACCCTATATTTTAGAGCAACCATTTTATTTCGGCTAGCGAGGAGCGCGTGGGAGAGTACTCTCTCACACAGCGTCCGAGTGAAGACGAAATATGGGCCTAATACCGTGCGGCTTGCCGCAGGAGGGCCATATTATCAAATTAATTATAGCTTTAGATATGCAAAAGAAAGGTTTTACATTAATCGAACTTCTCGTTGTCATCGCTATCATTGGTATTCTCTCCGGAGTCGTGCTTGCATCTTTGAATGTAGCGCG
>OBEQ011528597.1_pt1 | contig 11719 bp, 11 predicted proteins | sample 1670901 | NCBI WGS metagenome assembly OBEQ01 (sample SAMEA104232315, study PRJEB22302) | groundwater metagenome | biome: forest; feature: aquifer; material: groundwater | place: USA | collected 2011-08-07 | depth 5.4 m | reverse complement strand
ATTTTCTTTTAATCTTCACTACGAAACTCCTTTTTTAAAGAGCACCAAAGTTACTAGCATCCTAGCATAATGAATCGGATTTGGATATATGTTCGTATTTCTAGTATTCCCCTCAAAACGGAATTTTTTGTTTTGAGTTCTGCTGAGGCCGAGAGGCTACGATTAGAGTGGCTTTAGCAACGGAGATGGGTAGAGAGATGGATTGATGGTTCGAGTGAAACAGACTCGTCCGGCTTGATGGTCCCAGGATTCATTATATGGGCCGGGTGGGTAAATTTGCGGCATGGCTTTTACGCTATTTTTCACTGAAGTCTTAAAAGTAGCACAGAGCTTATAGCTAAGTTTGTCTTGCACAACATATTCATACGGCGCACGGGATTGCGGATCTATGGGATTATTTCCCAAATCACTAAATGAAACAGGTAATTTTCTATTGCTAACCCAATAATTGGTGACAGAATTCTCAATCGTCTGCAGGTCATTGACCCTTGTCTCATCAAATCTGCGGTCACGCTGTGTTGCTGGAGTGCCAACCATCCAGAATCCTATTGCAACTGTCGCAAGAACAATCAAGCCGGATATCCATGCAATTGACCTCGGCTTATTTGATTTAAAATCTTGTCTTTTCAAATCCCAGATATAGTAACCAAATACTCCAGCCGCGACTATCAGCACTACCAGAATCTTGAAGAAGAAAGTCAATGTCAGATCCCCGTTGAGATAGTTGTATAGCAGTGTAATAAGGTCGACAATTATCGTAATCGCCGCAATGAACAGAGTCAAATAAAGCAACCACTTACGAGCACGTACTTCGCGCCTCATTGGGTCAGATTTGTAATCTCGCCCCAAAATCCAACAACTCAAAACGTAAACTGGAAAGACTATGACTAGCGTCGCCAACGCCCAACGGATAGAATCAAGATAAGCTGACCCAGCACCATAGTATTGCAAAGCATCTGGAATCCAGACATTGATATATTGAAACCATAGCGTGATAAAACTGACCACACTGACAATGAGAGTACCGATCCCCAATAGATGCAGAAACACATCTTTAGGCGTCGATTTTGTGTTATTTTCCATAGAAAGATTATAGCATTATTAGACTAATTTTTCCACCACGATATTTCCAAGCTTCTTAGCATTTCCATGACTAATCAATCCTAGATAGGACTGAACGGTTTCTTCTTTGCTCTGTTTTTTATTAATATTCTTCAGCATTCTTCTTTTTGTCGTTGTTCTTAATACTCTATGGTCAGGAAAATTGACCCAGCCCAAAAAATCAACTCCAGAATTTAGAGTCTTAATGAAAACTTTGTCTGGATGTAATCCCAAACTAAGCTCGTTAGACAAAAACTCTCTGACTCGTAGAAGAATGGCCTCAAGCTCAAACTTATTCTCTGATAAAATCACAAAATCATCAGCATAACGAATATAATATTTGATTTTGAGCTGATGTTTTACAAATTGGTCGAACTGATTCATATAAATATTGACTAGGAGCTGGGAGGTGAGGTTACCCAGAGGAAGACCGACGTTGGGACGAACAGAAAAGCTCCCTATAACTTCTGCGAGAAGCTTGATGATATTGGTATCAGTAATATATAGACTCAAAATATCCAATAGAATTTTCTGATCAATATTGGCAAAAAACTTCTTGATATCACACTTGAGTACCCAGACCGTCTTGGTATTATTTTTCGAAACCTGGTAAGCAAATTCCCGAAATCGATTGAGAGCTTTGTGTGTGCCCTTGCTCAAACGACAGGAATAAGAATCAGCAATGAATGTCTTATCGAAGAAAGGATAGAGAATGCGATAGACTGCATGGTGGAGGAAGCGATCTCTGACTATAGCTTTGTGAATGTTTCTCGGTTTGGGGTCAGAGATATCGAAGGCTTGATATCCGCCATGTTTGTAAGTATGATTGGCTAAATCTTGGTATAGAGTTAGAATGTTGTCCATAAGCTGAAACTGGAACTCCTGAACATCACGCCTATTTCGTTTACCTCGAATAAATTCTTTCCATGCCTCCAACAGGTTTTCTATACTAGCAATATCTTCGAAATTATGAGCCAAAACGATTTTCATAAAAATTCATCTTTTGCGCCCCCCCCCGCACACTCCTGCCGGTGTTGGAGAAGGTCAAGAGTGCTTATCAAGCTTGGATTGTAGCACATCATGACATGCCACGAACAGAACGCTTCGGTATTGGTTCAAAAATTGATTTCTTGTTTCTTGATCTCATGGAGTTAATCAGAAAAGCCAGCTACACATCTACGGTAGCAAAAGTAGAACTTCTTGACCAAGCTCTGACAAAAACTGACTCACTAGCATTTTTTATTCAACTGGCCTGGGACTCACGCCTTCTCTCTAATCCTCAATTCGGTTTTCTGGGATCAGAAGTCAATGAAATAGGAAAGATCATCAATGGTTGGAAAATGGGGATAGTAGCAAAAACCCAGCCCTCTTTAGAAAAGAGCTGGGAAAGAAAATAATAGCGAGAAAGGACCTGGTTACCAGCATTCCACCTGTTCGGGTTCTCAACGGAGTTGGCATTGACGTTCCAACCGTCGTCGTTCCAGTTAGCGTTCACGGCCCAGATTGCATGCACTGTACCACCCATACCACTGTCCCTTGAGTACTCTTAGGACTGTATCTGATTCTGGGCCTCGAAGCCCATTAGTACAACACACCGATTCTTTTCTTTTTTGAAGTAATGCATCTCAACTCTTGTCTAAGACGTGTCCGAGACAATTCTCTGAACCTGCATCCTTGAGATACTGCGTGAGAGCCTTGACCTTCACGCCATGAGTATTCTCATTAGATAGTCTACAAAAAGCAAATGACTCTCGCAAGCTTTACGCCTGCGAGAGTCAGAAAAAGTCTAAAATTCTAAGAGTCTAAGACTTGGAAGTCCCAAAACTCTCAAAATCTAGAATCCGCGAGAAAGGACCTGGCGACCAGCATCCCACCAGAACGGGTCCCCAACGGAGTTGGCATCGACGTCCCAACCGTCGTCGCGCCAGCGAGCGTCCACGGCCCAGACATTGTCGTCATTGCCAATAATGTACGCAATGTTTGCCGCATAACCTTTGGTGAGAAGCTTACCTGCTTGACCGTGACCCTGCTGGCGCAATGCCTCGTAAAAATTCGCTAACTTGATCACCCGACGTTCCGCGCCGAGTTCGACCATGATGTCTGGATCGAGCGAAGCCTGATTGAGATTGTGAACATTGAGAGTCACCCCTTCAACATCCTCTTCGATCAGGTCGCCAAAAATTCTCATGAAGTTGCTCCCGAGATCATAGATCTTGACCTCGGCATCGTCGCTGGTGTCGACGACAAACTTCTTCTTGGCGGAAAATTTCTTCGCTCCGCCGACTGTCAGGGTCGTCACGAAACTCAGCAATTTCGCAACAACCTTACTACCTCGATTCCGTGCGGCCTCGGCGAAAAGCTTGATCGCCTCAACCGTGTTCTGAATCGCCCACTGGCGATCTTCGGTGGACATGCAGTCAAAATTTTTCTGGTGCTCAACCAGACTCGCCGCGAGCTTACTATTCTGTTGTTCGGACATGATTTTCTCCTTTTATCCGTTTTTACAGTCGTTGTTTACTTGGGGCTAGCGGACTATCCGTGATAGTCATAGCCAGAAAACACTGATATTTCAGGGTCTTGTGGCTATGACTATACTTGTAATATAAATGTACTAACCTATCGATTAATTATAGCAAATAGTGACCTAAAAGTCAAATTTTTGTAAGCAGTTGCATGCACCCCAGAACTGGGTGAATATTGCTTTATAGCACCGTTGAAAGGGTGGATTGCATGGTTTGTGAGCAGTATAATATGCACAGGGTGCACTGCAAACAAAATCCACGCTTTCAACGGAACGAGAAAATCTCGCTGGGATTTTGGAGTGGTGCTAGAAAGCCATATTCATCCAGTTCTACCCCATCATCTTCCGTATCGCGCAGAATTCACAATCCTTGTCATCGCAAAACTTGTCCCAAAATTCGAGATTAAGGATTTCTTTGGTCACTTGGTGAATAGTTTTTTCTAACTCACTAACTTCTTTTTTATCAACCACAAAACTTTCCTTGTGATATCTCCCCTTCTCATCCGGCTCTACGAAATCTATATCTCCTGATGTCATTTTGAATTTTTTTCCATCTTCGTACTTATTAAGAAGTAAGTTGTAAAATACCAACTGACGTTTAATGTTACCGTCGGCGTTTTTGGTTTTACCGTCAATTAAGTTACGACTCTTCGGTTTGCCGGTTTTGTAATCAACCACATTCACTTCTTTGCTATTGCCGCGTAGCTCCATCTTATCAATCTGTCCAGTTAGTCGTATCTCCGGCGTTAGTATGACTCCGCTGATACTGAACTCACTCAAGTACTTGCCTTTCCAAGAATCATGGTAAATATCGTAATATCCAGACAGTGCTTCAATTCCACGCTTCTGGTAATCAGCCATTTCAACATCTGTCATCGACTGACGGCTGATATAATAGTCAAACCTCTCAAGGAGAAACTTCTTGCTAGAACTATCTTCATTGAGACTATCAAAGAAGTCTTTCAAAGAAGCATGGATAGCCGTCCCATACATCTGATGTTTCTCCTGTGGTCTGGGAATACGGAGCAGGTTTGTATAGAAATACTTCCATGGACATTCCAAATAGTTATTGAGTGCTGAAACATTTAATCCGCGATCCGTAAAGACGCTTTTGATGAACTCTTTACTCTTGAGATTGACATGGACTTTCTTGGATGGAGCGAACCGCATCTCTTTGGCAGTAGCAAATCCTTTCTCGTACGGCCGAGCATCGCCGAAGCTTACCAGTTTCTCATCGAGTTCCGCAACGAACTGTGAAGCCACTTGATCACGCTTATCAGCACCTGTTTCAGAATACGTAATTATGACTCCCTTCTTAGCACGAGTAACCGCCACATAGAACAATCTCCTTTCGTCATTATTGTCAGTATCACCACCAATACCGCCTGCGCCCATAAGTGAGAACACGCGAGTTGGTAATTTAATCAGGTTGGGCTTTCTCTTGTTGCCCCAGTGGCCGTCGTAAGCGTTGACAATATAGACGTACTCGAATTCTTGGCCTTTGGACTTATGCGCCGTCATGAGATGAACCCGTTCAGCCGTATGTCCTGCCAAGCGGCGTTTGATATTCACATTTTGCTCTCGAAGAATCTCAAGGTAGTCAAAAAAATCCCGTAGCCGATACTCTCTATGCGTTTCAATCAAACCTTGAATCTCATCAAAAAAAGCATTAAGTTTGTCCATCTTCTCTACCGCTTCCGGACTGTTGAGGAGATAAGCAAGGAAACCAGATTCTCGGATAAGTTTTTCAAAAAATTCCGGCAGACTATGATTATCGCTGTATCGTTTCCAGCTGGTTAGTTTGCTATTAAATTCTTGCAATAGGTCAGGAGACTCAAACTGTAGCCCTTTCATAATTATCGGTGAACGGAGAATATCAAAGCCAGAAATCTTTTCTTTATTGAAATAGCGAATGATTTTATATAAATCTAACGGCTCAATCCTCAGAAAATCAGCGTGCATGGCTTCAAATAGTTTCTCATCTTGACCGAAACAGTTAATCGCATCCATGAGTACAATCAACTTCTTAATATCCGGATCATCTAGAATATTCTGGTCAGACTCAATCACAAATGGCACTCCTGACTTCTCCAGCGCTTGGGCTATGGAAAAAACATCGCGATTATCTCGATATAACACGGCAATCTCGTCTGCTTTGACTCCAGTTTTAATTTTTTGCTGAATATCTTGCGCTAAGAAATAGTTTTCAACTTCTGGCCGTGAAAAACTCAATACCGTGATTCCACCCTTACCCTTTGTGGCTGACTGAAGCTTCGTAGGACCAGCCAAAAGACTGTGGGCGGTATCGAGAATATCCTGCGTCGAACGGTAGTTGTCAGTGAGATTGATTAGGACCGCTTTGGGGTAAAGCTTTTTGAAATAGTTAAAATTCTCTAGTGATGCACCCTGAAAACGGAAAATGGCCTGCTTCTCATCACCGACAATGAAGATATTGGGATTAGGGTGGAAATTGCATAGCAATTCCAGGATTTTGTTTTGTGCATTGTTGGTATCTTGGTGCTCATCAACCAGAACATACTGATGTTTCTCCTGAAGTATTAGTAGTAGTTCAGGGTTTTGTCTCAACTCTCGCAACACCTCCATAATCATGTCGCTATAATCATAGAGCTTAGCTTGGGTCAACCGTTCCTGATAATTTTGATAGACGTTCACCAGCTCCTGATTTTTCTTGATGTATTTCAAAATGGTCTGATAATCCCCTTTCATTTTGCCTTTGTGCGGACCTTTCTCATGGTACAGGTCATCTATCTTCTCAAAATCCTCTAGTTCTCGAGCAGCAAAATTACTGAACTCTTCACAGCTGATTCCCTCTCGCTTGAGTTGGTTAATGGCGCCGAGAATCGGCTTGAGATAATAAAAAACATCACCAAATGGTTTGAGTTCTTTAATGCTTAGTTTAGAGATTACATCCTTGAGAATTTGAATCTGGTCAATTTCAGTGATGTTCGTCGCTCCGATAATTTTACCGAATTCTTCCGGATAAGTTTTAATAATGTCGTTACAGAATCCGTGGAAAGTATGAATACTAACACGATAAGCCGAACTACCGATAATTTCAGCTAGGCGCCGGCGCATGTTAGCTGTTGCGGATTCAGTAAAGGTCAGCGCCAAGATATTATCCGGCTCGGTGTCAGTTTTTTTTAGAATATTGGCAATCCGAAGGGTTAGGATAGCCGTCTTGCCTGTTCCCGGCCCAGCCACCACCATCACCGGACCTTCAATCGAATCCACCGCCTTTTTCTGGGCAGTGTTGAGTTTTTTGTATTGGGTTTCAAACAATTTTTCCTGTGGCATTACTTAAATTATACCACACAAAGTCAAATCCCGCTTTCGCGGGACTTTTAGAATTTCGTGGTTATTACTTAGCGAGTTCTTGATCAATTTTAGCTTTGAGTCCATCGAATAATGGCACACCTACTGTCTGTACACCATTGAGATAGAAGGTGGGAGTTGCATTAATACCAACGGCATTGCCATCATTACTGTCGGCATTAATTTTATTGGCATATTTATTAGATTGTACTTCCTGTTTGAATTTGTTAACGTCCAAATTCAACTGTTGCGCGTAGCCAACGAAGATATCAAGCGGAGTCTTGCTCTCCGACCATTGAGATTGGTTGATATAGAGCAGTTCATTCATTTGCCAATACTTTCCCTGCGCGCCCGCTGCTTCAGCCGCTTCAGCAGAAATAAGAGCATTGGCGTGGATACTAGTCAGGGGAAAGTTGCGAAACACAAAATTAAAATTCGGATTTTTGGCATAAGTTTCAAGGATTTTTTTTATGACTGGTTCTGAAGCACCGCAGGCTGGACACTCGTAGTCACCGAACTCCACAAGAGTCACTTTGGCAGAAGCAGTGCCTGTCATATTGCTATCAGCACGGACAAGTTTGGAAGCATCGGATACTACAACTGGTGCTTGTGGATTATTATAAATTACCAGAAACAAAATAATGCCTATGATGACGGCAGTAACACTTACCATAATTACAATATCTTTCCTCATTTTATAACTCTCGCGCTTTCGTCATGGAGCGCAATATCTTTCAGCGCTCATCATGTCTCAAGCCACACAGAAACTAAACTCTACTTCTATGATAGATAATCATACAAACTGTGATTACCACAAAACTGACTAGAGACAAAAATGGAATGGTCACAAAACCAAAGTATTCTATAAACTTAGTTGTACAAGAAACACCAGTAATGCATGGAGCAAGTGTGTCTGGGATGAACTTATAGTAAAGCAGGTTATGATAAACTGCAATAACGCCACCGATAATACTCAAGGGCAAAGCATAATAGGCTACATTCTTGTCCTTCTTAAGAACACCGACTCCGATAATAAACACCAGAGGATACATGAATATTCTCTGGTACCAGCACAATATACATGGAGGAAAGTGTAACACGTTACTAAAAAAAAGACTGCCCGCCATTGCTAACAGAGAGACAGCCCAAGCAATCAGCAACAAATTTTCTTTCAACCAAGTCTTCATATAATTTAATCTAACGTTTTTTCCAAATCTAGGCAAACGGAATTTATACAGTACCTTTTCCCGCCCTTATCGGATGGACCGTCATCAAACATGTGGCCTAGATGTGCACCACAGTTTTTACAAATAACTTCCGTACGATGCACACCGTAACCATCGTCTTCGAGAAGTTCAATGTGCTCCAAGTTGGCCGGTTCAGTAAAACTTGGCCACCCCGTACCGGAATCGAACTTAGCATCCGACGAAAACAACTCTGCTCCACAGATTGCACATTTATACATGTATACATGCCCTTGCTGTGCTCATTCAGATACTTACCAGAGAACGGCGCCTCTGTCCCCTTCTCGCGAGCAACATGGTACAACTCTTTGCTTAATTCTATATCAGATTTTATTTTGTTATTGTTCATGGAACTATTTACTGTGTGATTTAAGTAGTTCACCAAATTGTTGTTGGAGTTTTTCTAATTTCGGATTGATGATAATCTGGCAGTAAGCCCTTTCCGGATTTTTTAAGAAATATTGTTTATGGTAGTCCTCGGCTGGATAAAATTTATCTAGAGATTTTAGTTCTGTTACAACATTAACACCATCAAGTTTTAATTTTTCTACGTATTTTTCTGCTTCCTGCCTCTGTTGGTCACTGGTATATAAGATGATTGAACGATATTGCGTACCGATGTCGTAATTTTGACGATTAAGTGTCGTTGGATCGTGAGTTGCGAAAAATACCGTAAGTAAATCTAGAAAACTGATTTGTCCAGAATCGAACTCGACTCTTGTGACCTGAGCATGACCAGTTTTGCCAGTTTCTACTTGTTCGTAAGTTGGATTTTCTGTTTGACCAGCGGCATATCCTGGCATCGCGGAAATAATTCCCTTCAACTCATCGAATACTGCTTCAGTACACCAGAAACACCCTCCACCAAAAACTGCGACTTGAGTATTCATACTATTATCTTAGGTAGTCTGCGAAATTAATCCAAGCGCTTAACTGACTTGGAGATTGAACATAACCAAGAATTGAAATGGTCGAACCCTTATGAATTCCTAAATGCAAATGTTTTCTCTCGCCAGATGTTTCTGTGCTATATCCTGTTCCTAAGACTGCCAGTTTGCCACCCTTTTTAATCGTACTGCCAACTGTGGTCATGATACTTGTAAATCTAAGATGGCCGTAAATCACAGTAATTGGTTGTCCATTAAAATCACATCTTTCTACTACCACTCCCCCATAACCAGTCGCAATTTTCTTCAAGACTAGCTGACCATCGCAAATTGCATAAATCGGTACATCAATATTTTGTTCTTCGGGGAAGGTCTCAAAATCTACGCCAGTGTGATAACCACTGAATTTTTCCGGCTGTACTGGAGAGTTGTTGGGTGAAACCTTGATTCCAAAAGGTTTCTTCGTAACACGCTCCTTGGCTCTGCCAATCGGTTCAGTGAATGTGGAAGTTGTGCTGGTAGTAATTATGGTCGATTGATTAGACGACTGTAAAGAAACTGACTGATTGTGGTTAATCAAAAAATATCCTGCGACAACTGTACCTATAATAACAACGGTGGCAAATAATTTTTTGGGCATAATAACAACCGAATTTCTTCGATCTTGTTTAGAGACTAGCAAGTTTTATAGCGACATATAGCACCACGATCCCAGCTACGGTCATTATTGTTGTCCATTTCGCCGGATGATTATGGTGGCTTTCAGGAAGCAAATCACTAGCTCCGATATAGAGAAAAAAACCGCAGAACAGAGCCAGCACTACTGCCAGCGACTTTTCTGGCAACGAAAAAAATAAAGTAGAGAGCACTCCCACTACTGGAGCGATAGCATCTATTAGTAACCACCTCATGGCTTGGCTACGAGTTCCGCCATTTTTAACTATCATATTTACCGTATTGATACCGTCAGAAAAATCATGAACCAATACTGCGATAGCAACAATCGCACCAACCGCGACTGAAACCTGGAAAGCCAGTCCAATTGCAAGTCCATCAAGAAAACTATGCACCGACAAACTCCCCGCACCAAGGTAACCTCGTTGATGATTCTGTCCTTCTTCTTGATCCGAATGCAGGACGATTATTCTATCCAAAAGAAGATAGATGGTAAATCCAAAGGCCACAATAGTCGTGATGGTGCTGACTGCGTAACTTTGGCCGGCCAAATTGATGGCTTCCGGCAGTAAATCAAAAAATGCTACTCCGATTACGGCTCCAGCACTAAAACCAAGGATCAAATGGAGTTTATCTTTGAATTTAAGCGCAAAATATCCCCCAAAAAATGTAGCTACCAATGTGGCTAAGGCAATTAAAATGACCATACTTAATTTCTAAACTCCTGTTTAAGGTTATTAATTTGTTCAGGAGTAAGATTATTATATACCGTAAACCAATCTGTGGCGATCTGCTCTTGTGCAGCCACCAAATCCAGTCGACCAGCACAGACTTCATGATTGAGATAATTCTCTACCAAGTCTTTCTCATGAAACCCAGGTCTTGCTTGTGTAGCTTCTCCCAGCCCAACAGTAGTAGGGCTGGACTCGGCCGCCTCGGGAAATAGATTGGCAATGTCGTTGCTACCACCAAGTTCAAGTGGAATGATATGGTCGGCTTCATAACTACCAGTAGGTTGGGGGTAATCCAATCCGTATTCTTGGTAAATGCGCTTCTTGAGGTTAGCAGAAACATTCCGAACTGTCTTAGTATAGCCCTTCACACAGATTTGCGTCCGAGTCGCTTCTGGGAATATCGCCCCGGGACTACAATCCTGATCAGGCAACGGACCGCGTACCTGACAATCAGCAAATTTTGAACGCTCGGGCCGACTAAATGGCTGAACAGCGTTTTGCTCAATTATAGCCGCAAGGGTATTCTTACTTGCTTCCTGATGATAGCGATTTACATAATCAAAACTGGCAATCATGCCAACAAATAAAGCGAGTAACAAGAGTAATTCCTTTTTCTTGTTCATAGTGAAATTTCCGGTGGACGGGATAATTCCAGATGATTAGGGCTATTATTGCTTGCGGAAAGACCGGCAGAAACAAATTGGCCCACAAAAACATATTTCTTCCCACTCTCTATTGCATCTACTCCAGCACCGGTAATGGGAAGGTCGTAACTGGAAACAGAACCACCATTCTCATCAGAAATGATAACATATCCGGATTCTCTTTTGAGCAGATAGCCCTCAACTATAACAGCCTGCCCAATGAAGTTATTAGCATGCCGAGTTACCTGTCCTATCATATGTACTGACAAGTGTTGGATTATGTCCACGCCATCGGGAATATTTAACTGCCCAACATTCAATCCGGGCTTCCTGTTAATGCCATACTGCCAAATGATTTGACTGGTTTTCTTATCGATTACAATCACTCGGTGATTGTAATCGTCGTTGGCTAAGATATTGCCATTGGGTAACTCGATAGCTAAGGAGGGCTTGTTGAGCTTCGCTCCATTTCCTTCGATAAATTCCCAGATCGTCTTGCCGTACTTGGAAATCTCCAAAATCTTACCAGGATTGGTATATTCAGAAATAAGTACATCTCCTGCTCTGGTTAACTGCGGAT
>OBEQ012693569.1_pt1 | contig 11722 bp, 9 predicted proteins | sample 1670901 | NCBI WGS metagenome assembly OBEQ01 (sample SAMEA104232315, study PRJEB22302) | groundwater metagenome | biome: forest; feature: aquifer; material: groundwater | place: USA | collected 2011-08-07 | depth 5.4 m | reverse complement strand
TTGGCCATTTTTTTTATTTAAATGTTCAACCGTTTGTAACATAAAAACCGCATCAAAACTTTTTTTCTTAAACAGTAATTTTTTGTTTAAATCTTGCTTTAGCAATTTTTTATAAAGACCATTTTTTTGACAAATTTTTAAATAAGGTTCGAAGATGTCTGTTCCAGTTATTTGATAAAACTTGTCTTGGTTAATCCAATTAGCTAAATCTCCTTTGCCACAACCTAACTCTAAAATAGACTCAACCTTCCTCTTACGAAGAGATTGTTTAATTAACCAGATGTAGGTAAAGGGAAGATCGGTAATCATTTACTGTGAACAAATAATAGAAAGCCTTCCTTGAGAATACTTTTTTTATAAAGTAATTGTTCGATCATTTTTTTACCGCCTTTTTTAGCTTGGGACTGGATTAGGCCTCTCTTGGCCAGGGTTTGTGGCAGATGGATAAGATTCCAAAGTATCGAGCTGAATCTGGTTAAACCCAACTTAACTTTGCGTTTGACTATTATCTCCCATAATCCAGCCACAGAGTAGATTAAAATTGTTTTGGGTAAATTTTTTAAAATAAAACCCGGCGGATAATTTTTGATCATTGTTGCTATTCTGTTTTTATTAAAATGCCAGCGGACCTTAACCCTTAGTTCAGGAGATAGATCTGTTACTCCCCGTCGGTGGAAGGCCCGAACTTTGGGATAATACATCACCTTATAACCTTTTAGCCAACATCTTAGTGCTAGATCCAAATCCTCATAACCAATTCCATAATCTGGATCCAGCAAACCAACCTCATCGAGTGTTGATTTTCTTATCATTGAGCAAGATCCACTGACTGATAAGACCTTAGTAGTTTCTTTAAACCCATCTGAGGCCAGGGTTCTGGCTCCAAGAGTAATAGGAGAACCATAACTATCGATTACCTCACCAGCACTGTCAATAATATGATGGTCATAGTAAGATAGTAACTTACCCTGTGCTAAAACCACGTCAGGGTTTTGATTGAAAAATTTAACAAACTCCTGAAAATAACCATTCTCTACTACCACATCATTATTAAAAAAGGCGATAAATTCTCCGGTTGAATTATTTATCCCGATATTTAATCCCTGGCTATACATATTGACATTATTTTGCAAAATTTTAAGCTTAGGATTTTGACCAAATCTTTTTTTAATCGTTGATACACTCCTATCAGTTGAAGCATTGTCTACCATCAAAACCTCTAAATTGGGGTAATTATTTTTTAAAATTGAGGCAATTGATTCTTCAAGTATATTAAGATTTAAACCATTGTAATTTGAAATTACAACTGAAATTTTAGGCCAATTTTTCATTAATTTATTTCCTTGTAACAATTATTAATTGTAGTTTTTAGACAATTGTTATGTATTATAACAATAAATACTACCTCCTACTTGTTTATGATTATTCAACAAGTATAATCTATTAAAGTTAAGCCATTATATGCAAAAGTTTACGAAAATAAAAACTTTTCCTAAATGTCCGAATTGCGACACTAATAAAAAGTCGTCTCTATTGGAGAGCGATGAATACAATTTATTTTTTTGCCATAAATGTCATAATGGATTTCTTTATCCTGCCCCAAAGAATTTAGCCGAGTTTTATCCAGCCAAATACTGGCAATTTCCCGGCAAACTAAGTTCAATTAGAGAAGGACTCCATAATCTATTACAAATCAGGAGAAAAAGTTGGATTAAAAATTATCTCTCGGGTGGAGAAATATTAGATGTGGTCGCAGGAGAAGGAGTATTTGGTAATATCCTAGGGGAAGAGTTTAAAGTAACGAACCTCGAATCTCCTTTTTCTAAGGTTCAAAATAAAAATATTTTAAGAGTCAATTTTTTAAGTTGGCAAACTTCACAAAAATTTGACGGGATAGTTTTTTTAGAAAGTCTAGAGCATGTTTCAAATCCACAACAGTTCTTAAAAAAAGCCGCCTCACTTTTAAAACCCGATGGTTATATTTTCATCGAGTGCCCTAGGTTTGACTGTTTGGAGTCTAAAATGTTCGGCAAATATTGGTTGCACCGAGACATTCCCCGTCATTTATCTCATCTGACTGAGCAAGGCATAGCTCTAATTGCCAGTCGATGTCGATTAAAAAAGGTAAAACAGGGAGGGATACTACTTTATGAGTTTTCACCTTATTGCTTTGTAGTCAGTTTAATGGCGTTTTTTAAAATTAAACCCCTAAACTTAAGGCAAAAGTCATACAGTAATTTATTACCTTTGGCAGTTATGTTAGTTTTTTTACCTATTGCAGTTGTGGCTGAAACTGTTTATTATTTTTTACACCAAGCTCCAATAGAATTATCAGTCTTCCAAAAAAAGACCCAATAATTTAATTTTATATGATCATTTTAGGAGTAAACTCATCTCATAACGCCACCGCCTGCCTATTAAAAGATGGAAAAATTATTGCCTGCATTTCAGAAGAACGTTTAACCCGAGTAAAGAATCAAGCAGGATTACCAGTTTTAGCAATTCAAGAGTGTTTGAGGATCGCCGGGTTACAAGAAGCTGATATAGATTATTTAGTATTTAATTTTCTTGACCCCAAAAGCAATTTAGGGTTCTATTTACACAAAACTGAGAGAGGAAAAATTACCACTGATAAAGGGCTAAATTTTAAGGATAAAATAACAACTACTCTTTGGTCTCTAAAAGAGCGAACTTTGACTAATATTCCTAACTCTAGATTTGTTATAGACAACATCTTAAATAATTTTTATACATATTTTGTTGATCCACAACTAAAACAACAACTGTATAAACAAATTGAATCGAAACTATCTATTCCTAAAGCTAAAGTAGTAAATTCGGAGCATCACAATGCCCATGGATATGCCGCTTATTACTCTTCGCCTTTTCCTAAAACTAAACCAATTTTGATTTTTACGCTAGATTCTTCAGGGGATGGGGTTTGTGCCACAGTCAGTATAGCCAAAGGTGACAACATCAAACGCATCGCCACAACTAAATCTGGATCCTCAATTAGTGATTTGTATCTGGCAACAACTACTTATCTGGGAATGAAGCCAGTAGAACATGAACACAAAGTGATGGGCCTGGCGGCTTATTCTGAAGCAAAACATTATCAATCGGCACTGAATAAAATCAGACCGCTGGTTTGGGTTAATTCGGATTTAACCTTTGGGACCAAAATCCATTCCCATATGTTTTATCAACTATTACCTTCACTTTTTGCTTACGAACGATTCGATAACGTGGCAGCAGCTGTACAAATCTTAACTGAAGAGAGAGTATGCAACTGGATAAAGCTGGCGATCAATAAAACTGGTATCTATGATTTAGTTTGTGGTGGGGGAACTTTTATGAATGTCAAGGTCAATCAACGCATAGCTAATTTAAAAGAAGTGAAAAATTTATTTATCATGCCCAGCGCTGCCGATGAATCTACCGCAATTGGTGCCGCATATTGGGCGCATAAAAAACTAAACTGGAAAAAAACCGCTTTATCAGAAATTCAAAAATTAGATGATTTATATTTGGGGAGGGACTTCACTTCGGAAGAGATTCAACAGGCGCTACAAAAAAATAAAAGCAAACAATTCATCTCAAAACCTAAAAATATTAATACAGTGGTGGCCTCTCTTCTAGCCAAAGGTCAGATAGTTGCCAGGTTTGCTGGCAGATCGGAATGGGGAGCCAGAGCCTTGGGTAATAGATCCATTTTAGCCCATCCCGCCAAACTCGAAGTTATTCCCGAAATCAATAAACAGATCAAAAGTCGTGATTTTTGGATGCCCTTTGCTCCCTCTATTTTAGAGGAAGACCAAAACGAATATTTTATTAACACTAAAAAAATTTCTACTCCCTATATGATGATTACTTTTGACTCAACTGAAAAAGGCAAGCAATGTTTAGGATCTGCTCTTCATCAGTACGACTCAACATTACGACCTCAAGTCGTTTACCAAAAATGGAATCCTGACTATTTCCAATTAATCAAGGAGTTTAAGAAGCTGACTGGGACTGGTGGTTTATTGAATACCTCATTTAATTTACATGGATACCCAATTGTTTACTCCCCAGAAGATGCTCTTATTGTCTTTCACAACTCAGGACTTAAATATTTAGCCTTAGGTCCTTATTTAATCAGTAAACATAAGTAGCAAATTTTCAGATGTTAATTTGAATCTGCTTTTCTGAGTTAAAGCAGCTAAAAGTCACTGCCAGGGCCAAACCTTAAGGTTAATTTCTGCGGGATACGTTCCGTTTTTACTAACTAACCAACCATTGGCAAACCCATTAATTTTAAAATGCTCTTTAACTTGTACCCCATCAACCTTAAGTTGCCAACTCGGGTTAAAAGTATTGGTAAACACTAAAACAAAGGGACCAGTGGCATTTTCAATCCTGATTTTATAATTAGTATTAGAAAGCTTGGTAAAGGTATCTTTTGGGGCTAAAGAGTAATTCTGACTCATTATTGGGCCAGTCACTGCCACCTGAGTTTTTAAATTTATTTGATCATTTAAAACAGCCTTCAAAAGCTCATCTGTTGAGTTGATCGCTACCAATTGGGAACTAGTATAAATTCTGGGTTTAACTAATTGTTCATCCATTGTGTAAACTACTATTGAGCCTATCTGCTTGGGCTGGCCAATCCCCTGCCAGTGGCTAATCATTCCACTGGCACTAGCCACATCTGTTTTTGGAGAAACTATATCAGAGTGTAAAATTACATGATCGACTCCCAGCATGCCCAACAACTTTGGAAAATTACGATTATCTAGATACCTAGGCAGTTTTTGGTATAGATTTTCAAAAATAGGCACTCCCGGAAATGATACAGTTTCTGAGTCGAATAAGTTTTCCGATGGATCCTCTCCTATATAACCCCAAGAATAACTTAACTTCTCAACATTCGTGACAAAAGGGATATGAAAAGACCGTTGGCTGTTTACGGAATTTAAATAGCTATTGGCCTGAAAATAGTAACCTGGAATTTGAACTCTATCTTTTGCAGGAAATACTAATCCAGTCCATATTGGCAGTACCAAAATACCGCAAAATAGAAATAGTAAAGATCCTAAAACTATTAATTTAAATTTTGGTTTTATTTTATTTATTACCCAAGTTAATCCTAAAGTCAAAAAAACTGTATAGGAAATAAGAAAAACGATTCCCAATTTTTCATAGGGATTTCTTAATACCGCCGACATCGGGATTGTTTTAAACAATATTTCATAAAATGTATCTCCAAGGGGAAAATTAGTCCCTTTGCTAACAAACCAACTAACGATAAACAGACTCAGTACAAATCCCCAATATTTTAATTTCTTTTTCCGGCCTTGATAAATTCCATACGCCACAACCATTAAAACACCTAGACTTAATAAATAGATTATCGGATAATGGTAGAAACCAAACCAATCACTGTCTTTACCAAAATACCAACTTTGGCTCAAAAAGATGATATCTTGCGTCTTTTGATAGTGGCTAACACCTTTGAGTGAGTCTAGATTAAACTGCCATTGGGGGATGTTATTTTCACTATATGATCCGCTCATGGTGGTAAGCGGATATATCCACCAAATGTTGATAATGAGCCAAAAAATAAATGCTGTAGCTGATTGGGTCAACAACCTAAAAACTCGCCGACGATCCTTTTTAAGGTTGATCGCTTGATAGATGCTAAATAGTCCTGCCGTGACCCAAAACGTTAAAACAAATGAGGGATGACTAAAAACCTGACAAAAAAGTAAAGACGAAACTAAAAATATTACTAAGTAGCGTAATTTACCACTATCTATCCATTTAATCCAACTGAATAAAAAAAGCGGTAAATATGCCCATGCTAGATGATGGTAATAAATAAATCTTTTCCAAATCTGCGTCATGGAGAAAAGATTTAACAAGTAAAATAGGCTACCGGATATCGCATAAATAACTTCAAAATTAAATATTTGTCTTAAAAAAAGATACATGAAAACCAATCCCAAAAACATAATCAGTCCCAGCATTATTGCCTGAATTAAATATGCCTCTACACCAGCCTGATGGATTAATCCCAAGATATAAAAATAAGGAGATCTGACTATTAGAAATGGTGATTTATAACCCGTTCCAAGTGGACCCCAAAAGCCAGAATTATTAATGGCTGCTCTGGTTGGATTAATAATATTTAGGTTCTCTTCACTGGCATTGGAGATCACTTTGCCAACTGAAAACCAAGATGTTACAATCACCGCTGTAACAATTAAAAACAAGGGGAAAACGAGTAGATGGTTTTTATTAAAATACATATGACAGAGGATCGATTTATTATAGCAAACCTATTTGGCTGTTTTATTTATGAGATTAATTTCAGTTAGAAAACTAGACTGGTTATGAAGATGAACTCTTTACCTTATATTCAATATCATCTATTCAAACCGGCAAAAAATTTTGTATTTTTTTTTCTCTACTTCCTATTAAATCCTCAGCTATGGATTCTTTTTGCAAAAGGTTATTACATCCCCGTCCATGTTCAATTTCAATGGTTAAAAAAATTTGGTCTTGATGTATTTATTGATGTTGGTGCTTCAAAAGGTAATGTCTCCCAAACTATCAATTATCTATTTCCCAAAGCAAAAATTTATGCCTTTGAACCAATTGAAAAAGAACTCGAAATTTTGAAATCAAAAATTAAGGGCAAAAGCCTGATTTTGGAAAAACTGGCTTTAACCGACAAAGTAGGCCAGGCCCAGTTTTATATCTTTAGCTATACTCCTGTCTCATCATTATTGAAAATGGTAAATCAATTTGAAGATAAATTTAATCACAGTAGTACAGAAGAGAAAATTATTGTCAAAACTAGTACCTTAGACAAATATTTTGCCAATAAAAATTTAAAAGGTTGCGTGGTATTAAAAATAGATACCCAGGGTACCGAGTATTTAATCCTAAAAAAAGGTGTTGAAACCCTAAAGAAAATTTCCATTATTATCATCGAGAGTTCATTTAGCAAGATGTATCATAACCAATACCTATTTAGCGACATCTATAAATTATTAACCAATCAGGGATTTGTGTATGCAGGTAAAATTGATGAATCACAATTTTATCCCACTCACGAGTTATCCATCTCTGAAAATTCGGTATTTATCAAAATCTCTTTTTTGAATTCTTTGAACGAATAGTCAACAAATCAAATATTGATCTGAGTCCTTGCGCTTTACCTAAGAATTTGCTATAGATATAATTCACAAAGAAAGTTACTAGAACATTTATTAAAAAAATTAATTATGAGTGAAAGAAATTTAAATCCACATCTCTCCGACAGTGAAAAGAGCACACATCAAAGGGTTGTCGTTACAGGAGCCGGAGGATTCATCGGCCACCACTTAAGTCGGTATCTTAGAAATCAGGGTTATTGGGTACGGGGAGTTGATATTTTAAGACCAGAATTCTCTCCGATGTCCGATTTTGATGAGTTTGCGCTCTTGGATCTTAGAAACTCCAAAAATGCGGACCAGGCAGTTGAAGGCATGGACCGGGTTTTTGCACTAGCTGCTCTAAATGGAAGCATCGAATATACCACCAACAACAGGGCAGAAATCATGGCTGATAACTCTTTAATTAATATCAACACCGCTACCGCTAGTGTTAGACAGGGTGTTGATAGGTTGTTTTATTCTTCTTCCGCCTGTGTTTATCCCATTGATTTACAGGGTGAAGATGGTAAACCGCTGAGAGAAGGTGATGCTTTCTTGGGCGCACCTGACACTCATTATGGTGTAGAAAAATTAGCATCTGAATGGATGTACAAAGCCCATGAGCTAGATCATGGCTTACAAGTTAGAATTGCTAGGTTTTTTAATATTTACGGCCCGGAATGTGTAATTGATACTCTAAGGTCTAAGGCACCAATGGCACTAACCAGAAAAGTTATAGCGGCCGAGGATGGTGGAGAAGTAAAAATTTGGGGAGATGGCGGGCAAGTTCGATCTTTTTGTTACGTTGATGACTGCGTTCGGGCAATTTCGATGCTGATGGACTCAGATATACACGAACCGGTTAATATTGGCACAGATAATCATTTAAGTATCAACGATCTAGTTGATATTATTGCAAGAATTGAAAACAAACAGATCATTAAGGTCCATCAGTCAGATAAAATTGAAGGGGTAAGAAACAGACTTTGTGATTATACTAGAGCCTCTGAGTTATTAGGTTGGAGACCGGAAGTAACCCCAGTGCAGGGTATGACCGTAATTAATCGATTTGTCCGCCAACAACTGGGATTGGCAAGTTAATTTAGATGAAGCATGAAAAAATTATCTACGTCAATTACTCCCCTTACGAAAATCAAGGCAAGATCCTAAATTTTTTATTGGAACAGTACCAGATTATTTTTCTTTTTTCCCTAGCTCACCAAAATATAAAAAAGAATATGGTGACAAACAGACTTACTATTTATGAAAATAAAAAAATCGTCGAGGAAGTTGATCTGTTTTATTTACCCGTTCCCTCAAGTTTAGTTTTCCTGATCCTACCATTTAGATCTTTTCTAAATTTCTGGCAAATTCTTTGGCAATCTCAAAAACTTAGAAAAAAGTATGGAAAAATAGATATTTATTTTACTGTTAATGGGTTTGCGGCTTGGATTGGATTGATTTTGCGACAGCTAGGAATTGTAGATAAAACAATTTACTGGGTCTGTGATTATTATCCAATGGATCATAAAAGTCGAATAATTAAATTCATGAGATTGTTGTATTGGCAGTTTGAAAAAAGGACGGTAAGTTCTGATAAGTTAGCTTTTCATAATCAGCGATTAGTCGATGCCTGGCAAAAACACCGGATATTGCTAAAAAAGTATAAGGCGTTACTTATTCCAATTGCCACCTCAGAAACAAAAGTTAAAAAAGGAAAGAATCCCCATAAAGTTAAGCTTTGTTTCTTGGGAGTTTTGAAAAAAAGCCAAGGACTGGATTTTATTATTGACAGCGCCCAGGAGCTGCAAGCAACCTTTCCTGGGATAACTGTTGAGGTCATGGGTCCGGGCATTGATGAGGGGTATTTTAAAAAGAAAGCTGCCCAAAGCCTGTTAAAGTGTAATTTCTATGGTTATGTCACTGATAAAGAAATTCATAATATTCTTTCCCACAGTACGATTGGAGTTGCCCCTTACTTGCCAGACCCTGATGAAGTATCTTACTATGGAGACCCAGGAAAGGTAAAAAGATACTTAAGCTTGGGACTACCTGTGATCACTACTCCAATCCATGAGTTTACTAAGGAACTTGAAAGTTCACGGGCTGGTATCTTGGTTGAGTATGGAAATTCTAAACAGTTGGTTAAGGCGATAAAAAAAATCAACTCCAACTATCAAACTTTTAGTAAAAATGCTGCTGATTTGAATAAAAAATATTTTTATAAAGACATCTATCCTAAAATGTTTGATGTCTAATATTTTTAAAAAAATGAAAGAATAAAAAACCCTAATGGTACGTAAAAATTATCCTTCTATTTCGGTTGTCATTCCTGTTTACAATGAGGAAAAAAACCTAAAGAGGCTACTTCCCTCTTTACAAAGACAAACCTACCCTAAAAATAAAATTGAATATATCATCCTTGATGATGGTTCAACAGATGCCAGTTTTGCTTTAGCGAAAAAATTTGGAGCTAAAATAATTAAAGTAGTGACTCATGATATTGAATTAAACAAGGGCATTGGGATGTATCAGGCTAAAAATGAATTAGTCTACTGGTTGGATGCTGATATGGAACTTTGCAGCAATAACTATTTTGAGCTACTTGTTGCACCATTTATTGATAACCCAGAGATCGTTGGCTCATTTACGAAAGAGTTTGCCTTAGATGGATGCACAAAATCTACGATTAACTCGCTACTGCGCTTTATATCATATCATCCATTACAGCAGGATCCTTTGTATGCCTTTTTCTCGCCCTCAATTAAGGGAACGGTTATCGGTGAAAAACCTAATTACTACCTTTGCCAGTTTAAACCTGGAAAAATTCCTGCGGTAGGTAGAATTATGTATAATCGAAAAAAGCTTTTAAGTACTGCAGCCGGCAAAGATAAATCATTCATTGATTTAGAATCAGTAGAGATAGTTGCAAGAGCAGGTTTTGAATATTTTGCCTTTGTACCTCAAGCCAAAATCAGACATTACCATGCAGATACATTGTCTTTGCTGATAAAAAAACGGTTGAGAAACTTGGAGAGAGACTACCTGCCCAATTTAGAGCATAAATACTTTTTATGGTTTAACCCGGATAGCCCCAAAGACATTGCTAAGATAATTTTTTGGGTAATTTATGCCAATTTATTTTTCCCGGAATTAATTCGGGGTATTATCAGGAGTGTTTGGAAACATGACTTAGCATTACTTTGGCATCCAATTGTTGCAATTGCTACCACAGATGCAATTCTTTTTGGGTTTCTATCCCAGCCTAAAGGAAGAAAGTTTGCCTTAAAGCTTCTAAAAAGACTCACTATAATTCACTAAAATTAGTTTACCCTGAATCATTTAGTTATTAAATCCTATATTTCTTGACTCAGAAAAATATTAGCTCTATACTCAGCTAAATTTAATATGAGAAGGAAAAAAATTAAGTCGAACATACTCCAAGAAACAATTATTTCGCTAATCATCATCACCCAAAATGATGGGGGTTTAATTTCTAAAGTATTGACAGAGTTAAATGAAATATTAAAAAAAGAATTTCCCAACTATGAAATTTTAGTCATTGATAACAATTCAACTGATAATACCTTAAAACAAATTCACAAGCTTTATAAACAAATCCCTAATATCAAAATTATTCGTTTATCCAAAGCTTCAAGCCCTGATATTGCCTATACCGCAGGGCTTGATAATTGTATCGGGGATTATGCAATACTATTTGATTTCCGCCTTGTACCAGTCAAAACTTTGTCAATTTTTATTCAAAAACTTTTTGAAAAATATGATATTATTATTGCCAGGTCAAAGGATTTCTTGGTCAGCCGTTTTACATTCAGTTATCTTTTTTTAACATTGGTTGAAAAGCTTTCCACCCATGAGTTCAACTATCAACCTATCTCCCTTTTGGCATTAAATCGCAAAACTATTAATTCAATTACTAAAATCAGGCGCAAGAGCAGAAATTTTAGCTATATTAGCAATTTAATCGGTTTTAGAAAACTTACAGTTTTAGTAACCTTTAAGCAAAACAATTTACCCCGGCCATATCAACATAATTTTTTTAGCTTAGTTTTCAATGTCTTTGATACACTTATTTCTAACTCTTTCAAACCAATTAGGTTGCTTGCAGCACTGGGAATGCTGATTAGCTTAGGTTTTCTCTTTTATGCTTTTTTTGTGGCTATTATGGCCCAATTTTTTGATACTTACTATGCCCCCCGAGGTTGGGTCAGCTTAGCTAGTGTGATGGGGGTAATGTTTTTTTTATTATTTTCTCTTTTGACTCTGATGGCCGAATATATTTTGCGCATTTTACATGAAACCAGAAATGAACCACTTTACTTTATAGCAGATGAGATGGATCAATCAGTTATTTCAATTGATAAAGATAAGCTAAATTTAAATTAAATATTAACTTTCGGAGCACTCAGCGGGTTAAGAACCCGCTGGTTCTTTAACTTGGTTCCTTCACATAGTGTTTGTCTTGGTTTCTAACATAGTTTGACACCTGGGCTAGATCTCTCACTCCCACAGTTCCAGCA
>OBEQ012276056.1_pt1 | contig 11723 bp, 12 predicted proteins | sample 1670901 | NCBI WGS metagenome assembly OBEQ01 (sample SAMEA104232315, study PRJEB22302) | groundwater metagenome | biome: forest; feature: aquifer; material: groundwater | place: USA | collected 2011-08-07 | depth 5.4 m | reverse complement strand
TCGATACCGACATAATAATCAGCCCGTATCCCCGCTTTAAGTAAATTATCAGCGCGGTTCTTCGCTCCCCGCATTATTTCTTCAACTGAAAGGGGCATGCTGGAGATATCCGAAGAGACATTTTCGAGAATATATTCAATCTCATTCTTAACCTCCGAAAAATAAGGACAAGAGGCAACCGCCTCTTTGATTCCTTCGACTTTCGGTGCCCTCAGAGTTCCTATCGCTATTTTCATGTCCTAATTCTTACAAAAAAATTATCCCCAATCAAAGGATAACTTTTGAATAAAAGCTCAAACGCTCAACGACCGACAATATGGTCTATCTCCGTTCCTATTTCTATGACCATATCATCTCTGCCCTCATAAAAAGCTTGGTCAAGCGCATCTTCGAGACTCTCTACTGCTTCATCCATATATCCTGCCTGGGCGTATACTCTGCCTCTTTTTCTGTTGAACTGTATGGCATCAATCGGTTCTTTTACCTTAGCCTCCTCCTGCCTAGTCCAATCTTCAAAAAGTTTACGACTATCAAAGTCTTCAGCTCCCTTTTTCAAAGCAGCTACCAAATCCTTTTCGGATATCTCCGAATTTTCATCTTCAAATTTTGGAATTTCTTTCATAGTTTTATTCTATTTTATTTTATTAAATCCGCCAAGGCTTTGGATATCGGACAACCCCACGCTCATCATATAACTTCGGCCAGAAATACTGCCCCGTCCAATATCCCCATAAACCACCGGCAATAAGCAGAACGGCGCTATATACGTGGTGAATCATAAACCAAGTATTCCACGTCCAGCCGAATCCGTATTTATTAAAATCACCTACCAACAATTTGATATACCAAATCTCCACAACGGTATGAACAATCTGCTGAAGTATTAATCCCAGGACCACAAAACAAAAAATATAAAAACTTTTCTTCATATCTTAATATTATCTCATACAAATTAAAAATCCAATAAAAAACCGAGCATTAGCTCGGTTCAATTTCTTTTTCCCATTTTTGAGGGTCGAAAACACGGCAAATTCTCACATCCATTTGGTCGGCTATCTCTAAGATAAATCTATCGGGAAGCCTGACTACAATAGACCAGAGGCGCCTAATCCGGCGTGTCAATTTGTGACGACCGGAAAGCAGAAGGAATGTCTCATGTCTGGGGTAATAGGCGGTCACGGTCCAGGGCTCATCTTTCATCGGAGGAGTATAGACGATATCACCCAGCCGTAATTTCTCGAATTCTATTTGCCTCATGGCTAATCGCTATTCTTCCGACTGAACAACAATTCGATTACCTTCTGCCCAAGAAACCAATTGATAACCTTCGGCCCGAAGTTTCCGACGAGCTTCCTCCATCGTATTCTCCATGATTGTCTTTACAACCCTTCTATTAGACCTCACCGTTATCTTATAAATACCGCCCTCGACAGTTCCCTCTTCTATGTCAAAAGTTTTAACGGCCATTGCCATTTCCATCGGTTTGCTCCTTTATCAAAAGAACGTTTCATTATAGTACAGTATATTTTATCTTTTGTAAAGAAAACCCGCCTTAGTGGCGGGTCAGTTAGTTCGATTTTGGAACTCTGCGTTCATTCTCAACATCAATCGGTACGAAGCTCCACTTAGTATCGACGCTGACAGATTTATACGGAATACTAGCCGGCATAATACGGTTAACGCAATCCATAATATGGGCGGTCAGCGAATCCAGATCTTCCTGCTTATAGGTCTTACCTTCAGGAGGATTAGAATGTTTAATAACAATTTCCTCGACAGGGGTTTTGACCAAAGCCATAAAATCTTCGATGGTCTTAGTTTTAGCGGCAGCCGATCTTAATTTTACAAAAACATCGGTTACCTCTTCAAGGTTTATGGGAAGAATCTCGTCCGGAGTGTTTTCATGGTCAGCCACGTTGCACCTCTTGGTATTAAAAAGCTAAATTTATTTTCCCACTTCTATACCAAAAAATCAAATTAAAAACCGGCCTAATGCCGGTTTTTATATTATATTTACTTACTCTTAAGGAAAGCGAGGTGAAGCGAGGAACCAAAGCTCATAAACCAATTCGCCCCGTAATTAACAGGTAAATCCCCTGCTTCCTGAGACGGTGATACCAATGTAGAAACCTTGCCGATATTTACAAAAAGGTCACCAAAATCCCCGAAATCATCTTCTCCCCTGTCGGGCCACCAGTTCAAGCCCAAATATCTTTTTTCAATTTGATTGCTGGAGAGATGGTAGTTACGATATTTCGAGAATTTATTCCATCGGTCATAACCATTTTGAAGAAAAACATTGTAGTTTTCCTTACCATAACCGGCCAGTAAAGAAAACTTCTTGCTTATATGAACCTCTGCTTCATAATAAAAGCCGGGTTTCTTTGTTCCTCTGGCCTCAATTCCATAATAAACAAGGCTTGTTCCCTCACCCCTAACAGATGTGCCAAATTGATTTACCTCTCTCGTAGAATTAGCATCGGGCATTAGCTTTGGCGCCAACGGGATAATAACATTTATACCACTCCTAAATTTTAAGCGATAAACGGCGACTTCAGGTCCAATCCGGTTTCCGAAATAAAATAAAGCTCCGGGCTTTACTGAATCACTACTGATAGTTTTAATTACCGGATTCTGATATATCCAAGTATCGTCCGGATGTGATGGTATCTGTCGAAACCGAAGAGGAATATTACCTGTTGTACCAAAATTATGAGGAACCGTTTCAATTGTAAGCAATTGAAAGTTCATTCCCAGTGAAAAATTCGGAATTTTATATTTTTCCTCATCAGCAAATGCCCAATTAGAAGATAGGATAACCAACCCAATCACCGCAACAGAACGAGCCAATCTCACCATATTCCCTCCTTGACAAAGGACTACGTACTCACGGTTTACTCCTCCCTTTACTTAATGTCAAATAAAAAACCCGCGAGGACGCGGGTGGGCTATTTAGTGTCTTATTGCAAAAGTATGAGATAGAGCTCTTCAGAAGCGCGATACAGATAACCTGTAATCGAATTACCGATAACTGAATCAACTATCTCTATACGAACAGGTTCGTTTTTTGCGTCTTCAAGATTTTTACCGAAAGCCTCGGGAACTTGAGGAGGCTCCCAATATCTCTCCGCCCTGATAGTTACTGTCACCGGCTCATCATCAGTATGCAAAACCATTTCTTTTCTAGTTTCAGAAACAATACGAAAATTTTTCCTTACAAAAGATTTCCTCCTAGCATAGTCATGATTGAGCTTATACATATAGACGCCATGGATATCAATCACTTTATCTCTCCGCCTAAATTAAATAGCTGTCCAGATTATACAGCTATTGGTCAAAAAGTAAATCCCCACACCCATAAATGGGTGTGGGGATAAATCCAACTAAAATCTATTGCCAGAGAGTGGAGAAGGTCTTATAGCCGTAGATACGGAGGTTGCCACCTGCGTCACGTGAATACATCCAGAAGTAATATCTCTTATTGGCAATAAGTCCTGTGAGTTCAGCCGAGTGATTAGTTGAATTATCATTAGTTAATGTCGTAAAAACGGCACAATTGACCCAAGAAGGACAATATTCAACTTGCCCATTGGCAGCCTCATCGGTAATCCATTCTACTCTAGCCGAATTTGCAGTTATATTTAAAACGCTCCATCGGACAACCCATGGCGGTGTGACATCGGGACCGGGAACTGGTGATTGGCTAGGATATGGTGTTGGAGTAGGTGTTGACGACGGAACCGGAGTCGGGAAAGGAGCCGGTGAAATCACTGGTGCTACCCATGCAGTAGTAAAGGTTTTGTAACCGTAAGCTAACTGATTTCCGGAAGCATCACGTGAGTACATCCAGAAATAATACCGGGTATATGAACTGAGGCCTGAAAGATTTATTTGGTGATCTATTGAAAGAGCCGGAGAAAGCGGAGTAAAATTACCGCAATGCACCCACGAAGTGCAGGACTCTACCATCGCATCAGAAGGTTCATTGGTAGTCCAATTAACTGTTGCGGTATAAGGCGTTATGTCGGTGACAGACCATTTTAATGGCCATGGAGGAGCGACATCAGGAGTAGGAATTGGTGTTTGACTCGGAAAAGGCGTCGGTAGCGGGGTGGATGTCGGAGCGGGCGTTGGCGAAGGAGTCGGTGAAATCACCGGCGGTACCCACGCAGTAGTAAAAGTTTTGTAACCGTAAACCCGTAAGTTTCCAAATTGGTCACGTGAATACATCCAAAAATAATATCTTTTTGCCGGTGATAATCTGCTTAAATTTATAGTGTGATCGATAGTGTATCCGGACACTAATGGGGTAAAATTATTACAATGTGACCAGGTCGGGCAAAATTCAATCATAGCATCGGCAGGCTCATCAGTACTCCAGTTAATAGTGGCCGCAAAAGGAGTGATATTGGTGACTACCCATCTCGTAACCCAAGGAGGGGTTGTATCGGGTTGAGAATAAAAAACCTGGCCGAAAGCTAATGCCGGCGATAGCGAGACTAAAGTAATAAATATAGCGAGAAATTGCTTTGATATTGTTTGATTTTTCATAGGGTATTATTATATCACATTCATAAATAAATAGCGATGCCGAGTAAATTTTATTGCACTAAACCGAGTTTCTTGAGGCGGGACCGGATTGCTCCCGGCTTACGTCCTAGAAGATTCGATATTTCTTTAGTCGGTTTTCCGGTACGGTACAACCCTGAAAGTTCCTCCTCTTCATCTTCGCTCCACGAGCTGTATGCTTTAGGATGCTCAACTCGGACAGCCGTCATACGACGACTGCTCGGCTTGCGCGCGGTTGCTTCAACTGAATATGCTTTAGTCTTATCCAAAATCATATCTTCGGCATCAGAAATTTCAGAATCTGATTTTTCACCGAGAGTAATTAATCCGCCGGAAGAAAACATAAAATTTTGATGAAGTTTGGTAATCTGCTCTTCTGTTAATTTTTGATAGCCGGATTCAGCTTGAGCCGAAAGACCTCGGAATATTTGGTCTTGGTCAATTATATCCTGATGAACCATCAAAGATTTGGCGTTATATCCCGCTAAATATAACCCGTCCAACGACCTGACCCTAGAAAGAGCGACATAGCCCTGCCCTTCAACAAATGCACCCCGTAAATCCATAAAAGCCGAATCGAGCGTTATCCCCTGACTTTTGTGAACGGTCATCGCCCAAGCTAAGCGGACCGGCAGCTGCCTGATTTCGCCCATAGCTTTTCTTCCGTCATCTTCAATCACCCATTCCATCGGAGAAATATGAATATCCTTTCCTGACCGCGTCCTGATTACCGGATAGCCATCGCTTCCGTCAAAACCGGTAACGGTACCCAATGTTCCGTTTACAAATCCCATTTCAAAATTATTTTTTGTAAACATTACCGCCGCACCCTTTTTTAATTCCAGCTTTTCCGGAGAAAGACATCCGCGCTTAAGCTGTTCAACCAGACCGTCGTTACCATGACTTTCCATAGCAAAGACGGTAGCCTCGCCTGGTATTTTTTTTAATTCCAAAGAGTTGATATGGTCAACATCCACATTGTGCGGAAAAAGCGTGGTTAGATTCTTAACCTCTGCCGAATCGGATTTGGCTAAACGGCTGTCCAAATGCTTGCAATGGTCTTCAGAAACATCTCCCGAACGTATCGCAGTTAACAACTCCAAAAATACAGAGTCCGACTGACGGTGCTGTTCGGAGAGATAGCAGACGCTTGGCTCGGCACCTTGCCATGCGGCGGAGACAAAAGCGAACTGCGAAGGACTATCTCCGACACGTGATACGGGCGGTAACTGAAAAAAGTCACCGACAAAAACAACCTGCATACCGCCAAATGAAGCCTCGGAATGTCTCGCCGCTTTCATTACTAAATCAACAAGGCCAAGAGTATTGCTATTAAGCATCGAAATCTCGTCAATAATCAGAACCGCTACATTTTTTATTTTTTTAGCCGCGTATTTATTAATATTGCTTATATCCGACGGCGATAATTCTTTTCTTATACCGATTCCACTCCATGAATGAATAGTTACTCCGCCGATGTGAGTGGCGGCGATACCGGTAGAGGCGGTTATAGCCACCTTAACTCCCCGCTCCTTTAAATAAGCGACGTAGCGGTTAACGGTGTGGGTTTTACCCGAACCCGGCTCGCCCGTCAAAAAAACATTAACTCCGGTTTTAAGAATTTCGAGAGCAGTATCTTGAGTCATCCCAGTATATCAACTTCCAATTGCCTTTAGGTTTTTGCTCTCTAAAAGCTAGTTAAAGTTAATTAATTCTATATCACTGATGCCCTATATAATACTCATCTACCCAAAGGCTTAAAAAAACCATTTGGAAGTTGTATTACTGGGTCATGGCTTCTAGGCTATCATATTCCTCAAAGCACAGTAATGGCAGTCCTTCTCACCGCAGGTCTTGTCCCAGAAGGCCAGAGACATAATCTCGTCCCCGGTTTTTTTAATTAATTCCTCGAGCTCAACGACCTCTTCTTTATTTATAACAAAAATTTCTTTTTTAAATTTACCCTTTTCGTCAGGTTCCACAAAATCAATATCGCCAGAAACCATTTTATATTTACTTTGCCCGCCGAAGCCATGCGAATGAGGGCCGTCACTAAACCTACTCAAAAGCAAACTGTAAAAAACTAACTGTCTTTTATAATTCCCGTCCGAACTGGTGGTCATGCGACCACCGCTCCGCTCGCTGACTCTCCGGGTTGCCGTATTACCGGAAATGGCATTGCGGGTTTTGGGTTTGCCGGTTTTGTAATCGACAACATTCACATTGTTGGCGGAATCAAGTATCTCTATCTTATCTAACTTTCCATTTATCTTTATGTCCGGTGTTATCTCAATGCCGTCTATCTTAAATTCGCTCAAATAGTTCTTAGGCCAAGTTGCATGATATTCTTTATAATATTCCGGCAGACATTTTCGTCCCTTAGCCAGCACCTCGCGATATTCGCTCTCCTCAATTGGCTGATGGGCCAGTTCTTCTTCAAAACGCTTTACCATGTATTCCGGGCCGGGGTCAGCCTCTTTGAACTTATCAAAAAAATCTTTCAACGACTGGTGAATAGCGTTACCGAATATCAGATGTTTATTCGGTGCCTCGGGAATTCTGACCAAGTTTGAATAAAAATATTTCCACGGACAATCAAGATAATTATTAAGGGCAGTCACAGAAAGTCCGTATTTTTTAAAAAGTTCGTTAAGATATTCTTTATCATTTAACTTCAGGGCAGAGTGCCGGCTCTCCGCGAATAATAGCTCCTGCTTACCCGAAAGTTCATTCTCATATTCTTTAGCGTCGCCAAGCTCCGTAAACACTGCGTCCATCTCATCTATGAACTGGCTGACCAGCTGTTCCCGACCGTTAGTCCCCTGTTTTGAATAACTTAAAGTTATTTCCTTCTTAGCTCTGGTCAGTGCGACATAGAATAAATTACGCTCATCCTGATTCTGGCTCTCCTCTAAAGCGTTGTCTATCTTAAACACCGAATTAGGAATTTTAAAGTGTTCCGTCCGGCGCTTATTACCCCAGTGCCCATCAAAGAGATGCGGAATATAGACATAGTCGAACTCAAGTCCTTTTGATTTATGAACGGTCATCAGACGTACTTTGCCGGACTTTGCATGAAGATTACCGTTCTTGAGCATAATGCGATGCTCCTGAAGCATGTCCAGATATTCAAGAAACTGTTCGAGGGTATAATCCTTATGATTCTCAATCAAAGCCTTTACCTGATCAAACAGGGCTCTAATTTTTTCTATCTTTCCAAATGGATCATCATTAGCGAGGAGATGAGCGAGTAGTCCTGACTCCCGGACGATAATCTCAAAAACTGATGCCGCACCGGTATTCTGGGATAACTTTTTCCAGCTTGAGAGCTGTTTAAAAAGTTCGCCGAGACGTTCCGTTCCCTCAACTCCGGCTTCTTTGAGATGTTTTTCTGAACGAATAACGTCATAGGGATTAAAATGATTTTTACGCGAGTATTCGATTAACTTATACAAATCAAGCGGCTCAAGGCCCAAAAAATCAACATGGAGCATTTCATAAAGCCGTCCGGCATCACCAAAATTCTTAATCGTATGTAAAATTAGCAGTAACTTTTTAATATCATCATCCTGCAGAACATTCTGGTCTGACTCAATAGCAAAAGGCACGCCCAACTTCTCCAGCATATTAGCTATCGGCAAAGCATCGGCGTTCTCCTTATAGAGAATGGCTATTTCTTCGGGTGTGACGCCATTTTTAATTCTTTCTTGGATATGACGGGCTAAGAAATATATTTCGGCGTCGGTGGAATTGAATTCATAAAGTGGAATTTTTTTATCGGGATGTCCAGCTTGAGCCTCGAGCTCCCCCTTCTTTATTAAACTCGTGGCTAAATTCAATATTACCTGAGATGAACGGTAATTATGAACCAGGGCAATGAGCTTCGCCCCCTTGAATCTATTTTTAAAATATAAAAAGTTCTCCAGAGATGCGCCCTGGAAACGGAATATGGCCTGCTTCTCATCCCCCACCATAAAAACATTCGGGTTATCATAAAAATTGGCCAGTAATTCTATTATACGGTTCTGGGCATTGTTCGTATCCTGATGTTCGTCAATAAGAAAGTACTGGTATTTTTCCTGAAGGGTCAGAAGAAAGTCGCTGTTTTTTTCCAAAACAGAAGTAACCTCCATTATCATATCACTGTAATCATACAGTTTCCGGTCGCGGAGAGCTTTCTGATAAGCATGATAAAGAACCGCCAGCTCCTTATTCTTATTAATGTGTTTCTGGATATCCTGATATTTACCTTTCATCTTGCCTTTGTGCGCGCCCTTGTCATAATAAAGATCATCAATGAGAGAAAACTTTTCTTCTTCGGCCAAGACGAGCTTTTCGAACTTTTCCGGACTGACTCCTTCCTGCTTCAGCTTATTTATTGTGCTAAGCGCCGAACGGAGATAATAAAAAGTATCGCCGAATGGGCGCAAAACCGAGAGCTCAGAAGAGGTTATAATTTCCTCCATTATCTTGAACTGGTCAACATCGGTGATGCTGTTGGCACCGATTATGTAAGGAAATTCCTCGGGATGATTCCGGATAATGTTATTAGCAAAACCATGAAACGTTGAGATAGTAACCCGATAGGCCGCACTGCCGATTATTTCAGCCAAACGGCTCCGCATAGCTACCACGCCGGATTCAGTATAGGTTAGAGCAAGAATGGCTTCGGGCGAAGTGTCGGTCTTTTTTAAAATATTGGCGATTCTAAGAGTGAGAATCTTGGTTTTCCCTGTGCCTGGACCGGCAATAACCATAACCGCACCATCAATGGCATCAACCGCTTCTTTCTGCTTTTCATTCAGCCGATCATAATGATTTTTAAATTCAGAGTTTTTCATTTCGTTCTTCAATTTTCCCATTTTCTCCCCGTTTAATCAAACAGATTTAACTTCTTTGCTCTCGGCCATCTTTTAATCTCCGCTTCGCGTTTTAAGGCCCGGCTTCGGGTTTTAAATTTTTCGGTGTACAAAACCCTAACGACCTTCCTTGCTCTAGTATAGTGGCCACCCCTTCCGTTTTTATGTTCACTAAACCGACGAGCGACATCAGTGGTAATGCCCGTATAAATACTTTTATCACTGCATTCAATTAAATAAACAAAATACATAATGAGGTTCAAGAATTACTTCCCGCCACGTAACCGGTGGTCCAACAGAGCTGGAGTGAATATCCTCCCGAAGGACGGCTGATATGAAGCAAGTCTCCGGTAATATATAAATTTGAATAAAGCTTTGAGCGCATTGTACGGGTCTCAACTTCTTCAAGCGAAAGTCCCCCATCGGCAACCACGGCACGGTCGTAGCCCATGAGACCGGTGATTGTTACGGGTAATGCTTTTAACAGGTCAACGATTTGCCGACGCTGGTCTTTAGTAATACCGTTTACTTTAGTATCTGGTTTTATATCCAAAAGCGGAAGTAAGGCATGGCCGGTGCCAACTGGAGCAATTGCATTCCATATATTCTTGAGCGACTTATTTTTATTAAAATCAAAGATAGCGGTTATCTTCTTATCAAGCGAGCCGATATCTTCCTGCGGATGGGCGTCAATTTTTGCGGTAACGGCGCCTTCGTGTAATAAATCGGCGATATCTCCTGCAGAATTTAAAATGAGCGGACCCGATAAACCGAAGTGCGTGCAAAGTATATCGCCTTTTAGATTTATTTTTTGCCTTTGGACCGCCGAAGCCTTGGCGAAGGAGGCTTCTTCAAGAAAGAAACTAATTTTAACGGCCGAGAGCGTTACTCCGGCGAGCTTTTTAATCCATTCATCCCGAACTGCAATTGGGACAATAGTCGGAGTCGGTTCCTTAACCATATGACCTAGCTTCTCAAGCCATATAAAACCGTCACCAGTAGAACCGGTCTCCGGATGTGATTTTCCACCAGTAGCCAAGATAAAGGATTCGGCAATAAGCTTTTTACCGTTTACAATTACGGCACTAACCTTATTTCCTTCTTTCTCAATTCGCTCGACATTAGATTTGGCTCGTACCTCCACTTTACCTTCTTTGATATATTTCTCGAGTACCCTAAATACGTCGATTGCTTTTTCTGTTTTGGGGAAAACGCGCTTATGCGCTTGAATTACCAATAACAAGCCACGAGATTCAAAAAAAGTGAAAGTATCTTTAACGCCAAACTGAGAGAATGGAGAGTGGAGAAATGGTTTTGCATCACCATAATGAGTTAGGAGTATTTGCTCATCTTCTTCGGCATTAGTTATATTACAACGTCCCCCGCCTGTAATTTTGAGTTTAGCTCCTAGATGGGCATTTTTCTCAAGCAATAATACTCGTTTACCCCGCTCAGCAGCTCTTCCGGCTGCCATCATTCCGGAAGCACCACCACCAATAACGATGACGTCGTAATTTTTCATTAAAGAGTTTCCAGGTTCAAAGTCTCATCAATACGTATCTGGCTCACAAATTCAGGAACGTGACTTACTAATATCATCGCTCCCTGATACTTATCTAAAGCCGCGGCAATTACCGGAATATGGCGAAAATTAATATGGTTAGTTGGCTCATCCAAAATAAGCAAGCCGGGCCTCTGAAGAACTAGCCGGGCAAATGCGACTAATCCCTTCTGACCTTCAGACAGACTGCCCACTTTTGTATTTATATTATCGCTGGTAAGTAAAAAACCGGCGGCAATTGAACGTATCTGCTCCTCATCCAAACCTTTTGAAACAGAGCGAAGTGATTCATAGACATTATCCTCAAAATTTAATGTTGAAAAATCCTGACGATAATAACCGATGATTATTCCCTTAAAGATTTTTGCGCCTTTGGCCTCACCCGAAGCAAGTGATTCAAGCAATGTGGTTTTACCGATACCATTCGGCCCAGAAAGCAAAAGATGGTTGCCTTTCTTGAGCGAAATAGAAACCTTTTTTTGAACTGACTTATGATTCTTTATGATTCCCACTGATGATAAAGTAACAATGTCGCCTATTAAGTCCGTCTGCGCCGGAATCGTAAACGGACGGATTGTTTTATCTTCTTTTCGGACATCAACTTGCGTTTCTTCCATTTCTTCAGCGTCTTCGCGCATTCTTTTTGCGAGTAATCTCAAACGTCCGCCTTTCATAGCAAAGAAATTGGCTTTTTCCTTTTTCTCGATAGCCTCTTTGGCAAGCCTGGCATTCAG
>OBEQ011332079.1_pt1 | contig 11723 bp, 11 predicted proteins | sample 1670901 | NCBI WGS metagenome assembly OBEQ01 (sample SAMEA104232315, study PRJEB22302) | groundwater metagenome | biome: forest; feature: aquifer; material: groundwater | place: USA | collected 2011-08-07 | depth 5.4 m | reverse complement strand
TTGGTATGGGCGCCCAACACGGACTTAACCAATATTTCCCCAATCCGTTACCCGTTGATCTTGCCGCCAATTTCGCATTTCAGAACTTTAAGATAGGATCACTCGTTGATGCATCAGCATTTAGTTTTGGCGCTCAGGCATCGAAAAGCTTTCCGGTTATTGATGTCTATGCAGGGCTCACCTATGAAACATCAAAAATGAGTGTTAGTTATACACAAACTGCCGGATCAACACCAATCGCTTTTGATCTTGATGGGAAAAATAGTTTTCGGTTTACTGCCGGTATTAACTTGAATTTATTCATCTTCAAAATCAACGCCGATTATTCACTTGCAAAGCAATCCGTTGCAACCCTTGGTATCGGCTTGGGCTGGTAAGTTATTCATAGATAATAGGGTTTATACAGTACAAAGCCGTCCTCCATTTTGGAGAACGGCTTTTTTATTAACCTGCTAAGAGCATCCAAGATGAAAACCTGTAGCGGAAATACGCTAAAATAAAAAAATCTAAGCAAATTGAACTCTAAACCACCCTCAATTTGTTTATTCATTAAGAGACCCATATCATGTTGAAAAAACCTTATTTTTTGTATATTGTAATGATAGGGAATGTTCACAAAAACACTTTAGGGTTGAATTTCCTTATAACTGTTTAACAATCATACACCAAACCAAGTTACAAGAAAAATCATTATGGCATTTGGACAAAAACCGGAGAATAAACCGGCACCGGGAAAACCGCTTTCGGCGGCAGCAGACGAAAAACGACAATTAGTTGGAGTGTTTCTTCGCAATGCAGATAAGCTTATCAAGGAAAATAAACTTGAGGACGCTAAAGCAGAATTACAAAAAATCAAGGATATTGATCCTAACAACGCGTATGCCTTTGCATTTTTAGAGCGTATCCACGATCTGGAAAAGCAAAAGAAGGCAGGTGATCAAGTCGCCTCTCAACAACCTTCAACAGCGCAAGCCAAGCCTACGGATGCGGCGCCAAAGCCTGCCGTACCTGAACAACCTAAACCCATTTCCATCGAAGCGCTAAAAGTTGAAATCGAGAAAAAATTAGAAGAAGAATATCGCGAAAAGTTTACACGCGAAATTCAAAAAGCCGAACAAGGGTTACTCGAAGAACTCGCACGCGAAGAAGAAAAACATGCTGAGGAACGAGGACAACTTCTCGAACAACTTCAAAAAGAAAAGTCACTATTCCAAACCAAGATAGAAAGTCAATTTCAGGGTAAACTTCAAGAAGAACTTCTCAAAGCGCAAACGAAATACCGCGAGCAGTACGAAAAAGAAAAAGAAAAAGCCGAACGCGATATACGGAACCAGATAGAAACGCAATTCCAGTTGAATCTCAAAGAACTGGAAACAGCAATTGAGGATGAGAGGAAATCCCTCCAGCAAAAGGAAAAGCAAACCATTGATGCAATGAAGAAACAGCTTGAAGCTGATTTCTCGCGACGGCTTACAGCAGAAATGGAAAATGCCCGTAAATCATCCAAGGTTCAGCAAGAACAGTTGCGCACATCGGTTGAAGAAACGTTCCGTACCCAGTTCACGAAGGAAATGGAAGCGCAGGTTGCAAAAGAACGTGTGGATATTGAAAATAAATTCCGTACGATGCAAAAAGACGTTGAACAAACGTTTAAGGAAAAGCATCAACATGTGGTAAAGGAAAGCGAACGCCTTCTAGATCAACGTTTGAACGATATGCGTGAGAAGGAACAGAAGAAGTTTGAAGAAAAACAGGCTGAAATCCGGCACACTCTTGAGCGTGAATATCAAACTAAACTGGAAAAAGAGATAGAAGAAGAACGGAAAAAGTTTGAAGGGCAAACGCAAAAGCTCATAGATAAAGAACGAAAAGAATTTGATAAAGAGAAAAAACAACTTCTCGATCAGGAGCATGGTAAGTTAGAAAAAATGCGTTCTCAATTAAAAACCGAGAAAGATGCCGAACTCTCGGAACGGTTAGAACAAACGCATTTAGAAGTTTCTCAATCGTATGAACACCGTATGGAGTTACTTGGATTCCAAACTCCCAAAACGCATGATGAAAAGATAAAACTGTATCACGACAAAATTTGGGCAGAGTGGAAAGAGGGTCCGTTAACCCTTGAAAAAGCTCAACGATTGATGGAACTGCAAGAAATACTTGGTCTCGGCTTTGATGAACATGCCGAAATTGAATCAGATGTTCGTCTTCGTCTCTATGTCGAGTCGGTTGAGCAGGGCATCAGAAGCGGAAAACTCAAACCCTACGATGTTCAGGCATTAGATAGCTTGAAAAATCGTTTTGATATTACCGGAGAAGAAGCGACTAACCTGGAATCACTTATTTTACAGGTGTTTCAACGAGCCTCAACAAAAGCGACAATCCTTGTGGTTGATGATGACACAAGTTTACTAGCTGTGATAAAAGATCGCTTAGAAGAATTAGGCTATAATGTTTTTGCGCTATCAACATTAGCCGAAGCAACAACATTTATAGAATCAAATTCTATGGATCTTATCCTCTCGGATATTCGTTTTCAGGGTGAAAAAATTGATGGATTTACATTCTTCAAGCGTGTTCAACAACATGCGCATTTGAGAAAGATTCCCTTTATTTTTATGAGCGCGCTCGACGAAGGATTGTTCATTCGTACCGGCGTACAGCTTGGCGTTGATGATTATCTCACCAAACCATTGGATATTGATTTACTTACTGCTGTAGTAGAAGGTAAGTTGAAAAAATACCGCACTATGATGGAGAACTAAGAGAGCAATCAAAAATATTTAAAATAAAAAAACCGACCATCTGGTCGGTTTTTTTATTTCATACCGGTGAAATTTTTATTTTTGAGTCTGAAGCGTAAGAGAAGGCGCCATTCTTTTTGCTAACTCATAAACGCCGAATAAAGCAGTCACATAGGTGAAATCGCCCATAAGACTATTTCTGAAAAATGGTATCGCCATCGTGTAACATTCCATGAGACCGGTAAATGTTTGTGGATAGAAGCCATGACTGGTAAACCAAACTGCAAAGTTGGTGACAATAAAAAAGAGAATGGAACCGGCAAACGTTGCACCAATGGTTGTAGCAACTCCGGGATGCTTACGAAGCCATAACCCGATACATCCTATGGCAAGAAAAGAACCATATACCCAGGGCATTCCGCCATGGAAGCCGATAAAATAATCACTTATCAACATAGCGGCAATCGGTACAATAAAAGTATGTTTTTTATCAAGATATACCCCACCAAAGAGTGCGAGCGCTGCTATAGGCGCAAAGTTAGGTAAATGTGGCAACAAACGAGAAAGTGCCGCGAGGAGTATCAAGCTAAATGTAAACAAATAACGCTTCATGATGGTATATTCCTTAAAAATCTGTTTATCTCTGAATCCGGTTTCTTAGATGGCTGAATTATACAAAACAATTTGGATGTATGCAATTTGATAAAACGGTTAACTCACAGGAAGTGAATCGGTGAACGAAGATGATTGCGGCTCCGGTTTATATTCCTGTTTTGCCTGTTTTCCTGTTGGGCTATCGAGGAGTTTACGTTTCCGGACGACTTCAAAAATAACTAACGCGCCTGCAACTGAAGCATTGAGGGATTCCACTTTGCCAAAAACCGGAATTTTAACAATAAAATCGCACTTATCTTTAGTGAGTTTACGCATTCCCGCGCCTTCACTACCGATGATTAATGCAAGGGGCATTGCAAGATCAATTTGGGTATAAAGTTTGGATACCCCTGAATCCGTGCCGACAATCCATACACCTAATTTTTTGAGTTCATCAATGGTTTGTGCAAGATTTGTTACCTTCGCGATGAGTAAATGTTCCGCCGCCCCTGCCGAGGCTTTTACAACAGTTTGGTTCACATACGCAGCGTTGTGTTTCAGGATGACTACTCCATGAGCCCCGGCGCACTCGGCTGTACGGATGATCGCGCCTAAATTCTGCGGGTCTTGTATTTCATCGAGAATAATGATGAAGGGAAGCTCATTCCTCTTCTTTGCTATTGCTAAGATATCGGTAACGTCCACGTATCGTTTTGTTCCAACGATAGCGACAACGCCTTGTGTCGTTGTGTCACTCACAAGTTCACGAAACTTTTGTTTTCCCACTTCTACGCAAGGGACTTGATTTTGCTTTGCCATTTTACGGATTTTTTCAATGACCATCCCTTTCACGCCGAACAGGATAACAACTTTCTCGATAAGTGTTCCTGCTTTAAGCGCTTCAATAACAGGTTGTCTTCCTGCTATCATTTGCACCGATGGTTTACGATCTAAGACTGTGCGGGGTAAACTCTCCCGCTGGCGAAAGATAGGAGGAGGAACATCGGAATCAACGTTAAAATTTTCTTCTTCAAGTTCTAAGTCTTCATCTTCGTCTGTAAATGGCTGGTCGAAATCTTCATCGGGTGTTTCAAATTTTTCTTCTTGCATGATTATACTAAACTCTCTATAAATAAAATGTTAATTACGTAAATGTTATTTCGAGACACTTCGTTTCTCAAAAATACGTCCTATATAAAATACTATGATACCGGCAATCAAGAGATATAATTCTCCCCACATATCGCCGTAAATTCCTTGCACTAACCCCACCATCACCGCTGCAAAGCCGAGAGCTTCGAGTAGCTTTCCTACGATATACCATTTATTAAATTTCATTCGTTGGCTGTGCTTGCTTTGGTTATCAGAGAAATAAATTCTTGCTCCGGGATGTTGTACTGAAACGCATACTTGTTATTGATATACACAACAGGAATACGCTCCTTAAAACGGTTATAATGTTCATCCCCTTCATGAATAAAGATTTCTTTTAATTCAAAGGTATGGCGTTGTTGGATATTTTTAATAACCTCTTTTGCCACTTCGCACAGATGGCAATCAGCTTTGGAGTAAATTTCGACAGTTACCATTAAATGCTTTTCACCGCTCGTTTGAGATTGAGGTGTGATTGTTTCAGGTAGAAAAATCCTACAATACCTGCCAAAATCATTACCGATGATAAAAGTTGTGCTTCAGATAAACCAAATAACAACCGGGGATTAAGACGGATAAATTCAACGGCTAATCGGGCAGAACCTGCCAAAATCAAGTACATCATAAAAAGCTGTCCCGGTATGGAAAGTTTTGTCCGCAATTTCCATAAAACAAAAAATAAGGCAATTCCTGCAATACACTCATATACGGGAGCCGGGTGGACAAGTATCGTATCTGGGACTACACCATTAACGCCATACTTTTGAACTATCTCAGGAAAATCCTTAAATGCAATAGATGGTGGATATGTTCCCTTTGCGTACGAGGTTGCCCATGGTAACGTTGTCGGCATTCCATAATCGCCGTCACCGGCAAGATGACAGCCTAATCGTGAAATGCCATATCCGATCATAAGCGCCGGTGATGATGCATCACAAAGTTGTAAAAATGGAATGCTCTTGTTTCGTGTAAAAAAATAAAGTGAAATTACTACTAAGAAAAAACCGCCGTACCATGTTAATCCGCCGGGTGAGAAAATTGTCTCAAACGGGGCGCGAGCTAACTCGTTCATGTTCTCCAGAACATATAATAATTTTGAACCGCTTATACCGGCAATAATTGATAAAAGGACAATAAATGCCGATGTATCTGCTGTAACCATCGAGCGTGATTTTTTGTTGAAAAGGACATATCCTAACCCAAGTAGAGCGAGAGGGATAGCAAATGCTTTCAGTGAGCCTGTATCAAACGCTGTTCCCGTTTTACCCATTCCCGATTCGATGAGATAGGTGATAACAAGAATACAGAGAACAGTAATGTAAGCTGTCCGGAGAAAAATCAACAGTTCATTGCTGAAATCTAATGAGATATTTTTTCTGATTGTTTCTTTGTGCAAAACAAGACTTGCAACAAAAAAACCAATGCCCAACATCAGTCCGAAACTATAGACTGTTATGGATCCTATGGTAAAAAGACGTGGGTACACTGTGTTATTGGAAAAGAAAAATAGTTCGTTTCAAAATAGGGTGAATTACCAATTACTATGTTCGGTAATAATTTCAATAAATGCATCTTCAGGAGAACTTTTTACAACAGCCTTTTCATTTGAGATACGAAGGGTAAAAATGTTTTCTTTTTTGTCCATTTTTTTCACAACGATCTTCTTGATTTTCACCGGGTTATCAAATGCTTTGGTATAAAAAGCAAACCCGATTCTTGGCACATTAGTTTTTGGAGCGCGTAAACCGACAATATTGAATGAAAGAGTATCTCCTGCCAATGTATCCGTGACGACAAGTTCATACTGAAAATTGGTAAATTCCTTAATCGTCCGGATAGTAATGACGAGTTTTACCTCTTGCAGTTGTTCGTCGAGTTGTGGCGTTACGAGCAATCGGTATTCAATTGGGTTACTACTAACGCGTGGTTTTTTTGTTTTCATTATAGAATAAACAAATAACGGATCACAATAGGTGAAAGATTAACAATGTTATTACAATGACCATCTAAGGCAAGTATTGGCAAAAAATATTGGTACACACGTACACCGACAAGAGCAAAAGGCGTTCAGCCTACTCGCTTACATCTCGAAGTAGCTTGCTTCTTCTTGACGAAACATGTCAAAAACTTCGTGCTGGGATTTCGCTTGTATAAGTTTGTTTCTAAATTCTTCTTTATTCATAAGTCGTGATATACGGCTGAGAAGTTTAATATGCGGTCCAACCATACTATCTTTTCCTATCAATAAAAAGATAAGACGGACAGGCTTTTCATCTAATGACTGATAGTCAATCGGTTGGGCTGTAATACCAAATGCTGCAACAACATCGGAGACAGATTCCGTCTTACCATGAGGAATGGCAAACCCGTTTCCGACACCTGTTGACATAATTTTCTCACGTTCAAAGACTGCTGTTCGGACTTTTTCTTTGTCTAATATTTTTGGGGATTGACTCGCAATCTCAACCAAAGCATTAATAATGTCGTTTTTGGTGGTTCCCGATAGATTGACGACGATGAATTTTTCTTCGAGAATATCACTAATTTTCATGGTACGATTTAATGAGTGAGAGAAGCGTATTGTTCTCGTTTGATTTTGGGTATGCTTATCTCTCTAGAGATGAGCTGCTAACTGGAAATGCTTTAAAAAATGTAAGAAATTTTTGCCTGATAGCAAAATCATTTTAAAGAAAATATTCTCTTCAATAACTCTTCGAAATGCTATCAAAAACCTAAAAAACTCTTGATACCTGATGTTCCTTGTTAAGATAAAAATAAACAATTGCCACGACCTTCAGGTCGTGGATACGAATATAAACCTTCATGGCTTTAGCCACAGACTGCGTAACATCTGTTTATAGAACTACCCCTTAATACATGCACCTATTTTACAAAACGAAACGCTGAGGTCAAATCAGCAATAATATCATCTACATCTTCTAATCCGACAGAAATTCTCACTAAACCATCGGTGACACCAATTTTTTGTCGTTGTTCGTAAGGAATTGAGGCATGGGTCATCGTTGCAGGGTGTGAAATGAGAGTTTCTACTCCTCCCAAACTTTCTGCAAGGGCGCATAAATGAACATGTTTCAGGAATTGTTTTGCCGCATTCAAACTTCCCAGATCAAACGAAATCATTCCCCCAAAATTTTTCATTTGCTGTTTTGCCAATGAATGTTGTGGGTGACCTACCAAGCCGGGATAATACACCGACTTAACCTTTTTTTGCTTTGAAAGCCATTCTGCCACTTCCATTGCGCTTTTTCCATGACGTTCCATACGCACAGCTAATGTTTTAGTTCCCCGTAAACATAACCACGCGTCAAAGGGGCTGAGAATTCCTCCAACCGCCTTTTGAAAAAAACGTAGTCGCTCATTGACAGTTTTCTTACTTGTTACAACCATACCGCCAAGCATATCGCTATGCCCATTCAAATATTTCGTTAAACTATGAATAACAATATCAAATCCATAATCAAGTGGTCGTTGCAAATATGGTGTAGCAAATGTGTTATCTGCAACAGTGAGAAGTTTATGCTTTTTAGCAAGACTTACAATAGCGCTTAAATCTGTAATTTCCATTGTGGGATTCGTCGGTGTTTCGATGAATACCATTTTAGTATTCTTCTTAATTGCTTGTTGAACAAGGTCAATGTTTGTAGTATCAACAAAATCAAATTGCAATCCGTATTCTTCCCATATCATCTTGCCGATACGGTATGTGCCACCATATACATTGCGTGAGACAAGAATATGATCACCCGGTTTCATCATGCGGAAGATTGCATCAATAGCCGCCATACCTGAGCCGAACGCTAAGCCATGGTTACCATTTTCAAGTGCGGCTATATTACGTTCAAGGGCATCGCGTGTCGGATTTGAAACACGTGAATACTCGTAACCTTTATTCTTTCCCAACTCTTCTTGTACATACGTTGAAGTGAGATAGACCGGAGTCATAACTGCGCCGGTTGTTGGGTCAGGTTCCTGTCCCGCGTGAATAGCTTTGGTTGAAAAGTTCATAAGTTTTTTAGAATAATTTTTTAATGATGTATTTCATTAAATTAAGTGATGCTATGTACTATTGGTGTTTGAAGTGAAAAATTTTATTATCTAAATCCGAAATTCTAAACCCCGAAGGGATTCCGTTGGGACAAATACGAAAGATCAATATCAAAAACCGGCTAATAGGAGTTGAGTTCAAGATTTCTAAAATTTGATATTAGAATTTGTTTAGGGTTTCGATATTAGTATTTAGTTTTTTATTACTAGTTTTAGCCTGCATAACTTCAGTTATTAAATTGTCTAATTCAATAATAACAATAATGACAAGTCCTTAGACCACGCTTTGGCGTGCGTGAATAAATCACCTTGCTAAATACTCAACTACATCATACCGTGTCAAGATACCGATGAGTTTATGATTATCCTCAATCAATACGCCTGAATCTTTTTTCTTCAAGAAATCAATCGCGTGTTCGATAGGCGCATCCATTCCGATAACAGGATATGCGGGATCCATAAAGTCTTTAACTGGTTTATCCATTATAGAATTGTCATCTAATACTGCCGACATTAAATCATTATCAATCACGGTGCCGACAGGGTTTCCTTTGTCCAAAACAGGAAGCTGTGCAACATCATGTCGTTTGAATAGTTCGAGGCAATCGCGAACACTTGTATGAGGCTCAACGGCTACTAATTGCTGTACGCTCTTTGGTTTCGATTGAAGTACAAACCGAACCGTGATTCTATCGGGAATAAGGAAACCATGTTCCTTCATCCAATCGTCATTATATAATTTACTGAGGTATCGTTCACCTGTGTCGGGAAGAAGAATGACCATGATGCTATCATCCTGCATTCTATCAGCGTATTTTAACGCTCCTGCAATGGCAGAACCGGCAGAACCGCCAACGAAAATACCCTCTTCACGCGTTAAGCGTCGCGCAGCAAGGAATGCTTCCTTATCGGTTGCTTCAATCATATCATCAATCACATCAAAGTTGAGTGTTCCGGGTAGCCAATCCTGTCCGATTCCTTCTACTTTGTATGTTTTGAGTACAGGGTTAAACTTTTTTGTGTAAAAATATTCTCGCAACGCAGAGCCGCGCGGGTCAATCCCGACATTTTTAATATTGGGATTTTTCTCTTTCAGGAATTTACCCGCTCCGGTAATTGTGCCCCCTGTACCAACGCCGCAAACAAAAAAATCAATTTGTCCGCCTGTTTGATCCCAAATTTCCGGACCTGTTGTTTTGTAATGTGCCTCAGGGTTCATCGGATTAAAATACTGGTTCGCAAGAATAGAGTTCGGTGTTTCGCGAACAATGCGTTTTGCAACTTCGGTATAACTTTCGGGGGAATCATGGGGGACTGCTGTAGGTGTAACGATTACTTCTGAACCAAATGCTCGCAGGAGCCGTATCTTTTCCTGACTCATTTTATCGGGAAGTGTAAATACACATTTATAGCCTTTGATTGCCGCAACGATTGCCAAACCAAGCCCCGTATTTCCTGAAGTAGCTTCTACGATTGTACCACCGGGGCGAAGCCTACCTTCGCGTTCTGCTTCCTCAACAATTCCGAGTCCAATTCGGTCTTTTACAGATCCGCCGGGATTGAAACTTTCTACTTTGACAAAATAATGTCCTTTCAATCCGCGTGTGATTTTATTGAGCTTTACTAATGGCGTGTTACCAAGCGTGCCAAGGATGTTTTCGTAATATTTAAGTTTTGAAATGTCTGTTAACATGGAATATCTATCTTTAAAATGATGTAAGAACGATGACGAAAATGAATCGTCAACCGGAAATAGCAGTTATGAAAAAGAACAACTAAAACTAACTAAAAAAAAGAACCAAAAACTAAGCACAAAGTACCAAGAACCAAGCACAAAATACGTTATACTTAGTTCATCTTATCTATACATTTAATACAACATTAAGTATGTTTTTTATTTCCTCAATGCTTTATTCATCAAACTTGCGGCATACCCGGCACCAAATCCATTGTCAATATTCACTACTGTTACCCCACTTGCGCACGAATTAAGCATACCTAACAACGCAGAAACCCCCTGAAAACTCGCCCCATACCCAACTGAAGTTGGAACGGCAATCACCGGAACATCAACTAACCCTCCTACAACGCTCGGTAATGCCCCTTCCATGCCCGCTACGACAATAATTACGTTCGCCCTTAGCAAATGGTCACTCTGAGAGAGAAGACGGTGTATGCCCGCAACTCCGACATCGTATAGCTTTTCTATCGGATTACCCATTATTTGCGCTGTAATAGCCGCTTCTTCTGCAACCGGAATATCTGATGTTCCTGCTGATATTACTAGAATAATACCTCTTCCTTCTTCCGGCGATTTTGGTTCATTAGCGGTTATGAGCTTTGCATACTCATAATAATGTACTCCTTTTACCCTACTTTTCACTGCCTTATAATGCTCTTTTGATGCTCTTGTTGCTAACAAAGGTACCTTTTTTGCAACAATTCGTGCAGATATTTCTGCTACTTGTTGGGGTGTTTTCCCTTCACATAATATAACTTCAGGGAACCCTTGCCGTAAGTGCCGATGATGGTCAACTGTGGCAAAACCCAGCGATTCAAAGCGTAATGAGGCAATTTTATCTAGAATTTGTGCTTCCGAGAGCTTGCCCGCTTTGAAATCCTTTAATATTTCTTTGAGTTCAGTTTTATTCATAAACAGACCAAAATATACCTGTTTTTACCTGACTAAACAAAGAATAAAATGTGCCTACTTTGGGAAAAAAGAAGCCGTTTTTGTATCTTGGTAATCTCGAATTCAATTTATTGACTATATTTTATTAAATAGATGCCCACATACGTCATAAGTGCTGTGATTGGGTATCTTATTGGCTCTTTCCCTTCGGCATATTTCCTTGTAAAAAGGTCAAAAAAAGTGGATATAAGGGGTGTAGGAAGTGGTAATGTAGGAGCAATGAATGCGTTCGAAGTGACCAATTCCAAGCGGATAGGTATAGCAGTAATGCTTGTTGATATACTGAAGGGTATATTTGCAGTAGGGCTAACACTCTTAATGTTTGGTAGCAACCAACAATCTGTATTAACGATGAGCGGAATTGCAGGTGTCATCGGTCATAATTACCCTGTGTGGCTTAAGTTTAAGGGTGGAAGAGGGCTTTCTACAGCAGCAGGCGTTATGATTATGCTTAATTGGTTATGTATTATTATATG
>OBEQ010727308.1_pt1 | contig 11724 bp, 11 predicted proteins | sample 1670901 | NCBI WGS metagenome assembly OBEQ01 (sample SAMEA104232315, study PRJEB22302) | groundwater metagenome | biome: forest; feature: aquifer; material: groundwater | place: USA | collected 2011-08-07 | depth 5.4 m | reverse complement strand
AGCATCCGTTTGGCGATGTTCATGCCTACACCCCTCACTGGCTATCACTTGGGGGAGCCAATTAGTTAACGAAACATGAAGGGAGTTTATCTGCTGTGGAGAGGGGGGGCAACCCTTTGCCGGATCTATCGTGTTAAGTCATTGAAAATATTGATTAACTATAGATTTTTATACTTTTGAATCTGTTAAGACTCTGACAGGGTCAAATTTCTATGCGGTTATTCAAGGGCTTAAGAAATAGTTAACTGACCTGGCGGACTTCTTCGACCTCGGGAATATAGTGGCGCAGCATGTTCTCGATGCCGTTCTTCAGGGTAATGGTAGAGCTTGGGCAACCGGCACAGGATCCTTGCAGATGCACATAGACCACGCCTTCGGAAAAGCTGCGGAACACGATATCGCCGCCGTCCTGCGCCACTGCCGGGCGCACTTTCGTATCCAGCAGTTCGATGATTTGCGCCACTATCTCGCCGTCTTCGCTATCCGCGTCCCATTCGTGTCCCCCCGCAGAAGCGCCATCGGCCAGCATTACAGCCTTGCCAGAGGTGAAATGCTCCATAATCGCTCCAAGGATCATCGGCTTGAGATGATGCCATTCGCCGTTTGACTTGGTGACAGTGATGAAATCCGCGCCAAGATAAATTCCGGTCACTTCGGGTATTTCAAACAGACGCATCGCCAACGGGGAATTGGTGGCAGAGGCCGGGCTTGGAAAATCCGCAGCCCCTTCTTCCAGCACTGTACAGCCGGGGATGAATTTCAGTGTAGCGGGATTCGGGGTCGATTCCGTCTGGATGAACATAGGCCTCTCCTGTGACGCAAACTCAAAAACACAAGGGTACATCCCATAGATGGCCGATCCGCGCCGCCATATCAACCCTAGCTAAATTACGGATTTTGGGCGGGTTCCGGGGCGGGTGATGGCAGATCGGTCAAAATTAGGAAATGTCGTCTGTTAGTCTGCCGGCTTGCCTCCTGCCAGCGAGGGAAAGACATAGGAATTCGTATTATTAGATTCTTAACTAAGTTCATGGAGTTTTTTACCAGGGGCGAATTGTAGATTGGAGGCCATCTCTCATGATCAACTGCAGCCCATATCTGTTACGAAAGGTGCGCACGCCGCGCGAAGCCTGCCTGGAAATTGCAGCGGCGCACCCTGAACCTCCTCTTCGTGTTTGCCTGAAATGCCATTTAAGAATGCTTTGCGAAAAATGCGAACGAAGCATGCGCCCCTAGGAAGAAAAAGTTCCTACCCGGGCAGACCGGCCTAACCCAGAATTTCTTCCGTAGAAACGTAAGGCGCGTTCAGGGCTGTGGCGACCGCCTGATAGGTCAGCTTGCCACCCAGCACATTAAGCCCGGCCCTCAGATGCAGGTCGCGGCGCAGGGCTTCTGTGACCCCATGATCCGCCAGCGCCAGAATGAAAGGCAGCGTTGCATTGTTCAGTGCAAAGGTCGAGGTGCGCGCCACAGCGCCGGGCATGTTGGTTACACAATAATGCACCACGTCATGCAATTTATAAGTTGGGGAAGCATGGGTTGTCGGACGAGAGGTTTCTGACGTGCCACCCTGGTCGATCGATACGTCCACGAAAACCGATCCGCGCTTCATGCTCTGCACCATCTTGTCCGTGATCAGACGTGGGGTGGCGGCCCCTGGGATCAGCACCGCGCCAACCACCAGATCAGCATCCATCACATAATTTTCCAGCGCATCGACGGTGGCGAAAATCGTGTTCAATGTTGGCCCAAACTGCATATCAAGCTGTTTCAGACGATGCAGGCTTTTATCCAGACCGGTTCCCGCCGCCTCCAGCCCCATGGCCATGCGCGCGGCATTGGTGCCCACCACGCCGCCGCCAATAATCACCACTTTCCCGGCCGGCACACCCGGCACACCCCCCAGCAGCATGCCGCGCCCGCCCTGTTCCATTTCCAGGCAATGCGCGCCCGCCTGAATGGCCATGCGGCCCGCGACCTCGCTCATCGGGGCTAGCAACGGCAATCCGCCATTCGCATCGGTCACTGTTTCATATGCAATCGCCGTGCAGCCAGATGCAATCAAAGCCTGCGCCTGCGCCGCGGCCGCCGCCAGATGCAGATAGGTGAACAGCACCTGTCCGGCACGCAGCATCGCGCATTCGGACGCCTGCGGTTCCTTGACCTTCACGATCATCTCGGCGCGGGCAAAAACATCCGCCGCTGTGGCGGCAATTTCTGCGCCTGCAGCCAGGTAGGCGTCATCGCCCAAGCCGATGGCGGTTCCCGCCCCGGTTTGCACCAGCACACGGTGGCCGTGATGGGTAAGCTCCCGCACGCTCGAAGGGGTCATGCCGACGCGGTATTCATGCACCTTGATTTCCTTGGGCACACCCAGCAGCATACCGTGTCCTTTCTATCTAAGCCCGTTCAGCGCCGCGCGGAACCGGTTGGCAATTTGGCCGATTTCATTTTCGCTTATTATAAGAGGGGGTGAAAGCGCGATGGTGTCACCCGATACCCGCACCATCATGTCATGTTCATGAAACGCGCTCAACATAACGTCAAAACCGCGCTTGCCGGGTGCATCTGCAATGGGCGCAAGATCAATCCCGGCGGCCAGCCCGATGGTGCGGATATCCTGCACAAATGGCGCATCGCGCAGGCCCTGAATGGCGCCAGCCCAGACGGGTTCCAGGGCAAGGGCGCGGGCAAACAGATTTTCTTCAGCATACAGATCAAGTGCCGCATGCGCCGCCGCAACACCCAGCGGGTGCGCGCTATAGGTATAGCCATGCATCAGTTCGATCACATGATCCGGCCCCTGCATGAATGCGTCATGGACAGACGCGCGCACCAGCACCCCGCCCAGCGGCGCTGCCGCATTGCTAACCCCCTTGGCGAAGCACAGCAGATCGGGAACAACGCCAAACCGTCCGGCGGCGAAGGCCGCGCCCAGACGGCCGAAACCGGTAATGACCTCATCGAAAATCAGCAGAATGCCATGCCGGCTGCATATCTGGCGCAGACGTTGCAGATAACCAACAGGTGGCGGCAGCACACCGGTCGATCCCGCCATGGGTTCGACAATTACCGCTGCAATCGTGCTGGCGTCATGCAGGGCCACCAGCCGTTCCAGATCCTCAGCCAGATGCGCGCCCCATGCAGGCTGACCGTTGGAGAAGGGCTGCTGTTCACGCGAATAAGTGTGCGGCAAATGATCCACACCCGCCAGCATGGGGCCAAAATATTTGCGGTTATTGACCATGCCACCGACGGAAATACCGCCAAAGCCCACGCCATGATAGGCGCGTTCACGCCCGATCAGCCGGGTGCGCGCACCTTCGCCGCGCATGCGATGATACGCGATGGCGATTTTCAGCGCCGTATCCACAGCCTCGGATCCGGAGTTGCAAAAGAACACATGATCAAGATCGCCCGGCGCCAGCGCCGCCAACCGGCTGGCCAGGGTAAACGCTTTGGGATGGGCGAACTGAAACGGCGGGGCATAGTCCAGTTCCGCCGCCTGCGCCTGAATGGCCGCCACGATGGATGGCCGGCAATGCCCGGCATTGACGCACCATAAGCCCGCCGTGGCGTCCAGCACCTGGCGTCCATCCGGCGTATGGAAATACATGCCCGACGCATGATCCAGCAATCGCGGCGCAAGTTTGAATTGCCGGTTCGGCGTAAACGGCATCCAGTATGCCGAAAGATCATTGATACCGCCGGATGCCGTCTTTAAGGGCGCGTCGTCAGACATATAATTTCAGCCTTGATATAGCGCGCCCTGCCTTACTCCGCCGCCCTGGCTGATCTGCGTTGCCGGCGCTGTAGCTGTTCCCAGCCGAGATAGCCGGTGAAGGCGTTGTCATTGAAATACAGCACCGGTCCGTCACAGATAAACAGATAGGTGGTGTCTTCCAGCGCAGTGGTTGCGCCATGCACCATGCCATTCGGCTCATAAGTATAATCGCCAGTTTCCAGTGTGCCATCGCGCACCTGCAGCCTGCCGGAAAGAATGAACGCATGGGCGGCGGAAAGATGTTTGTGTGGCGGCGCCACATAGCCTTTTTTCCATTTCAGCAATACCGCCCAGCGCCCGGTTTCCGGCCCGGTCCATAGCACCTTCATCCAGGCCTGCCCCGGATCGGTCTCGATCCACTCCATCTGCGACGAGCGCGCCAGACTGTCCATCAGTTCACTGTTAACCGGTTTGATATCTTGTGGCAGCGGCATGGCGTGTTCCTCCCTGTGATTGTTCGCGCAGGCCAAGGCTAACGCCGAACCGCTGCGCAACGCCAGTGGATTTTGAGTTTTACTGGCGGCCCATCATCCGCTTAATTACAAACAATTAGCGCTCCACGCGGACGATGTCCAACCTGGCCGCCAACTGCTGATCCTTGGCTTCGGCAAACACTGAAACCAGGGCTTCCGCTTAGGCCATCGTATTATCAGCCTGAGAAAAGCCAATGACAGGAAGTATTTGCGCTATGCCAAAACTTAAGTCTGGAATAATTTTTCCACCCTCTGAAGACGCCGCGATCACGGCAGCGGCGATGTCTGACCCGGATGCGCTGCCTTACACCGATGCGGAATGAGAGCAGATCAAACCACGGGTGCGGATTGGCCGGCCGCCTGCGGCCATCACTAAAAAAAGCGTGACGATCCGCCTTTCGCGTGATGTACTGGATCAGTTTCAGGCAAGCGGTCATGGCTGGCAAACCCCATCGCCGCCGCCCTGAAAACTGGCTGAAAGGCCATACCCCCGCCTAGCAGGCTGCGATTGCTGAAAATCCCATTTCAAGCATAGACCCAGCCAAATAATTCTTTTACGGAGGAATCGAATGACGCACCGGCCCTATCCGCTGGAAGGCATTACGGTCATTGACCTGGGTCAGGTCTATCAGGGGCCCTATGCGACCCTGCTGATGGCCAAGGCCGGGGCGAATGTCATCAAGGTTGAACCAGTTACCGGCGAACCCTTGCGGGCGCGTGAACGGGTGGGCGGTGGCGCCGTATTGCCGTTCGCCATGCTCAACGCCAACAAGCGCGACATAACGCTGAACCTGAAATCGGCCAAGGGCCGGGAAATGCTGATCGCACTATGTAAAAAAGGCGATGTGCTGATCGAAAATTATGCGCCCGGCGTGCTGGATAAATTGGGTGTTGGGGCCAATGTCCTGATGAAGGAAAATCCCCGGCTGATCTATGCCTCGGGCAGCGGCTTTGGTTTAAGTGGCCCGGACCGCGAAAGTTTGGCCATGGACCTGACCGTGCAGGCGGTGTCCGGCATTATGAGCGTGACGGGTTTTCCCGATGGCCCGCCCGTGAAGGCGGGCCCGGCAGTAGCGGATTTTATTTCCGGCACGCATCTGTATGCAGGCATCGTGACCGCACTGTTTGAACGTGAACGCACGGGCCTTGGGCGTCTGGTCGAAGTGGCGATGCAGGAAACGATTTACCCGACGCTGGCGTCAAGTCTTGGCATGTGGCACGGCTCCGGCGGCGCGTTGCCGCCACGTACCGGCAACCAGCATGCGGGGCTCGCCATGACGCCCTATAATGTCTATCCGGCCAGTGACGGGCATATCGCCATCATCTGCGTGACCGAACAGCATTGGCAAAACCTGCTGACCGCCATGGGGCGCGAAGATTTGCGCGGCGATGAACGGTTTGAAAAAAATGCGGCCAGGGTGCGCAATCTGGCCGCAACCGATGAAGTGGTGATAGCCTGGTCGCAAACACTGCCCAAGGCGGAAATTTTTGAGATCACAAAGCAGCACCGCATTCCCTCAGCCCCGGTGCGCGATCTGCTGGAAGTCGTGAATGATGCGGGCATGCACGAACGCGGCATGCTGCAATGGATTGATCATCCCACCATGGGGCGGATCGTTATCCCCAACAGCCCGCTGCGCTTTCATGGCACGCCACAGATGATGGGCGGCCCGCATCCCAGCCTGGGCGAGCATAATGTAGAGGTCTATGCCGAAATGCTCGGTCTGTCGGAGGCTGACGTCGCGGGGCTGAAAAGCGAAGGTGTGATCTAGGTCACACCTTTCCTGCTTGCAGAACTGACCTTATGCAACCGTCCACGTATTACCTGCACGCAGCAGCTTGTTGATATCGGGTTTCGGGTTCTTGGCCTTTGCCTGTTCAATCTGAGCCCAGGCCGCTGTCTCATAACTTTCAGCAGGGTCGCAGTAAATCACGCCCAGCGCCACAGGGAACGGCGCTTCCATATCCGCAAGCAGACCGCCAAGCACGCGGTTGGTTTCGTCATGCACCACAATGTCATCCAGACCAACGCCGCCTTCGCCCAGCGTCACCATTTCCAGCGCCAGGGTTTTGACGTTGAGCCGCAGGCCTCTGCTTTTGTCTTTGCCAAACAGCAGCGGCTTGCCATGTTCAACCAGAATTTGCGCGTCGGCGGCCACTTTCTTGTCGGTGATATGGGCGAACACATCGTCATTATAGACGATGCAGTTTTGCAGAATTTCCACAAACGAGGCGCCCTTATGCGCATGGGCGCGTTTCAGCAGTGCGCTTAAATTCGCCTGCTGAATGTCGATGGCGCGGCCAACAAAGCGCCCGCCCGCACCCAATGCAAAACGCAGCCCATTGGCCGGGCGATCCACCGAACCTTGCGGCGTTGAGGGAGATTTGGTGCCAACACGCGAGGTGGGCGAGAACTGCCCCTTGGTCAGCCCATAGATTTCATTGTTGAACATCAGATACTGCACATCAACATTGCGGCGCAGCAGGTGAAACAGATGATTGCCGCCGATGCTGAGCGAATCCCCGTCGCCGCCGACAACCCATACATTCAGTTCCGGATTGGCGAGCTTTACACCAGTCGCGACGGCCGCTGAGCGGCCATGAATGGTGTGAAAGCCATAGGTGTTGATGTAATAGGGAAAGCGCGCCGCGCACCCGATGCCAGATACGAACACCGTGTTTTCATGGGTGGCTCCCAGTTCGGGCAGGGTCTTGTGCACCGCCTTCAGAATGGCGTAATCGCCGCAGCCCGGGCACCAGCGTACTTCCTGGTCGGTGGCGAAATCATCGGGTGTCAGTTTTGTAGGGGCGTTCATGTCACTTATCCCTTGTCGATCTTATTTCGTTATTATTCGGCGGCTTTGGCGGTGGCAAGGCGCGAGCGGATGGCCGCTTCCACTTCGCTGATCATCATCGGCTGACCGGACACCTTGTTCAGCCCCTCGGCCGGCGCCAGATATTCCGCGCGCAACAATGTCCGCAATTGCCCGGTATTCATTTCCGCCACCAGCACCTGCTCATAGGAACGCAGCAGATCGCCAAGATTGCGTGGCAACGGCCAGATATAGCGCAAATGAATATGCGATACGTCATAGCCTTCTTCGCGCATATTGGAAACCGCGCGGTTGATCGGGCCATAGGTCGAACCCCAGCCGACGACAACCATCTTGCCGCTGGTTGCGCCTATTTCGACCTGCTGTTCAGGAATATCATTGGCGATGCCGCGTATCTTGTTGGCGCGGACATCGGTCATGCGCTGATGGTTTTCCGGCTCATACGAAATATTGCCGCTGTTATAATCGCGCTCAATGCCGCCAATACGATGCGCCAGCCCTGGCGTACCCGGTATGGCCCAGGCGCGCGCCAGGGTTTGCGGATCGCGCAGGAACGGGTGAAAACCTTCCGGGTCAGTACGGAACTTTACCGGGAACGGCTTGTAATCCGCGATGTCCGGGAGCAGCCACGGCTCCGCCGCATTTGCAATATAGCCATCCGACAGCAACATTACCGGCGTCATATATTTGACGGCAATACGCACGGCCTCAATGGCGGTTTCAAAAGCATCCCCGGGGGAGCGCACCGATAAAACCGGCATCGGCGCATCGGCATTTCGTCCGTAGACAGAGAGATAAAGGTCGGACTGTTCGGTCTTGGTGGGCAATCCTGTCGATGGGCCGGCGCGTTGCGTGTTCACAATAACCAGCGGCAATTCCGTTCCGATTGCCAAACCGATGGCTTCGGTTTTCAGCGCAATACCGGGACCGGAGCTTGCGGTAACCCCAAGCTTACCCGCATACGAGGCGCCGATTGCAGCGCAGGCCGCAGCAATTTCATCTTCCGCCTGAAATGTCATCACGCCGAACGCTTTCAAATCGGAAAGCGTGTGCAGAACGGATGATGACGGGGTGATCGGATAGGACGCCAGAAGCATGTCCAAGCCGGCAAGCTGACTGCCCGCGAGAAGTCCCCATGACAGCGCTTCACTGCCCTGCACGAGACGGTACAGGCCTTTTTCGATGCTGGCTTGACCGATTGAATAGCCCGCAGAATCGCCACTGATTTCCACGGTTTCGCCAAATGCATGGCCTGCTTTCAGGGCGGCAATATTGGCGGCCGCCACTTCGGGCGCCTTGGCGCCAAATTTGCCCTGTAACCACTCAATGGTTGGCTGCGGGTCGCGGTCATACATCCAGTAGACAAGACCCAGGGTCCACATATTCTTGCAGCGCAGCGCTTCTTTCTGGGACAGGCCGAGCGGCTTGGCCACATCCAGGGTCATTTTGGAAATGTCGATTTCCAGCACCTGATAATGCGCCAGCGAACCGTCCGTGCGGGGATCGACCTTGTATCCGGCCTTGATGAAGTTGCGTTCGTTAAAGCTGCCGGTATCCAGAATGACCAGGCCGCCTTCGCGTAAATTTGACAGGCTGACCTTCAGAGCTGCCGCATTCATCGCCACCAGCACGTCTGACTTGTCGCCAGAAGTTTTGATGGAGCGCGAACCAAAATTGATCTGGAAGGCAGACACGCCAAACGTGGTGCCGATAGGCGCGCGAATTTCCGCCGGGAAATCCGGGAACGTCGCCAGGTCATTACCAGCCAGCGCGGTGGATGATGAAAACTGACTGCCGGTAATTTGCATGCCATCGCCGGAGTCCCCGGCAAAACGCACCACAACCGACTCAATTTTTTTGCGGCTGCGTTGCGCAACCGTCCCAGCAACAGATCCCACCATGTGACTATCAATCCTGCAAATTTAAGACGCACCATACCGGCCGGTTCAGCCCGGGCACACATACGCCTTTTAAGCCTCCCTAGGGCGCCTGTCATTCTGCTGACACGCGGCCCGCTCATTTCTTATGCCCAGATTATAGGCGATTCAACGAATTGTTTGAAACGTAAATCCACTAATTGGGCATTTTATCAATTACTACCTATGCGTGTATTACGGCCGCATAAACATGTGGTCCCCGTCCGGGTCAAGATTATCCATATGAAAGGCCAATTCGCTCGCAATATCCTCAAGCGAACGTCCAGCCCGGTAAACTTCCAGCACCCGCTCCAGTAATGCGCGGGCGATCACGTCGGCGGGAATTTTGGCCGCCGCGCCCTCGTCCAGGGCTGCCTGCATATATTGGTTGCTGATTTCAAAAGCGCTTCTCATTCAACGCACTCCAAAAGGTAAGCAAGATCAGGCGCATATCCAAGGCCTGCCACTCGCGGCAAGCCGCACACACGAACGCCTTTCGTGAAATATGTAAGCGTTTCCAGAGTTTCTGCAAGCGGAACCGGTGATGCGATACTTTCGCTGACGATGATACCGGCTACCGTAATGCCTTTTGATTGCAACGCTTCCGCCGCAGTCAGCGTGTGGCTGATGCTACCCAGATAGCTGCCCGTGACCAGAAGCGCCGGAATGTCCAGCGCCATGATCCAGTCGCGCACCGTACACTGATCATTCAGCGGAACCATGACCCCGCCCACACCTTCGATCAGCAGATATTCTTCCGCCCCGCGCCGTGCTGCGTTACAAAATGCAATCAGTTCGCCGAGGTCAATCCGCCGCCCTTCGCGCCGCGCCGCCATATTGGGTGACAGCGGCGCTTCGAACCGCCAGGGTGAAACACATGCGATGGTTTCCGCATTCACCGGCAGGCCCATCGCATCAAGCAGATAATGGGTGTCGCTGCCATGCGCAATTTCATCCGTATACCCTGTGATAAGCGGCTTCAGGGCGCGCACCGTGCGGTCCTGCGCACGCAACTGGTGGGTCAGCAGACCGGTGACAAATGTCTTGCCGACTTCTGTTCCCGCCGCTGTGATGAAAAGGTTTTTCACGCTAGCCCCGCCTCACGCAGCAGTGCCGCCAGCCGGTCAATATCCGCATCCTGATGCGCGGCGGTAAAGGTGAAGCGCAAGCGGGCTGTGCCTTCCGGCACCGTTGGCGGGCGGATGGCGGTAACCAGAAAGCCTGCTTCTTCCAGCATCGCCGACAGATCAAGTGCGCGCGCCGCATCGCCAATAATCAGCGGCACAATGGGGCTTTGCGCTTCGGGAAGATTTATTGCACGGGTGAAGCGCCGCGCCTTTTGCAGCGGGGTGGCGCGCAATTCTGGCTCGCGCGAAATAATTTCAAGCGAGGCAATTGCCGCCGCGACCACGCCCGGCGGCAGGCCGGTGGAATAGATCAGTGTGCGTGCACGGGTGCGGATCAGATCAATGACCGCGCGTGAGGCGCATATATATCCGCCATAAACACCTACCGCCTTGGACAGCGTACCCATCTGCAAGGGCACATCGGCTTTGCCGCCGTCCATAAAACTGCTGCCGCGCCCCTCCGCCAGCACCCCGACGCCATGGGCGTCATCGGTCATCAGCCAAGCGTCAAAGCTGCGCGCCAGCACCGCCAGATCCTTTACGGGGGCCAGATCCCCATCCATGCTGAACACGCCATCCGTCAATATCAGGCAATGGCGAAATTTATTTCGATGTACACGGAGTAATTCAGCGGCATGCGACATATCATTGTGCCGGAATATCACGGTTTCCGCACCGCTGAGTCTTCCGCCCGCCATCAGACAGGCATGGCTGAGTGCGTCGGCCAGTATCAGATCGCCCTGGCCAACAAGGGCTGGAATAATACCAAGATTGGCCAGATAACCGCTGCCAAACACGCAGGCGTCTTCTGTACCCTTCAGGCGCGCCAGTGCGGATTCCAGCTCGCGGTACAGCGAATGATTTCCGGAAACCAGCCGTGATGCGCCTGCGCCCGCGCCAAAGCGCCCGGTTGCCGCAATCGCCGCCTGCTTTACTTTCTCATGCTGGCTGAGATTCAAATAATCATTACAGCAAAAGGAAATCAGCCGTTTTCCATTGCGCATGGCGATGGCATCCGTGCCACGGTCCGTTTCCACCAGCCAGCGGCGCAGATTTTGCGCTTCCAGTTCAGTTAATTTTGCCGCCGCGAATTTTTCCAGACTTTCCATTTTAGCGCCGCGCGGCCCACTCACCGATAGTTTTCACCATTGCTTGGGTCACCTGATGTAATTCACCGGCAGAAATCGTAAAGGGCGGCGTTGTGTATACAATATCTCCAAACGGACGCAGCCAGACGCCTTCCTCTACAAAGCGCTGCTTGAACCATGCGCGCGCCTTCATGTCCTGCAGCTGCACCACGCCGATGGCGCCTTTTACCCGCACATCAACAACCCCCTGCATACCCGCGCACGGGGCCAGGGCTTCGCGCAGATGCGCCTCAATCGCCGCCACCTGCGCCAGGCGCGGTTCGCTCTCGAACAAATCCAGCGAAGCGTTCGCCGCCGCACAGGCCAGCGCGTTGCCCATATAGGTTGGTCCATGCATCAGCGCCATGGCGTCGTCTTCACCCAGAAATGCCTGATATATTTTCGTACTGGCCAGCGTCGCCGCCAGCGCCAGCGTGCCGCCGGTCAGCGCCTTGGAAAGCGT